>Ga0318567_10000385_pt1 | contig 18708 bp, 14 predicted proteins | sample GRESIP088b5f20_FD_203691 | JGI IMG/M metagenome (GOLD analysis project Ga0318567, IMG submission 203691) | Tropical soil microbial communities from Luquillo Experimental Forest, Puerto Rico - GRE.SIPMG.088b5f20 | ecosystem: Environmental > Terrestrial > Soil > Tropical forest > Bulk soil...
TGCTAACGTATTTCACACGGCGAACGCGGCGGAGCAGCGACGCGGCAGGTCTGTTTGGTGCGACACCTATTTTCACGCAAAGGCGCAAAGGGAAATGGGTTCATTGCGAAGTCTCTTATTTATTTCAAAAGCAGCAAGCCCGGCAACAAGGGCGCAAAGAGTCCCCTATCATTGTCGTCTCGAACAAAGATTAGTTCGAAAAAAAGAAAGAAAAGTCGCACATCAAGTTTCCTTTGCGCTTCTGCGCCTTCATGTCCTTCGCGTTTTCCTTCGCACCTCTGCGTGAAATCCGCCGCATCGCTGCTCCGCCGCGCTCGCCGCGAGAAACCTTTGCGTCCTTGGATGTCCCTTTGCGTCTTCGCGTGAAATCTCTCAACACGTTGAGAGAAAATGCTTTATTTTGGCCGTTTAAATTCTGATAATGACAAAGAAGCTCGCTCCTTTTCTCCTTTTGATTGTGCTTGCCGCACTGCTGTTGTTTGTGCGTACCTGTCGCGGCTTGAATGATAACGGCAAAAACACAAATGACAACGGCCCTCAGCCCGGGCGCGAGACGACCCGCACCAGAGGATTCAACAGAAAAATCACTTATCTTGATTACACGCAACACGCAAAATGCAGAATGAAGTGCAGGCACATTACGCAAACAGAAGTGGAAGACATTATGAAGAATGGTAACATTAATTATAGGAAAAGCAACCTGCAGGACCAGCCCTGCCCTACTTATGCGCTCGAGGGTTACACACCGGAACAGCAGCATCTGCGCATTGTATTTGCCCAATGTGAAACGGACACAAAAGTTGTAACCTGTATTGATCTGGACCACGAATTTGAGTGTGATTGTAATTAAGCATATTTGAAGAACCAAGTTTTAGATTTTATCACCCAACATTTACATGAAGTATCTTATAAAGCCCTTTCAACTTATTTACAGCCTGTACGCGATAGTAACATTTGTTGCGCTGCTACTGTTGCTGATGCCGTTCTTTTTCATCGCTTCTTTTTTCGGTAAAATAAGAGGTGGCAACATGCTTTTCAAACTCTGCACGTTATGGTCGGATATTTGGTTCACAATGATCGGACTATACGCCAGGCCCATTCACGAGGCGAAGTCAACAGAAAGAAGGCCCTGTGTGTTTGTTGCAAATCACATCTCTTATCTCGACATACCGATGATAGTTAAGGTCGTCCGGGAACCGGTGCGTCCGTTGGGTAAACATGAAATGAGCAAGATTCCCCTCTTTGGTTTCTTATATAGAAATGCGGCGGTCATGGTTGACAGAAGCAGTGCGAGAAATCGCGCCAGAAGTGTGCGCACATTGAAACAATTCATACGCTTCGGCATCTCCATTTTTATTTTTCCCGAAGGTACTTTTAACGAAACCGGCCAACCATTAAAATCTTTTTACGATGGCGCTTTTCGTATTGCCATAGAAACGCAAACGCCCATTCAACCGTTGATCTTTCCCGATACAATTAAAAGAATGCATTACCGCAGCGTGTTTTCATTTACACCTGGTATTTGCCGCGCCATATTCCTGGAACCCGTTGAAGTGGCCGGCATGACGCATCACGATGTTTCGAGACTAAAAGAAATTGTGCGAGAGAAAATGGAAGAAGCAGTTTTGAAATACAGAAATGGAGAAGTACGTGAATTAAGAATTAAGAATTAAGAATTCGTTGGGTCGAAGTTTCGTTATTAAAGCTTGCTTCCTAAATGATAGAAAATAAAAAAAGCTTCGATAAGCATAGCTCATCGAAGCTTTTTTATAATTCAGATTACACCAATTGTCCAGGTGTAACACCGAATGAATTCTTAATTTCTCAAAAACAGCTTCCTTCCCTTCACCATAATCCTTCTCGTTCTTGCCGGCGATTCATAGCGATGAGTCTTAGCTTTTTCGGTACTATAGAATTGCAAGATGGCGCCGGACGTAATAATTCCTTCGGCAACATCTGCATCATTCAGAACAAACAACGAGTCTACGTTGTGCTTGCCCATTACTTCTGCTGCAACCGCAATATCATCCGATGCATGAACATGAAAGGTGCTGCTGTAATTCTGAGGTACAGGAGCCATTAACACTTCAACTTTTGTTTGTTGCAACACATCGGGCTCGTATGCGTTTGGCGTTTTTACACCTCTTCTGTGGATCTTTTCAGTCATGATGCTTTCTTTCATCATGAAGAACGAAATGGCGTACGCTGCAATACAAGCTGCAATCAGCGGAAGCAAGCCATTGCTTTGTCCGGTTGTTTCCAACGCAAACACAATTGATGTTAACAATGCACGAGAAGCACCCGCAAACATCGCAGCCATACCGATCAATGCAGCGGTCGCGACGTTAATGCCCAATGATGGAAATAATTGCAAAGCGTAGGTTCCCAGCAATGCACCCAACGCGCCGCCAATGGTAAACAATGGCGCCAGCGTACCACCAGAAGTTCCGCTACCTAATGCAACAACCCATGAAATATATTTAAGGAAGCACAACACGAGCAACATTTGCAAAGGCAAACTGCCGGTAAGCAAATGCTGGATATTGCTATAACCAACACCCATTGTAACGGGAGCAAAATATCCTACAACACCCACTGCTACGGCGCCGATTGCTGGCCACCACATCCAGTGAATGGGCAATTTTTCAAACAGATCTTCCATGGCATATACTGACTTCGAAACGAGGCTCGCTACTACACCAACGATCAAACCGAACACAACGTACACGATCAATGCACTGTCAGATGGAGCCGGAATGTTAGGCATTTCAAACACCGGTCTGCTCTCAAATAAAAGTATGTGCATGCCTGCACCGGTGATACAAGCCAATGTTACAGGAATGATTGATCTTGGAGAGAATTCAAACAACAACAACTCTATCGCCAGCAACACAGCTGCGAGTGGACTTCCGAAGATGGCGGACATACCCGCGCATGCACCTGCAGCAAGAATAATCTTTCTTTCAGTGGATGAAATGTGCATCCATTGGCCCGTTACAGAACCAAAAGCACCACCGGTTGCGATAATCGGACCTTCCGCACCAAAAGGGCCACCGGTACCAATTGAGATGGCAGCTGATAATGGTTTCAGGAAAGTAATGATTGGCGGAATGCGGCTCTCTTCCAGAATGATTTTTTCCATTGCTTCCGGAATACCGTGGCCGCGAATGGCCTTTGAGCCGTAACGGGCCATTATACCAACAATGACGCTCCCAATGATTGGAACGAGAACAACTGCCATTCCAAGGTGATGACCAGCCGGAGAAGCAGGATGGATAGAGAACTTTCCGTAGAAAGCAATGTTGGTTACAAAATCGATCAGGCAAACGAGCAAACGGGCGATCAGGCCAATGACAACAGCGTTTATAACTGCTTGAATAGCAAGGTATAAAACGCGTTTGTTAACTACTTCCGTCTTAAGTCTTTTTTGTTTTCCATATGGTACGTTCAGCGATGTCGCTACAGGTATACTGTCACTTTTCATTAATGGTAATTTTTACAAAAATATTGCATAAACAATATTTTTCAGCAAAATTTACCGTTATTTTATTCAAAAAATATAAACTAAGAAATATTTTAGAAAGAAACGAACGCAGATTTTCACGATTGTCATGATTTTTTAAGATTTTTTGAACGGTAGCACGCAGATGACGCTGATTTAACGATAAGCACTGATCTTTTTAATATGGCAGTGATAATATATCGATCATTAATGGATTCGAGTTTTCGATGATTCGGTTACTCAGTTATTCAATTATTTAAAATCATCACTAATCATGACGATCATGAAAATCAGCGTTCTTTCTCTCACAAAACCTTATTATTGATCCATGCAAGTATCGAAATGTAATATTGAAAGTTGTTTTTTGTGCTCACATTGCATGCCTGAATGGCGCGAGGCAATCAGCGTAAAAAAAACGACTTATTCCTTTAAACGTGGTGAAACGATATTCGCCGAAGGTGATGCGGTAAAAGGCATTTATTTTATTTACGAAGGTTTCGTGAAAGTGCACAAACAATGGGTCGACAATAAAGAGCTGATTATTCGCTTCGCAAAAGCGGGCGATGTTTTGGGACATCGTGCCCTGGTTGATAACGATACTTATCCCATTTCTGCAACTGCATTGGAAGATTGTAAGGCGTGTTTCATCACAAACGATTTTTTGGAAGCCACATTTAAAACAAATCCTTCTTTTACTTATAAAATGATGCATCTGTATGCCGCGGAGTTGAAGAAAGCCGAGCGTCGTATGCGCAACCTTGCACACATGGATGTGAAGGGCCGCATTGCAGAATTGCTTTTGGAGATGCAGGAAATCTTCGGACTGAATAAAGATAAATTTATAGCAGTCGCTATAACCCGCCAGGACATTGCATCTTACGCAGGTTCTACATATGAAACGGTGTTCAAATTTTTTAATGAACTTCTGAATGAAAAAATCATTACTACCTCTGGCAAGAGCATTAAGATTGATAATGCGAGGAAGCTGGAAGAGTTTATTGACAATTAAGAATTAAGAATTCTTTTAGGGCGGAGTTTCATCATTGAAGGTTGACTGCTTATTTGATACGAAGGCTGCAACAATGCTTTTTATGATACAGACACTATATCAGCAATCAGTTTATTACACAGAAACAATTCTTAATTCTTAATTCAATGCCGTTTCCTTAAGTTATTCAGCCTTTACAGTATTAATGCCCTACGGGCAAGTCTTCCCCGTAGGGGAATAATATCAATAGAAACAATTCAACAAGCGGCCATATGCCCGTAGGGCATTAATTCGTATGCAATCCTACCTTAAGGAAACGACATTGATTCTTAATTCTTAATTTCTTCTTATCCTTTCAATCCAGCAATCAAATTCACTGTTAATGCCACAACAAAGGTGTTGAGTGAAAATGAAATCAGGCCGTGAACGAGTGCAAGTCTTCTTATTTTACGATTGCTGATTTCTACATCAGATACCTGGAAGGTCATTCCGATAACGAAAGAGAAATAGGCGAAATCTAAATAGTCCGGTTTCAACTCTGATGGAAAATCAAGTCCGCCAACTTTTTGGTGGGGGTTGATTTCGTCGTGGGCGTAATACATGTGAGCATAGTGAAAGGTAAAGGTTGTGTGAACAATAACCCACGAGAAAAGCATGCCTGCTATAGTAGCGATCAGGTAGAGGCTATGATGTTCGTCAGAATCGCTTTTGGATAAAATAAGCATTAGGACAGCGATCATGCTGGCAAAAGAAGAAATTAATATAATCAAAAAAACATACACGCGACTGCCATCTTCGCGTGTCGCAAACCTGCGTACTCTGGGTGTCGACCGTTTGACAATCACGGTCCAGCAAAGAGCAATAAGTATTGCAGCAAACACGTCCCACGAAAATGTGAGGCGAAGCAATACGTTCAGTCGAAACGCATCCAGCAGAATAAAAACCAGTGCACCTGCAGCTATTGCAAAGACGATGCGATGTGTCGGTGTTAACCGTAACCAGAAATTTTCCTTTTGAAGTTTTGCATATTCAGGATCCATAGAGAGAAGCAAATATTTGCGTTCAAATTACTGGATTTCAGGGATATTTCACGCAGCGGATTTCACGCAAAGGCGCAAAGAAAAAAATCCAGGGGCGCAAAGAGGCACGCAAAATATATTTCTCGCAGCGAACGCAGCGGAGCAAAAGCGCGGCGGTCTTTTAATTGAAGTTGTTGATATAAGCTAAGGTCTCAAACTTTTACGAATCCTTTGCGCTCTTTGTTTTCCCTTAGGCCTTTGCGCGAAAACCCTTCCAGGAGGGGATAAAAAAAGTCCCGCCATTTAGCGGGACCTCTTAATTTATTTGCCTTTGCGTTGTAATACTTTTTGTACGGCTTTGATGATGTTCTCATCATCCAGTCCGTATTTTGTCATCAACTGAGCAGGCGTTCCACTTTCACCGAAGCTGTCGTTAACAGCAACGTATTCCATTGGAACAGGATCGTGTTTGATCAATACCTGCGCGATGCTGTCACCCAAGCCACCAAGGCGGTTGTGCTCTTCAGCACTTACTACGCATCTTGTTTTCGCTACAGATTTCAGAATTGCTTCTTCATCAAGCGGCTTAATGGTGTGAATGTTGATGATCTCAGCATCGATGCCCATTTCAGCCAATTTTTCACCGGCTTTAATAGCTTCCCAAACCAGGTGACCCGTTGCAAAAATGCTCACGTCAACACCTTCGTTTACCATCCATGCTTTACCGATCTCAAATTTTTGATCAGCATCTGTGAAAATAGGAACAACGGGACGGCCAAAGCGCAAGTATACCGGACCATGGTGGTCAGCTATAGCGATTGTTGCCGCTTTGGTTTGGTTGTAGTCGCAAGGATTGATCACTGTCATTCCAGGCAACATTTTCATCAAACCAATATCTTCAAGGATCTGGTGCGTAGCGCCATCTTCACCCAAAGTAAGACCAGCGTGAGAAGCACAGATTTTTACGTTTTTATCAGAGTAAGCAACAGACTGACGGATCTGATCATACACACGGCCGGTAGAGAAGTTAGCAAATGTACCGGTGAAAGGAACTTTACCGCCAATGGTCATACCTGCCGCAATGCCGATCATGTTTGCTTCTGCAATACCTATTTGTTGAAAGCGCTCAGGAAATTCTTTAATGAACGCTTCCATTTTCAAAGAACCCACAAGGTCAGCACAAAGTGCCACTACATTTGGGTTACGTTTTCCTGCTTCCAATAATCCTGCTCCAAAACCAGAGCGTGTATCTTTTTTATCTGTGTATGTGTATTTTTTCATTGTAGTCGTTTGTTGTTGTTGGTTAGTTGTTAGGCTTTGTGGAAGTCATTCACTCATATTTACTAACAACTGTAACCGTGAATTATTTTGTTGTTTGTTTGCGAGCTGTTCTGTTGTCAGCGCCTTCATGGACGGCTAACAACTAACAACTATAAACTAACAACTATCTTAGTAGTCGCCCAGTGTTTCTGGCAATTGCGCCAATGCAGCAGCTAATTGCTCGTCGTTTGGAGCAACACCGTGCCATTTGTGGCTACCCATCATGAAGTCGACGCCGGCACCCATTGCAGTTTTCAGCAAAATGCAAACTGGTTTGCCTTGTCCTGTGCGGCTTTTCGCCAACTCAAGCGTTTTTACCACTTCTGCCATATCGTTACCATGTTCAGCTTCGATAACGTCCCAGCCGAATGCTTCCCATTTAGCTTTCAGGTTACCCAATGAAAGTACTTTTTCTGTAGGTCCGTCAATTTGCTGACCGTTGTAGTCAACCGTTGCGATCAGGTTGTCAACTTTATTGTGAGGAGCAAACATTGCTGCTTCCCAGATTTGACCTTCCTGCAATTCACCATCGCCATGCAATGTGAAAACAAGAGAATTGTCTTTATTCAGTTTTTTTGCAAGGGCACAACCGATAGCTACAGACAAACCTTGTCCCAAAGAACCTGAAGCGATTCTTACACCTGGAAGGTGTTCGTGTGTAGTTGGGTGACCTTGCAAACGAGAATCTAATTTGCGGAAAGTAGCCAGTTCTTTTGCGTCAAAATATCCGGAGCGGGATAATACGCTGTAGAACACTGGAGAAATGTGTCCGTTTGACAAAAAGAAAACATCTTCACCTACTGCATCCATATGAAAAGCAGGATCGTGCTTCATGATTTTAAAATACAATGCTACCAGGAAATCTGTACAGCCCAATGAACCACCCGGGTGGCCCGATTGACAGCCATGTACCATTCTTACTATATCGCGGCGAACCTGCGACGCGACCTCTTTCAGCTTTTCGGTATCAATGTTAGATCCAACAGCAGCTTTGGTTTCATGTGGATAGACAGTAGTCGACATCTTTCAAACAATTTTAGGAGTGCAATTTAAATAATAATTGTAAAAATTACACTTATTCCGGTGTATCAATATTTACAAAAGCGACCGAAGATAAAAGATTATTTAACAAAACGATCCAAATATTGAGAATTTTTAAATGAATATTTTGTGCAACCTGTTGCGCTGTTTTTGGGAATTTATTGCATTCGAATCGTGATTTTATGCGTTGATAATTCCATTTTTTCTATGCAACCAGGTATTTTTTTTGCGAATGCGAGCAAAGACTGCCGAGCAAATTTGTAGAAACAGAACCAACAATAAATGATAAAGAAAAACAGGAATGATTGAATATTGCCGAATAACGAACTAAAGATGAAGTGAGTGACACAACGATGCCGCTAGTAGTAATGCAGTCGGTCCAACAACATTTGTTGGTTAAAACCAACAGCTATGAATTAAGTTTGAGAACAAACAACCTACACAACCCTCGCAGCTTGTTTCACAGAATGAATTTTCAACTTTCAATTATTCCTCCACCACATAAATTGCTCCATCCGTAAAACTCGTGACTGGCGTAAGCTTTTTGTGCAGTTTGATTTCCTGCAATGACAAAGGCGTTTCTTCTTTGTTGTTGAACCAAACGACGTAATAATGATTCTCTTTGTAAAATGATGCTACTTCTTCAGGAAACTTGCGGTTGGGTAGGTTCTCTCCTACCAAACCACAGTTGAAATAAATGGATTCAGGTGCATTGGAGTAAATGTGATAGTTAGGTTTCAGAAACGATTTATGTTGCTGGATAAAATTCACGGTTTGCGAATGTACCCATGAATCATCTGTAAAACCGGGAATGCCGTAAGTGCTTACATCTTCATAAAACTCCAGGTTGTTTTGATACTGCCTGTAAAAAAAACCTGCTGAGATGGTTAAACAAAATGCGATCGTTGCAATGCGCAAGCCTCTTGTCTTTTCCATTTGTATCAACGCGGGAATGCGGCTCGTAAAACTGAACAGCAACGGAATATACAAAGGCGACAACAATCTGTCGTTGATTCTTTCATAATGCGAAACAGTGGAAGAAAGGATGATGAAAGATGCATACACCAATGCAAATACACTCGTAATGCTTTCGAAACTTGTGTACCAATGTGCTCCTTTGAGCCAGTAGTAAACGCAGATGGCTATGATTATGAGTAACACGATCCAGCCTACAACCAACGAAATAGTATATTGATCGGGAAAAAATGGCAACCAGTTTCCTACCACCGAACCTAAGTAAGACATGTTATCAGGCAATGGAGTAATGCCTTTTTCCCTATTGCCGGTAAGAAATCCACCTGCGTGCTGGTTGCGATACAAATTGGCAATAAGCAGGGACAACGAAATGAAACTAAAAATAAGAATGTGTGCTGCTTTTTTTTGTGACTTCAAATTTCTGTCGAAAAGCAACATTGCGCCTCCTGCACCCGCAAACGCAATGCCCGCGTAGCGTGTAACGCAAGCGACTGCCACTATCAGTGCTACAATTAGAAGGCTTGAAAGTGTATGTGTTTTAAAATAACGGTGCAGCGCCAATATCAACAACAACGAAAGCAAAATAAACAACGATTCCGACCATAGCATGCTGTACACTTCCTGCAAACTCGGCGCGACCACTATGCACAGTAACACAATGCATTTGTAACCCAGTGAATGATTAACAAATTTGTTGATGATCATGCTGCTGATATACACAACTGCGGCAAACAAAAAACCATTCAAATACGGACCAGCAACGACCGGATCAACGTGTGTAATGAATTTTATCGAGGCAAGAAATATGGGATAAAATGAAGGAAAATCAACTACGGGGAAATTATTGTAACCGAGCAATCTGCCATTCTCCACCAGGTTTCTTGCAGCACTAACATACACTATAGAATCCGGAGAAATACCAATGCCACCATGTTTTGAGTAGATGAATACGATTAGAAACGCCGCTATCGCAAACGGGATCGCATACAAACGGTCTACTAATGGGGAGATTGGTCGGTTCATGGTAGTAATGGAAACTATCTCTACGAATTTTATGCCAGCTGCGAATAGCCAAAGTAACTGAATAACTGATTAACTGAATAACTGAATGGTTGATTTTCGATTTTGCACTACGACTTTCAGACACTCAGTTATTCAATTATTCAGTTATTCAGTTATTGATCCTTATGAATTTCACTCGTAAAGTGAAACTCTATATCCGGATTATTCTGTCTTTCTGTGTTCAGGAACCATTCGCTTTGAGCAAGGTAAACGAGGTGTTTGTCTTTGTCCTCCGCGATGTTGGAAGATTTGAAACGGGTGAAATCATCCAGCTTCTTTTTGTCTGTGCTGGTTATCCAGCACGCTTTGTAGTAAGGCTGTGCACGAAACTCAACACTGGCGCCATATTCCTGCAAAAGGCGATATTGGATAACCTCAAATTGCAGTTCTCCAACACAACCGATGATCTTTTTGTTACCGCCAAACTGGGTGAACAACTGCGCCACACCTTCGTCTGTCAACTGCAGCAAACCTTTTTCAAGTTGCTTGGTTTTCATCGGATCCTTGTTCACCACTTCTTTGAATATTTCCGGTGAAAACGAAGGAATGCCTGTAAAGTAAAAATTTTCTCCCTCTGTAAGCGTATCGCCGATTTTGAAGCCGCCTGTATCAAACAAACCAACAACGTCTCCCGGAAATGCCTCTTCAATTACGTCTTTGCTGCGGGCCAAAAAGCTGTACGGGTTGCTGAACCTGACTTCTTTGTCCAAACGAACATGTTTATAATATTTATTTCTTTCAAAACGGCCCGAGCATATGCGAAGGAACGCAATACGGTCGCGGTGTTTTGGATCAAGGTTGGCGTGTATTTTAAATATAAAACCGCTTAGTTTGTCCTCCTGCACATCCACCAAACGCTTGGTTGTTTCGCGGCTGCGTGGCGCCGGCGCGATGGTAATGAATGTATCCAACATTTCTTTTACTCCAAAGTTATTCACGGCACTGCCAAAGAATACAGGAGCAACTTTTCCCGCTAAGTAATTTTCGATGTTCAAGGGCCCGTGAACGCCATCCACCAGTTCCACGTCTTCACGAAGTGTTTCTGCATCGCGGTCGCCGAGTTTGTCTTCCAATATGCTTGTGCCCAGGTCACTGATCGTTACAACATCTTCATCGTCGGAAGCTTTCGTATTGGCAGTAAACAAAACGAGACTCTTATCGTGCAGGTTGTAAACGCCTTTGAAATCCTTACCGCTGTTGATCGGCCAGGTCATTGGGTGCAAGTGGATGCTCAGTTCCTTTTCAACTTCTTCCAACAGGTCAAAACGGTTTTTACCGTCGCGGTCCATTTTGTTGATAAAAACGATCACTGGCGTATCGCGCATGCGGCAAACTTCCATCAGGCGGCGGGTTTGATCCTCCACCCCGTTCACGCTGTCGATCACGAGGATTACACTGTCAACCGCGGTTAATGTTCTATAAGTATCTTCCGCAAAGTCCTTGTGACCCGGCGTATCAAGAAGGTTGATCAAAATATCATTGTATTCAAATGACATCACAGAAGTTGCAACAGAGATACCACGCTGTCTTTCGATCTCCATAAAGTCACTCGTTGCGTGCTTTTTGATCTTGTTGCTTTTCACCGCTCCCGCAGTTTGGATCGCGCCACCAAACAACAGCAATTTCTCTGTTAGCGTGGTTTTACCGGCATCGGGGTGAGAAATGATCGCAAAGGTCCTGCGCTTGTTGATTTCTTTTTCGTACTTCATCATATTGTTCCTGTGATTTTGCTGCAATTTGTTTATTTACAGCCTCATTTAAGGGCGCAAAGGTAAGCACGGGGAGGCAGATTTTAGAATTTTTGGTCACTGAAAAGTTGTTAGTTGTTGGTTGTTTGTTGTTAGGCATTACGTGCAGTTTTCCTCCTAACAACTAACAACCAACAACAAATAACTTACCAATAAAAAAAGCCGAAAACCAATCTTTTCAATTGATTTTCAGCTTTTAAAAGAAGTTTGGAATCTTTTATTTTAATTTAAAAATAACGCCCACCTGGAATTGAGTGATGTCATACCCAGCTTCTGCATTCACACCAAAACCCGGAGTGAAGAAGTAAGATGCACCAACAAATCCACCGAAAACTGGAATTACGTTGTTGTTGTAGCCATCCGGATAACCATAATGCTCGAAACCAAGACCAGCGGATAAACCACCATAAGTGTCAAGGCCTTTCACTTTCCAGCCATAGTGCCATGCAGATCTTACTGCTGTAACAATGGTCCTGGCTTTGTAATCGTGATGACCGTCGTAATCGCTGGCACTGGAGAACGAACCGCCAACTTCGCCACCAAGTGTAATCACACCGGGACCGGCCTGCCAAAGACCCCATTCCACGGCCAGTTTGGTGCCGAATGGATTTGTGTAATAACGTCCATCATATTCTGCTCCTACGCCTATGCCGAGACTAAGTGTTGTAGAACCAACTTTCATAGGTGTAATGGGCTGTGCGGATTTCTGCGCCTTTGCTGTTCCTGTCAGTAAACTTCCAATTACTAAAGCGCTTAGGATAATACGAATCTTTGTCATATAGTTCTAATGGTTTTAAGGTTGCAAATATAGTATCAAGTTAGCAATGGCAAATTGTGTACCACGGTTTAAAACATTTTGAGTGCTAGAATGTTAATAACTGAATGACTGAATGACTGAATAACTGAGTGCCCCATTTTCAATCTTGCATTACGATTATCAACCATTCAGTTATTCAGTTACTCAGTTATTCAACCTTCCTCTGGCATAACATTTTTGATCACATCATAAACAAAAATAGTCATGACAACTTTTATAGTACCGGTGGATTTTACCATGATTGGCGATAATGCCGCTTATTATGCCGCTAACGTGGCCCAACAAGTAAAGGCCCGCATCGTTCTTATGAATGTATATGAAAAGATACCGGCCGGCATAGATGGTACACCATTGGTAAATGATCCTGAAGCAAGACATGAAGTGCGCATGATTGCGCTCGAAAAACTGAAGGGAAGAATATTGGCAATGGATCCCCAGCTTGACGTAAGCTGTATTGCAGAGGCCGGAACAAGCCTGCTTGAACATATTGAAGATTTGATTACGCGAATGAATGGGACAATGGTGATCATGGGTGTTACGGAAGACAATGCCATAGAGCAATTCTTGCTTGGAACCAATGCCATCAACATTGTTAACATAGGCAATGTGCCGGTGCTTATCGTTCCGCATGGAGCATCTTACGATGGCATTAAAGAAGTGGTTCTGGCAGTTGACTTTGAAGATGAGCAACATGTATTGCCGCTCGACCGCATTCGCAACATGCTGGCGATGTTTAACCCTATGGTGAACGTGGTCTCCATTGTCGACGAAGCCTCAGACGCCAGTGCGGCAGACATTGAAGAAAAGAAAATGCTTCTGCAAAATGCTTTGAGCGATTTTACAATTGATTTTTCATTTGTAAAACAGCGCCATTTCGTAGAAGCAATTAATGAATTTGCTGATAAGAAAAAAGCCGATCTAATATTAGTGTTACCTCACAGACACTCGTTCATCGCCTCGTTGTTCAAGACACACTCTACAGAGAAGTTGATACATCATACGAGTGTGCCGGTGCTGGCGCTGCATGATTAGTTGTTGGTTGATTGTTGTTAGTTGTTGGGCTTTACAGACGAATATTCGAAATTGAAGGCTAACAACTAACAACAATCAACTAACAACCTTATTTCATCTCTCTCGAAAAAGAATACGGCACATCCGCCTTCGTCGTTCCCCTCTGTTTATTTGGAGTGGCAGACATGGAGAAATTAAGGACCGCTCCTTTTTGCATGTCTGAATGGCTCAACCAGTTTTTAGTGTATGGTTTGCCATTGTAGTTCATTGTGTTGATGTAAACATTTGATGCGCTATTGTTAGCCGCATTGATTACGATCTGTTTTCCGTTTTCCAATTGAATGGTCGCTTTTTTGAAGAACGGCGTTCCTACTACATACTGATCCGTCGCAGGTGTAACCGGATAAAAACCAAGCGCAGAGAATATGTACCATGCGGAAGTTTGACCGTTGTCTTCATCGCCGCAATAGCCATCTGGTGTTGCTCTGTAAAGTTTGTTCATTGTCTGGCGGATCCAGTATTGCGCCTTCCATGGAGCACCTGCATAGTTATACAGGTAGATCATGTGCTGGATCGGCTGGTTGCCATGTGCATATTGACCCATGTCTGCGATCTGCATTTCACGGATCTCGTGAATGACGCCACCATAGTAGCTTTCATCAAATGTTGGCGGCATGGAGAATACCGAATCCAGTTTGCTTACAAACTGTTGATCACCACCCATCAGGTCTATTAAGCCTTGCACATCATGAAAAACTGACCATGAGTAATGCCAGCTGTTGCCTTCCGTAAATGCATCGCCCCATTTGAAAGGATTGAATGGTGATTGGAAGTTGCCATCTTTATTTTTACCGCGCATTAAACCATAACCTTTATCGAACACATTTTTATAGTTCATGCTGCGTTTTGCATAAATTTCGATTTCTGACTTTGGTTTGCCCAATGCTTTCCCTAATTGGTAGATGGTGAAGTCGTCGTAAGCATACTCCAATGTGCGGGCCGCATTTTCCCTGATGTTCACATCGTAAGGAACGTAGCCAAGATCGTTATAGTATTTCACACCAAATCTTCCTACGGAACTATTTGGACCTTCGTTATTCGCGCCGTGGATCAATGCTTCATACAAAGTATTGATATCATAACCACGCTGGCCTTTGATGTAAGCATCTGCGACAATGGAAGCTGAGTTATTACCGATCATACACTGTGCAAGTCCAGGGCTTGACCACTCAGGTAACCAGCCACTTTCTTTATAATCGTTCACCAAGCCTTCCTGCATTTCTTTATTGATAGATGGATACACCAAATTCAGGAAAGGATACAGCGCACGGAATGTATCCCAGAAGCCTGTGCCTGAAAACCTGCGTCCCGGCAGTATTTGACCGTTGTGCGGACTCCAGTGTACTGGTTTGTTGTTCGCATCCAATTCGTACATTTTGTTAGGAAAAAACAATGTGCGGTATAGGCTTGAATAGAAAGTACGCACTTCGTCAACGGTGCCTCCTTCTACTTTTAATGCGCCTAATTTTTTGTTCCACTCTACTTTTGCTTTTGCACAGGTTGCATCAAAATTATCATTGGCGATTTCTTTTTTCAGATTCAATTCTGCCTGCTCAAAACTGATGAAAGATGTTGCAGTTCTTACATTCACACGCTCGCCTTTTGTTGTTTTAAAACCAACAATGGCACCGGTTTGATCTGCCTGCAGTTCGAGTTTACCTGTTAACTCTTTACCGCTCCATGTATTGGCAACGGTAAACGGTTTATCAAAATAAATAACGAAGTAGTTTTTGAAATTCGGCAATGGACCGTAAGTGTATTTGGTTGAATAACCAACGATCTTCTTTTCTTCAGGAATTACTTTTATGTAGGAACCTTTATCAAAGGCATCAACAACGATGAACGAACTATCGCTTTGCGGAAACGTAAAACGGAACTGTGCCGCACGTTCGGTTGGCGTTAATTCGGTTGTAACATCTGCATCTGCAAGATATACGCTGTAGTAGTAAGGTTTTGAAACTTCCGCCTTGTGTGAGAACCAGCTCTGGCGGTCTTCCTGCGTGAATTTTGTTTTACCTGTAACCGGCATCATGGAAAACATTCCGTAGTCATTCATCCACGGAGAAGGTTGGTGAGTTTGTTTGAAACCGCGTATCTTATCGGCATCATATGTGTATCCCCAGCCATCGCCGTTAGGACCGGTTTGCGGCGTCCACAAATTCATTCCCCACGGCATACCCACCGCAGGATATGTATTACCATTGGAAAGGCTTGGCTTGGATTCCGTGCCCATCAAGGGATTCACCCATTCTACAGGATCATTCACCGTGTTCACAATCTGCGCAAAGCTCGCCATAGAAGCAAAAGCAAGCGCAGCGGACAAAAAAGTTTTCTTCATGTTGGTTGGTTGTTATCAGTTGTTAAAAACGGAACGCAGATTTTCATGATTGTCATGATTTTTTGATTATTGGAAAACATGTCCGTCAATGATCTACTGCTGAAGTGTGCGACGCAACGATGATCAATTCTTATTCTATCGCTGGTAACCCACAAAAAATCTTGACAATCTTGAAAATCATGAAAATCTGCGTTCTTCTCTCCATCAAATTAAATGTGGTTTCTCTTTGTACACCTTCCACATAAACTCGCCGAAGATCGTGTTTGCCCATGCGAACCATGCACGGGTGAATTTTTCGGGGTTGTCTTTATGGAAAGATTCGTGCATGAAACCCTTGCCACCGTGGGTTTTCACCAGGGTGTCGATACAGTTTTTTATTTCGGCGTCGTTGTTGCTGGTGAGGCCGCGCATTACAATGCTCATTGGCCAGATCATGTCTAAGCCGATATGCGGGCCACCGGTACCTTCCGCGGCTTTTCCTTTAAAGAAGAAAGGATTGTATTCGGACAATACGAATTTTCTTGTGTTGGCAATGATTGGTGCCGCCTGCCCTTTGTTGAACCGGGCCATGTTTTCGCCCAACAAGTAAGGTAACGACAACAAGCACGGAATGTTAGCGTCATCCATCAGGTTCAGGCTGCTGTAACCATCAACTTCGTAGGCAAGTATTTTACCAAATTGAGGATGGTTGTACACCGCATGTTTGAAGATGGCTTCTTCAACCTGCGCCGCCAAAGCATTACACTCGTTTGCAAATGCTTTATCGTTGAATATTGTTTCAGCCATGCTTGCAAGTTTCCATAGCGAGACAACAGCAAAACAATTTGAAGGAATCAGGTATGGATAAATTGTAGCATCGTCGCTCGGCCTGAACATTGAGCAAATTAAACCGTCCGGTTTGGCAGGGTAACCGTAGCCGCCCATCGCCACACCATCGGTAGCCCAGGCTGTTCTGCGTTGAAACGTATATGGTCCATGGCCGTTGAAGCGTTGTTGTTCCTTAAATGTTTTAACTATCAACTTCATGGCAGTGAGCCAATGCTCGTCAAACGGTGTTTTGTCGCCCGTTGCTTTATAGTAGCCATGACTAAGCCTGATGGCATAGCACAAGCTGTCAATTTCCCATTTGCGTTCGTGTACACCTGGCTTCATGTCAGTGATGTCGGTCTCTTTCCATTCGCTCACTTTGTTCTCATCTTTATAGAAAGCATTCGCATAAGGGTCCTTAATAATGAATTTGCATTGCCTGTTAATTACGCCGGCAATAAGCTGTTGCAGTTTTGGGTCCTGCTTGCAAAAAGCAAGGTAGGGCCAAACCTGCGCCGACGAATCACGAAGCCACATTGCATCAATGTCGCCGGTTATAACGTATGTATCAGGCTTGCCGTCAATCATTTCAAAATCAACAGTGGTATCAAGCGTATTCGGGAAACAGTTTTCGAACAACCATCCAAGTTCTTTGTTCTTCGACTTTGCCTTGAACTCAGTAATAGCAGCTTCGATTGCAGCACTGTTAAAATGTCTTTTTTCGAGCGGTGTTCTTACCACCGGAAAATCATTGCCAAGCGAAATACCACCGAGCGTCCAATTGCTTACCATGGCTCCAGCGCCCAATAAGCCTGCATTCTGCATAAATTGTCTACGTTTCATATAGCGATGTTTAGAACGGAACGCAGATTTTCATGATTGTTATGATTCTGATGATTCTGATGATTTTGATTTTTAGCACAAATAGCTGATTGATGTGATACAGCTGAAGTGTGCGACGCAATGATGATCACTTTTATTCTAGCGTTGACCACAAAAAAATCCTGACAAATCTTGACAATCATGAAAATCGGTGTTCCTTAATTTTCAAATCTTCAAATTTCCACATTAATAACTGACTTCAATCAATACCGGAAAATGGTCCGAAGGTACTCTTGCTTCGTAATGATACAAAGAAACTTCTTTCGGAAAATTCTTTGTTTGGATAGAATCGGTGCTAACGGGTATTTCGGCTCTGTACGTATCGGTTAAAATGCCGTAGCGGAGCACTTTAAATTGCTTCGTTAAAAATATGTGATCGATGCGACTCGCAGTCTTTGTGTCTGTTTTGAAATCGTTGAAAGTGCCGTTGGTGGCATAACGGATCTGTGTGGTTTCGTAAGCATCGCGTAAGAGGCCGGAAGTGTTCAACAGCGTATAACTTTCGTTTGTTTGATCCACATTGAAATCGCCGGTGAGGATCACAGGAATTTTCGTTTTCATGTCCTCGATTTTTTTAAGGATCAATTTGCAACTTTCCCTTCTTGCCTCTACACCAATGTGATCCATGTGCAGGTTGTACAGGTAAAAAACAAAACCGGTTTTCTTTTCTTTGAATTTGCCCCATGAGCAAACGCGCGGCAACGCGGCATCCCAGCCTTTGTTGGGTTTGTCGGTAATAGCGGACAGCCAAAAGTCGCCGTGCTCAAGCATTTCGAACTTATCTGTTTTGTAAAAAATCGCGGAGTGTTCGCCTTTTTCATTACCGTCATCACGGCCTACGCCTATGTAGGTGTAACCGGGCAAGCCCGCTTTCATTTCTTCTAGCTGTTTATAAAAGCCCTCCTGCGTACCGAAGATATCAAAGTCGTGAAACCTGATCAGCCCTGTGATTACAGGCAATCTTTGTCCCCAGCCGTTTGCATGTGATGAATCTCCGCCGTTTGCGTACCGGATATTATACGTACCTACTTTAAATTTTTGAGAATACACTGAATTCATTAACACTATTAGTAAAAGTGCAAATAAACCAAAGGTTCTTTTTTTCATAAAATTTAATTGCCTCAATTTAAGTAAAAAG
>Ga0318567_10000388_pt1 | contig 18680 bp, 15 predicted proteins | sample GRESIP088b5f20_FD_203691 | JGI IMG/M metagenome (GOLD analysis project Ga0318567, IMG submission 203691) | Tropical soil microbial communities from Luquillo Experimental Forest, Puerto Rico - GRE.SIPMG.088b5f20 | ecosystem: Environmental > Terrestrial > Soil > Tropical forest > Bulk soil...
CTTACATCTCTGATGGTGTTTCCTCCAGGCCATAAGACGGCCTTGGATCCGGATCGTCCCCTGGTCGTGGGGAACCGAGGGATGGGAAAGAGTTTCTGGACACACGCACTGGTAGACCAAACGGCGAAGGGGCTAGTTTCTGACCGCTACGGGCTACTGAAACAGTACTCAGCTGTTATTGGTTTCAACGGCTCGGACCGGTATGACGGGGTAGCACCCACCGCACTATTCCTGGCCGACGCTCTCCGCCAGGATCTGGACCCTCTTGCCATTTGGAGAACTGTTTTGGTCCTCATTGCGCTTAATCAACTTCTCGACTATCAGAGACCCAACACTGTCGGTGGTTTCGTCGAATGGGTCAAATATGTGATCGAGAACAGCGAGTTCACGGAAGAAGTAATTCGTGACCTGGATGACGCCTTGAGCGCCAAAGGGCGCAAGCTTCTCGTGCTGTTTGATGCCCTTGACCGATTGGCCGATGATTGGAGTCAGATTCGAAGTTTGACGAAGGCATTGTTGAGGCTCACCCTCGGCGTCCAATCGTACCGTTCGGTGCGAATCAAACTCTTCATGCGACGTGACCAATTTGAAGATGAGGAGCTTTTTCGTTTTGCAGATGGATCCAAGATCCGAAACTCGTATGTTGACCTCAGGTGGGAGGCTCGGGATCTCTACCGCCTTCTTTTTACGCGACTGCAGACAGACCGCAAGTCGGCATCTGAGTTTGTGAAGATGAAGGAACAGCTGAACTCTGGCGGAGACATTTCCGCTTCTGATCAGGATATGAGATTGGTGGAGTCGTTGGCAGGTCAATTCATGGGTGCAACCGATAAACGGGGGAGGGTTTATACGTGGCTACCCCTCCACCTTGCCGATGCTCATGACGAGACCTCGCCAAGGACTTTCCTAACTGTTTGGTGCACGGCTGCAAAATCTGGCCAGCCACCGGTCGGCCGTGCAGTGGACCACCTTGGGCTTCTTGAGGGAGTACGGAAGGCCTCCGCTGATAGGATGGCTGAGCTACGCGAGGACTATCCTTGGATTGATTTGGCACTCCACCCTCTCAACGGGCTTCTCGTTCCCCTTGATCGTAAACAACTCTTTGATCTTTGGATCCAGAATCAAACTTCAAGACTAGTCCTCGATACTTCGCGGAACAAAATAGCTCCGGTGCAAATGATGGGGACTGACGGCTCAGCAGAAGAGAGCCTCCTAGAAGCCCTGAAGGCGATTGGAATCTTGGAGGAAAGAAACAATGGTAAAATCAATGTTCCTGACATCTACCGAGTTGAAGCTGGCATCAAGCGCAAAGGTGGTGTTAAGCCACCTGGGAGACACCAGAATCGCTAGTTGGCGGTCACGACTTCCTCGTCCTCGGGAGACTAACCCCAAAACTGAAAGAAGATTGGCGTCTGGCCTTGCTGTGACAGCAACTGGATTGCGTGTTTCAGGTCACCCGTAGTAACGGTAGTCCCAAAACAGGAAATCAATCACCATGAGGACGAGGCACTGAAGGTGATTTGGGTGTAAGAGAAGTCTAGATGTCGATGGTCGCAAACCTTCAGGGCCGCATAGAAAATATCTCTTTGCCAGTAACACACGGCCTTCTTCCCGTCGTTGAGGCCGTCGCTGCCACTATTTACTCAATCAAAGTTTTCTTCGTTCAGACTGCTGATTGCCCGTTGCAGGTCTTGGTAACGTGAATCGGACTCGATCGCAACGGTATCGTCCGCGGTGGATTGATTTTCTACTGTCGATAGGGCGACACCCAAGGAGCTGAAGAGAGTCAGAGCGATGAGGCCGAACGAAAGGACTAGGTACCTTCCACCTTTGCTCCAGGTGATTACTTTGGTTCCTTCAAGGCCGTCAGACCATAGGGTAGCTACGACTTGTCGGAAGAGGCTGGTTCCCGCGAGGTCAAAGAACAGCCAGACAGTGATCAGTCCGGAAATCGTCCAGAGAGAAAAAGAAAGGCCCAGGGGGATAACCCCCTGGATGCTTCTGTGTGGGTTGGTGTCCATGGGGTTCCCTCCTTTGGATAGACAAGGAGGGAATATCGAAGCATAACGTTGGTGAAGCTAGATCAGTGGATCTAGTGCCCCGCGCAAAAAGTGAGAACCCGTCTTGTCCCCAAAAGAACCTCCGCAGTGACGCAATGTCGCAGGCCTAGTAGCTTACACGAGGGGGTAATAAGTCATGCCAGATTGCTGCGCGGCCCCTCCTCCATTTTGGCGTCAGTGCCAGTACCGAAGACCGACCTCCAAGCGGAAGGTCCTCGTCGGCGTTGACGGTGTGAACTCGAGACTGGTGTTTGGCCTTGATATGAAGCTGATTCAAGAACAGCCGATCTTTTTGCAGAAATGACCCACTGGTCCGCAGATAAGCACTAGCGATGGCCGGGCCACTAAACACTCAATGAGCATCTCAGGAGGGGCAACGAGACAATGTGAATACAATGCTATGCCAATGTTTACCAAACATTTGTTAACTTTAATTATTCAATAACGAGCCAGTTCGACGAAAAAGGGATGCAGAGTCGTTGTTCAAAAAAGATAATCCTGATTATCATGTTTCTGATCGAATTGGATGCAGAAGTATCTAATCGGGATTGCTGGTGGGATAGATGAAGATACTTTTTGCTGTGACTGCCGATACTTTTAATGGCCTCGCTTCAGTTCGGCGAACTCTCGCGAACATTCGGAGCGGACTACAGCATGCTGGCCATGAGGTCCGAATGGTTCTATTCGGCAAATCCCAGGCTGGGACATTAACACCGGGTCAACCCACAGACCTCAACTTGCAACTCGATTTTGAACCGACTTTCCCAGTTTCGAATCCTGAATCGCTTGTACTTGAGACAGCGCATGGCTACCTCGCGAAATCACTTTCCCTGCTGTCCGAGTTCCGCCCTGACATCATTCATTGTCATGACCGGCAGTCTTTCTTTACCTATCGAACATTGCCGAATGTGATTTTTTCGCTGCACTATCCGTTTGCTGACTATTGGGGACTTAGCAATCTTTCCGACAGCCGGTTCGTGGACTTCAAGCTCGAACGCCACGCTGTTTGTTCTGCACCTGTTACTATCGTATATTCAGAGCTTGTGCGGCAACGTGTACTGGGTTCTCTTTCTAGAAATGTCGCCATCCAAAAACTGGAACTCGGAGTTGAATCAACCGCCCCAAACCTTAGAAGAGACAGCTCTAGGATTGTTGTCTCAATCTTTGGAGACATAGACCGAGAAGATGATCTTTCTGGCGAAATACCCAAGGCCGTAAGGTTGCTTCCTGAAAGTTGGTTGGAACAAAATCACGTGGAGATTCGCCTGTATACTCAGAATAACAAAGCCACGGAACCTTTTTTTCTTGGGCAACCTATGTCTGTGCGTAGCATAGATGACGACCTGTCAGAAGTGCTGGCTGAAACGCACATCCTGGTTTCTCTTAAGAAGTTCGAGCCAGCCCCCTATTTGGTTCTGGAAGCAATCGCCGCTGGATGTTTCGTGCTTGTACTTTCTGGTTCGGGTGTCGACGAATACTGCAAGTGGGGGAAGAATGCGCTCGCGATGTTGCCAACCGCAGAGTCGATTGTCGCATGTCTCACTGCTGTCGTGAAGAACTCAGCTAGTCTTCTCGATTCACGCGAGATTTCAAAAGCAACCAACGACCTGTGGACAACTGCTAAGTTTGCTAAAGATCATCTAGATCTATATCTGAAAGTCCTTGGTGGTCCGCTTGATTTTGAGTTGTTTGAGATTTGTAGCCAAGACTACCTCTTTAGTGCTGCGACGCTGGATTTTGTCAGCATCTCAAAAGCAACAAAGGCCCTTCTGGAAGAAAACCCCTCAGCAGACTTTGCTGGGTACCTCCCACGGACTGAACTGACCCAAGAACAATTCAAAGCGTCAGTGAGTTTTATTCAGTCCTTGAAAGACAAAAAGATCCTTGCCCCTCGAAAACCTCTACCGCCTCAGGTCTTTGCCTATTCCGAGTTCACCCTAAAGCTCCTGCCAACGCGGAACTGCAACCTAGCCTGCAAGTACTGTTTCAGTAGTACTAAATCACAGGCCCATGATATGTCCGTCGAAATGGCTAAGGAATCGATTGACTTCTTTATTGAGAACATTGCTACAACACCTAATGCAAAAATCAATATCGACCTCACGGGGGCTGGCGAGATACTACTCCGTTTGGATTTTGTCAGAGAGGTGAACGATTACGTTAGGTCTGTTAAGCGGGCAAGAGGTCTAAACATTTTTACCTCGCTGTGTTCAAACGGGCATCTGTTAACCGAGGAAGTTAGTACCTATTTGAAGAAAAGTGAAATACTTTATGGAGTGAGCCTGGATGGTGGGAAGTTTGAAAATGAGGAATCGAGGCTAGGAATAGATTACCCACTGGTATTACGAAACCTTAAGGCGATCAAGAACAAGCAGTTCTTTGGTATTGCCTCTACTTTTTCCGGAACCAATTACGACATCAGAGCGATCTTTGAAAGTATTTTCAATCTTGGAGTCGCTGAAGCAATAAGTATTAAGCCTGTCCGTCTTCCGATGGATGATCCATCAGCCATTTCGATGAAAAATGTCACCATGATAAAAGAATCGTTTAGTGAGTTCATGTTATGGATGCTGGACAACGCAAGAGCCGAGCGATATGACGTTGTTGACTGCCTATTCGTTGGCGAGGACTATTTTGCGAAGTTTCTAAAGTTTGTCCTGCGAAAGAAGAAAGTCATCTACAGGTGTAGCGTCGGGCTCAATACTGTATCGATTGATCACGAAGGCAAGGTTCTCATGTGTCCAGTGGTTCTCGATGAGGAGTCTTTCATAATCGGGTCAATTAGTCAGGGCCTGGATTCAGAAAAGGTAAAGTGGATCCGGGATACTTACGCTGACACGATTCCGTTCTGCAAAGACTGCTGGGCTCGATACTATTGTGGTGGAGAATGCTTTGGACATGGGCATATTGTCCATGGGGACTTTGTCCATCCGGTTGAGGCGATGTGTGAGTTGAATAAGCACCTAATTAAGTTGGCTTGCCATTTTTGGCGACAGCTAGTGGAATTCTCTCCACACGTCGCGGCACGATTAGAGAAAATCTATAAGTAGGAGTACCTAATGCAGATTCTTGTCGAGGGCTACCGTGAATTGTTGGAAACCGAGTCATTGTTGGTTAACGGCGGTGGAGATTACCCTGGCTCCAATGGTTTGCCGCCTGAAAATACATCGACCGACAGCACAGGTGGGTCAAGTTCAAGTTCCGGGGGAGGCAGTAGTAGCTCGGGAGGTTGTTCTGGCGGAGGAGGCGGGACGTCGGGGACTTGCTCCGGCGGAGGAGGAGGGACGTCGGGGACTTGCTCTGGCGGAGGTGGTGGGACCTCAGGAACCTGTTCCGGTGGAGGAGGAGGGACCTCGGGGACATGCTCTGGCGGAGGAGGAGGGACGTCGGGGACTTGCTCCGGCGGAGGAGGAGGGACGTCGGGGACTTGCTCCGGCGGAGGAGGAGGGACCTCGGGGACATGCTCTGGCGGAGGTGGCAGTAGTTCCGGTGGGTGTTCGGGAGCTCTAGATCCGGCAGGGGGTACTCCAGCATCTCCGGGTAACTGTTCCGTTTCGAGCAGTTACACGACTTGGGACTTGACTCCTCAACCTGGCATGACTACTCAGGGAACAAACAATTTCTACAGTACTCTGGTTGGGCTGTTGGGGCAGGACAATAACGTACTTGACGCAGCTCTGAATGCGGCAATTCCAACAGCAGGCGACTCTTTGAAAGCTGCTGGATGCATGTTCGAGTCATACCTAGCCGCTGCGCAGCTTTATGCAGGAAAGGACCTCTCAACCGACCAAATAGTAGCAATTGTGAAAGATCTTCGTGGTAGCGCTATTAGTAGCGGCTATATGGTTACCGATTCAGCCGCGGTTCTCAAAGATGCACTTTCGAAGTTGGGTATCACTGGTACTAGCGTTTCAGTGAATGACCAGGCGGTAGGAGCTGTCTTCACCATACAAGAGGTTCTAAGTTCCAACAACAACATTCACTATATACTGGGAAATCACAGTGGGTCGGGTTCTGTTTGGGATCCTCTTTCCACGGATACATCGAGACTAATGGTAATTCGAAGTCAGGACCACTTTATTCACATTGGGAACTAAAATGAAAAAATACGCGTGGATCATGTTGCTTGTCTTCTGTACATCTCCTTTTGTAGTATTTGGACAACAGAGTCAAGATGATGGAAAGTTCAAGAATATTTCTGGGGTATGGAGCGTGAACGGCGTACCAGACAGTCAGGTCGAAAATGCCGGTTACGGAACACCTATGCATTTTAGCTGGGGAACCTCCCATGCTGAACTAAACGATATCATAGTTGACCTATCTCCAAATGCGGAATTTAATATCTTGGCAGATATGTTTGGTGTGCAAGTTGACAGGCATTTCGTTCAAGACAACGGAGTTGTTATTCACTGGGTCCGGCCGATGTTTTCGGAACCGGATGCCAGAGACGGGTGGATCAAGATAGTGACAATTGGACAAGATGAAATTTCGTTTGCGAATGTTGACCACTCTGGTATGCCCGTGACATCCGATATTGTCGGTTCTCCAGGCAATGAGCCGGGAGTTCATTGGAAGAGAATTGATGGACCTGGCCTAAATGGGCATTCGGTTGACAACTGATTTGAGAGCAAAACAAATGCTTTAACGGTGATTCGACGATAACTAACCGTGATTCCATATATATCTAGATTTCAAATTCGGGGATGTTAATTGTCTGTTTGGCGACGAATAGTTAGGCAACAGGACGAAAAGGACTGTGGGGTTGCGTGTCTGGCTACGGTCGCTCGCCACCACGGAAAGTGGGTAAGCGTCAACCGACTTCGCCAGATGGCCGGTACCGACCGAGACGGTACATCTGGATTCGGGCTTGTCAAGGCCGCGAAGGAGATGGGGTTTCTTTGCAAAATTATTAAGTCTGAAGAAAATCAACTTGCAAAAGAGTTCCCTGTTCCGCTGATTGCACATATAGTTAGGGACCAGATACACCACTATGTAGTGGTGTACAAGTTCAACAAGAAGAAGGTCCTTGTCGGGGATCCAGCAAGCGGGATTGAGTGGATTAGCTGGTCGGTGTTCAAAGCATGGTGGACTGGTATATTTCTGATCCTTGTTCCCGATATCGAATTCAAGAAAACCCGGGAAAGTAAAGGCTCCTTTCAGCGATTCCTCTCCCTCCTTCATCCCCACAGAAGGATAGTGATTGAGGTGCTCTTTGGTAGCTTGATATTGACCGTGATTGGCATTGTTGGCGCATTCTATTATCGTGTTCTGATCGACGACGTGTTGTTCTCGGGAACACAGCAGACGCTATTTGTCATTAGCCTTGGTTTCTTGCTAATTCTCGTCTTTCAAGCCACCCTCGGCTTTGCGAGGAGCCAACTTCTGATGCATCTAGGCAACAAGATCGATGCACAGCTAGTTTTTGCCTATTTTGAACACATTCTTCGTTTACCCATGGATTTCTTTACTACACGCAAGACCGGAGAAATTCTCTCACGTCTTTATGATACTGAAACCATCCGACAGTCTGTTTCCGGTGTTGCCGTTGGTCTGGTTCTCGATGTCATGATGCTTGCCGTTGGAGGTTGGTTTCTGTTTGCGTTCAGCTCGACACTGATCCTAGTGGCTGTTATACCAGTCATCCTTTCAGGGGTTCTCGTGCTGACTTTCTCGAAAACATATCGGAAAAAGCTCACTGCTAAAGCCGTGATTGACTCAGATAAACACTCCCACTTTGTTGAGAGTATCAACGGTATCGCAACTATCAAGGCCCTGGTCTCCGAGGATGTCGCATTCGAGAGGGCAGAATTCAAGGTTGTAGAGTCGATCGAGCGGGGACTTAGTCTTGGTACCCTCGGCAATCTCCAGAGTTCATTTCACGGTATCCTTTCACAAGGCGGAAATCTTCTCGTCTATTGGGTTGGTGCCTACCTCATTATGCAAGGAAAACTTTCCCTGGGGGAGCTCATCTCCTTCACGACGCTCCTGGGGTATTTTCTTGGGCCTCTCGGCCGATTAATCACAATACAACCCAATCTTCAGGAGGCAATGGTTGCCTCGAACAGGCTGGGGGAAATACTTGATCTTGCGGTCGAGCAAGAAGATGCAACCGACAAGGTCCGAATTCCCGATCTTCGCGGACGATTGTCAATTCGGAACCTCAACTTCGCATATGGGACTCGCGGATTGACGCTGAAGGGGCTCAACCTCGAAATCCATGCTGGTGAGCGGATTGCACTGGTCGGCCCTTCGGGGTCTGGGAAATCGACTCTGACAAAGCTTATCATGAAATTCGCGCGGCCAGGTTCGGGCGACATTCATGTTGACGGACATCATCTTGATGATGTGGACACTGAGCACTTCAGGCGACAAATTGGGTACGTACCACAGGAAATATTGCTGTTCAGCGGAACGATTTCCGAGAATATTGCCTGGGGACAGGATGGGGTGACACCACAGGAAATTCTTGGTGCTGCAATGATAGCTCAAGCGCACGAGTTTATTTCGCGCCTTCCAGAGCGCTATGCAACCCGGATTGGTGAGCGTGGGGCAACTCTTTCCGGGGGGGAACGCCAACGAATTGCCTTGGCGCGGGTGATCCTTCGTCATCCCAAGATGTTCATTTTTGATGAAGCAACTTCCAGTCTTGATAGTATTTCTGAGTCAGCCATTATGGCAACTTTGGACCACGTTTGCCGAGGGACTACCACAATAATCGTAGCCCATCGCCTTTCAACCGTGCGAAACTGCGACAGAATCGTGGTTCTAAAGGACGGAGAAATAGTAGAGTCCGGTGGTCACGAAGAATTGTTGCGCCTCGGCGGGGAATACTGGAACCTGTGGAAGAGTCAGAACGGGGTGAGTGGTGAGTCGGTACCTACGTTCTAGGGACGCGAGCAAGGGCAGAGAAGTCCTGGAACGACGCACTCCACGAGCAGCGAGTGGCCTTATCTGGGTATCCGTAGCGCTTCTCGCTGTTGGTTTCCTATGGGTGACTTTCGGACAAATTGAGGAAGTCGTCCGTTGTCAGGGAGTAGTTCGTCCAATCGAGAATATCTCCTCTATCCATAACGTTGTCTCAGGAAAAGTAATGTCGGTTTCTTTTCGGCCGGGTCAATCCGTCAATGCTGGACAAGCGTTGTTGCGGATCGACCCAGCACCGTACTTGAGCCGAGGCAGTGCCCTCAAGGCACAGTTTGACCAAGCCGCACATCAGTTGTCAGGCATTTCGTGGATATTGACCAGCCTAGACCAGAAAGAAAACCTGGTTCCAGATGTGTTTGCAGATGCAAAGTCGCGTTTTAGCGCCTTCTGGTCGGAACAGGAGCGAATCAAATTCGGCAACGAACAGGACAGGGTTCGATGGCAAGAGGAACAAAGGTTGCCTGCGGCAGCGACGACACCGATACGGATTCGTGATCTTGAATGGCAATATCGAAAATCAAGTCTGGAATTGCAGTCGCATAGTGATGACTTTGAGAGCCAGATAATGTCTGAAAAGTCGTCGACAGCTCTGCATTTGGCCGAATTGAAGAGCGAAATTGACCAGAATGAGCTCGCTGTGTCCCAAACTACTGTTTGCGCGCCGGTGACGGGAACAGTTCAAGAGATTGCATCTTTGAATCCAGGAGATTATTTGCAATCTAGTCAGGAAATCCTGAAAGTGATTCCGAATCAATTGGATGATCTTCGAGTGGAACTTCATGTTGCACCGAACTCAATTGGCAAGCTGACTGTCGGGATGTCGGTGCGACTTAGGTTCCCTGCCTTCCAGTACTTCCAATTCGGGGGGGCGAATGGGAGGATACTCGCCATTGATCCCGATGTTTCTCAACCCAATAACGGTGATCCTTTTTTTACCGTCCTGACGGACCTCGATAGAAAGTCCATGACGGACAAGAAAGGATCTAGCTATTCCATCAAGGTTGGTCTATCTGCTGATGCCAGAATCGTGCTAAAAGCTAGATCAGTTCTAGATTTTGTTCTTGATCAAATGAGTTTATCCCTGTGAAAGTGAATTATTTCTTTTTGTTTGTGTTGATTTTTACAGTATTTGGATTAACCGCGTGGGCGCATGATGTCGATTATGATGCCTTGGTAAATAGGCTTGCTGAGAGTGATCCGTATTCCAAGAGTGCAAGTTCCGACTACGCACTTGCATCACTAGCAGCTCAGGATGAGCTTGTTGCTTGGTTGCCAAATTTGACGATCGGATCAACCGTGTTGCCAATGCAGTCATCTGGTGCACTATATCAGATCTCTCAGTCCAACACATCCGATAGCAGTTTGTCACATTCGTCGATGTTTAATGTTACTTTGACACAAAACTTCCCATGGGGGGGGGCTGTAGGTTTTTCTGAGGAAAACACTGTATTAAGCAGCTCGGTTGGGGTCAGCGATTTCCTGTTCCAGTATCAGGCCTCATTTGGGCTTACATGGCATCAGCCACTTGTTCCGCCCGGTGATGGCTGGTCGGCTTGGAATCAATCAACTGGCGCGCTAGAACAGATTGCCAGATCGCACTGGGTGATGGCAAACGGAGCAAGAGTCTCCGACCTTCTTGACGCACTTGGAAATGCTCGGATCCTGTCCGATGAAATGCAGATTCTTGACAAGATATCCGACCTTCGAAGGATACAGAAGCTGGCCGACAACGAGTTGCTGGCTACCGGGCGTTTGCGGGAGTTGGATCTCCGCGATCATGATTCAAGCAGACGTCAAGAGTTGGCAGAGAAGCAGAAAGTCGTGTCGGACCTTCTGGAGGTTCGGTCGAAGTTGGCGGAGGCCGGTCTAGACGACTCTTGGATTTCCAGTGACCTTGAAGATTGGATTCTGGCTTGGGACAGTCAGATAACCAACAGGACCTCTTCAAACTCGTTGGATGAACAGGAGATCATTGCTCAACAATCGAGCTACAGAGCTCGCTACTTAGCTTGGCAGACCTATTCTCAGAAGCAGCTGGCAGTAGATTTCTTCTTGAGTTGTGGTCCGGCTACTTCATACCTGACTTCTACAAATCTGTTTGGAAGTATTGGCAATTATTGGGCCACGGCCAATAATTGGTCGTGGTCCTTGGCTTTGATGATTTCCGTCCCCATTCTCCCTCTGGATCACCTTTCCAGACCAAAACAGGAATGGGATTCTGGGGTGACGTCGTTGGAGGCCAAATACGATACACAAATTGCGGAGGTGCGTAGGCAGCGGTTGCTGATTCCGCTTCAGCGAACTGAGCTAGAAATTAATGCGGAAAATCTGAGAAACGAATGGGTGACGGAGACTGAACGTACGGATGTTATGCAAGGTCTCGAAAGGACCGGAAGCATTTCGGCTACGGATTTTGAGTTACAAAAGCTTTTTGAAGCTAGGGCTCACAGTGAGTACCTTAAGGGGCTGCTGTCTGTGATGGTATTTGATGCTCGTACTAGACTCTAGTGCATGTTTTTGACCGGAATCAGCAACAGGACCGGTTTATCTTCTTCTCAGAACTGGAGTGCAAAGGTTTTCTGGGTGAATCCGCCCTAAGTGGTTAGGTAAATCAGCATGTATGAAAAACAGGTCAGCAGGGAGTTCTGACAGCAGTTGTGACAGCAAAAAGAATCCCTGCCGCGCCAGATCTTTTGGGCAGGCCCGCTTGACAATCGGGTGAGCAACTGTATTCTGGATGAAGAAATCGTTCGTATTTGCAGACGTTTTCGTGCGGTAAGAAGGTACCTTCAATTAGCTTGAGGTGCTGGTGGGCGAAAGCTCGTGGAGGTTCAAGTCCTCTTCGCCGCATAATGTTCTAAGGCAAAGATTTAGCCTACCGAAAACCGGGGGCATATCAACACTCCAAAAACTAAGAGTCGCACTCCAAAGTCGCACTCTTGGAAAGGAAACGATATGCTACCCCGGAAGCTTCGCTCCCCTTTTTCCCTGTACAAGAAGACTACCCCGACTGGTATTGTTGTCTGGTATGCCCGGTTCTGGGATGCGGTATCTGAAAAGTACGCAGTGACTCGGTCCACCGGTGTCGAGGCCCTAGGAAAGCGTGAACGCCGCGCCGAGGCCGACCGGGTTGCGCGGGAACTCCTTCCCTCGATCAAGTTCACCCCGAAGACCAAGGCTAAGAAGTTCCTAGACTACGTTGAAGCTTTCTGGCAGCCCGACAGTGCTTACGCCAAAGAAAAAGCACTCGTACACAAGAAGCCCCTTTCTAAGGCTTACATCAAGAACAGCCGAGAAACCTTTCTCTTCCACGTCAAGCCCTATGAGCCCTTCAAGAACCTTACGCTCCAGGAACTGACGGCCGGCATGATTCGGGACTGGCGAGCCGAACGAATCGCTGCCGACGTTAGTCCCCGGCGAATCAACGCTGCTATGCAAGCAATGCGCGTGGCGGTTCGCTATGCCGTGGAGCGGGATGAGCTGGAGAAAGACCCGTTCGCCAATGTGACACAGGCCGTGGCCGAAAACAGGGAACGGGGAATCCTCACACCTGTCGAGGTGAGAAAGCTCCTCGACTGGAGGCCTGAGGACCCCCGTGTTCGACTTGCCCTACTCCTTGAAGTCTGTTGTGGACTGCGGCGTGGAGAGGTCCGCGGGCTTCTCTGGAGTGACCTAAGTCCTGAGGAAGATCAAATCCGGGTCCAGCACAACTGGGTGGACTCTGAAGGCCTCAAGGCACCCAAGAACCGGTCGGGACGGACTGTGCCCTATCCCCAAGCCGTCAAGGACGCGGTGGAAGCCGTGAAGGCGGTATCGCCCTTCGTCGGGCCCAAGGATTTTGTTGTCTTCGGAGTTGGTGATCGTACCGTCCCGGCCACGAATGAGTTTATGCGAATTTCGTTTACCATGGCCCTGACCGCCATCGGCATTGCCCCGCTGCAGCGGACTGCTAGGAATCTCAAACCCCATGGCCTGCGGCACACATTCGTGACCCTGGGCCGGATGAGCGGCCTGAGCGACATCGAAATCCAGGCCATTGCCGGTCACAAGAGTCCTACCATGATGGAACACTACTCACATGCAGGTCAGGTGATCGACTTCCGGGAAGCGAAAAGGAAACTTGAACAAAACGTCTTGGGAGCTGTGTCGGCTTCAATCTGAAAGGGTCGTCGGCCCCGCATTCATCCAGCCTTCCCAGGATTGCCTAATGAAAAGTATCCGGATGGTGACCAATACCTCGATCTTCCTCTTGCAGGGAACCCTAGCAACCCTGTTCTTCTTCAGCCTAGGTTCCACATGGTGGGATGGTGCTCTTCTCGCCGCACTCGGGGTGATTCTTGAGTTGGTCAAACGACAATCCTGGGTTGAATGGAAAAGCCGGAATGGAAAAGGCCACTGGCTCGCCCTCATCCTTGGTCTAGTTCTTTCCTTCGTCTCAGGCTTCGCATCGGTTGCCTTTTCCTATACTTCAATTCAGATCAGCATCCGTACCATGGAAACCCGCCAGGACGACCGGAGGAAATTGGAATCCGAGCTGAATGGCCTGGAGGTTGAGGCCCGTTCCATCCGTCAAAAGCTGGCCCAGCTACCCGAGGATTGGGTCACGGCCAGCTTGCGCTACTCAACTCGGCTGGCGGAAATTACTCGGACCATGGATAGTCTGGAGTCAAGACTGGGTAAATCGGGTGAATCGGGTTCTGAAGGGCCTGGAGCCTCATCGTTGAGGGATTTGAGTCAGCTTTTTAGCCTTGATTTCCGAGTTCTGCTCCTTGTGTTCTTCGGGGTCCTTTCCGTAGTGCTGGAAGTCGCCACTTTTGGGATGCTCCATGGTCGAAAGGGCCCGCTGACTAGAGGTCGGGCTTCAAAGCTGGCTTTGGTCCTGGAAAACGCGTTTCAGGCTGAGGACAAACCACTCAGGGGACGGAGGGTCGTGGCTGCTAACCTGGGACTTGCTGAACCCGACGTCAGGGAGATCTTCGAGCGGATTAACGCCTTAGGGATCACAGAGAAGCGGACGGGGAAAAAAGGCTTCTTCCTCCGTGTACCACTGGATGAAGCCTTCGAAACCTTGGGCCGGAGCGGATAGCCAAACCGCCCGGGCAAGAAGCCCCTTCCTTGAGCGTGTGATGGCCAGAGGTGCGGCATCATCATTTCCGTGATACAAGTGTTCACGAAGCGAATGACCGACAACCATCCGGTGAAACCCCGAAGATACTGATAGACTCGGGAAGGCGTCACCGGTTTGGGCTAACGGATACAATTCTCCTTCGGACTATCGAATGATGGAGTACTGTTTGTGAACAACCTGAATGACGCCCCCAAACCAAATGCAGAAGATTTCAACCCGCAATCGGGGTCAAGTGTCTTCGCAGAGGATAACGTCTTTGCTGGTTTGCCTATCTATGACGACCTCAACCAACTAGATGAGGAGGTCGAGGAAACAATTGGATGCTTTGCCGGCTGGTCCTCCAGGCTTGAGAAATTTGTCTTCAACGAAGTGCATTGGGAACTTACGCCACTTCCATACCTCAAGGACCGAACAAAGCGATTCTTTGTGAATGAAATTGTCCAGAAAAGTTTCCTGGAGCGTCAGCTTAGGTGGCTTCGCCAGTCGCTGGTTCATCAAGAAATGCGGTATTCACAAGACTGCTCGATTGAAGTTCAGAAAGTTCGGGCACCGCGTATTTCTGAGATGATGGTCGGTGTTCAAGAACTCGAAATGACCTACAAGACACCGGAAATTATCGATGACTTTTTTACTCTGTCGATTCGGGAGGTATCTCAACCGGGATACAACGCTTTTGTACGAGCCTCGGTTGGTGGCCTCATTACCAAGAATGGAGAGCAGTACGACTTTGCCTGTGGCTCCACCAGTGTCGCCTGTTTCTTTAGAGAGGCGAAGTTCACTGACTGGGTCGCGATTCAGAAATATGTTCTTGCACGAGGTGAGAAGCTCTCAAAGGAGATCCGGTCATCCGGAAAGGATGCCGAACCGGCCGCATTTGCGATAATTCGGAAGAACTTCTTTTGCGAGTAACCAAAAAACCCCTAAAAACCCCCAGGGCGGTTTTTTACTAACGGCACTCAAATCCATAGCATTGACCTCGTTAGCTAACAAAATCATAGCAAGCGAGGTCAGTGATTTGCAGTCAGATCAGAATTTCCTATGCGCTTCGGAAGTACTCCACGAGTTGGGTATCTCCTACGCTACTCTGTTGCGAAAAGTCCGCACCGCGGAGATCCCCTGTGTAAGGTTGGGGAAGAAACTCCTGTTTCCCCGTTCCTATTTTGAGGAACTGGAGAGGCAAGCCTATGCCTCCTGTGAAGGAGGGACCAATTGATATCCAATCGACAAGACGCCGAAGGGTTGCTCGAACAGATCAAGCCCCAACTAATCGACGCCTTTTCCAATCGTCCTGAGTTTGGTGCCCTTGGGTTCACCGTTCATTTCTACGAGCGACAAGCGGTTCGAGTGGAGTGGACCGGGTCTTCATCGCGTATTCTTGCCCCCAAACGTTCGCGGAGGGTCCAAGATGCGCGCTGATGCTTGTCTTCAGCTCGTTGGGCGGCCGGAACGGTGTTACGAAGTTGTTCGCAACGAGGGGCGGAACGATGACTTCCTGAGTCTTCCCTCCCTGGCTCACGGTAGTTGCCTTTTGGTCCAATTAGAGGAGTCAGACTCCGGATGTCTAACGACGCACAAACTTCAGTTTCTGGATGAAGACGGCGAACGAGTGGCCGAGGTCTTTTTCGACCCGATGACTTGTACCGGCTATGGGAACCATAAAAAGGACGACGTCCTTTTGGTCAAATGGGACATTCCCCGGCAGAAGCTGATAATCCTGGTTCTCGCAGGGTGTTCCCAGAAGGGAGTGATGGATTGGCTTTGGCACGAACGTTTCCTTGCCGGTGGTGTGAAGGGACTATGTTCAATTGATAACTGTCTGTTGAACACAGCCCCTGTGTCCGCGATGGCAACGGGAGATTCCCATGGTTGATCTTGCGACGATCTTCATCCCCGGTGCTCGTTTTCGTACTGATGCATCCGGAGCGATGATCCTTCCCAGCGGTCGACCGACAACCGATCTCCCTTCACTACGAATCAAAGGGGTTGGTGAGGGGATGATTGTCCAGGGCAGCCTTCCCAAAGTTTTGCGGTGTGACAATGTCGCCGCATCCAGCGTGGAGGAGGTTTCGGCGACAATTTCGCACCTTGAACGGATTATCGGTTTGACTCTGTCCTCTTCTCGGATCTTTCGACTGGAGGTCGGAGCGACTCTACTGGTCCAGCGGCCTCCTGCCGAGTACCTCGAATCCTGGAGTTTCTTCGGGCGCTATCGTCAGAATACCTACTCAAACTGTGACACTGTCAAACTGGTGACGAGGAACAAGGAGTTTATCGGGTATGACAAGGGAAAAGAGCTTCGACCTGGTAAGCTTCCGCCGGTATTCGCCGGGTACCACGGGCTTCGACTGGAGTTGAAGTACCTCAAGCACCAAAGCCTTTTGAAGGTTTTTGGCAAACCTCTTTCCCCTTGGGACCTAGTCCAACCTGAGATTTGGTCTCGGTTGAGGGATCAATGGAAAGAGTTTTACTTCCAAATTCCAAAGGAACGACTGACCAGGGTTTCAACGAAGGGATTGACCCCAACCGAATACCGGGATGCGCTGGCGCATTTGGGGCTCTGTCAAGTTGGCGAGTCCAGAGCCAAGGGATTGATTGCCACGGGGCAGGCCTCTGGGGACATCCGGAAACAATATGCGACCAGGATGCGAGCGCTGATTCGCGACCTGATCACCGACGAGCGAATCACCGATTCGACGAAATTGACCCAAGAAGTGGACGATGCCGTCCGCAGAGTTTGATAGGAGACAGAAATATGAACGCATCACATTCCATCAGGTTCGTCGAGAGGACCGAGGAACCAAACACGTATATCAGTTCAGTTGACACTGGTGACACCCAGTCTGGATTTATCACAAGTATCAAAAGGATGCCGTCGGGGCACATCTTCCTTCGACTTGAGGTAGCTATGCCTGAGAAATTGGCAGATTCTCCTCATTTCATTCTTCGACTCGATGACGGAAAGGTCTTCTGCACACTTCGCCCGTTCGGTGGAGTCAAGCAACCAAGACTGGCTATGGGTGAGGATGTTGGACTTGGGATGATCATTCTTGCTGAATTTGGACTGAAATCAATGACCCTTTGGATCTGTCCCCCAACGGGTCAGAATATTGACGCATTCGATCAGTTCGTCAAAGAGGCGCTTTCTGAACCGATTGTGAACTGCGCTCGTTTCCTAGGGTACCCCTTCACGGACAGCCATGACATATTGACTATACGTTTTGACTGAGAAGACGAAGCCGGAGTCTTTGCACTCCGGCTTCGTCTTTCCATGTGCAGCCCAAGTCCCAAACCAACCCAGAGTCTTTGGTAGCTCCCAAACCATCAGGTGGATCTCCGCAGTTTCTGGTCATTACGTTTGGGAATTGAGCAGACCACATCGAGCACGGAGACAAGTCGATTCGTTTTCGATCCAAGGTTGGTGTCGAACCGAACGAAAGGTGGCAATCGAACCGAACGGATGTGGACTTGAACCGAACAAAACATAGACGTATGCGCGACCTTCGCACTAGCTGACTCCCATGGAGTCTTGTTGGACAAAGAAGCCAACGAAGAGACCGTTTCAGCCTCGACGGGGGCGAGGTCTAGAAAGAAGTCTCCTGTGTGACAAAATATCTCAGCCTGTTGTATCTTTACGAACGATGTCGACCCTCGAAGCCCAGATTGAACACGAACTGATCGACCGGCTCTCGGACCTCAAGTACCGATACCGGCCCGACATCCGCGACCGGGCGAGCCTCGAGGCCAATTTCCGCGAGAAGTTCGAGGCCCTCAACCGGGTGAAGCTGACCGACGCCGAGTTCCAGCGGCTCCTCGACACGGTGATCACCCCGGACGTGTTCGCGGCCTCGCAGACCCTGCGGAACCTCGGCAGCTTCGAGCGCGAAGACGGCACCCCGCTGAACTACACCCTGGTGAACCTGCGGGACTGGTGCAAGAACGACTTCGAGGTTGTGAACCAGTTGCGGTTGAACACCGACAACAGCCACCACCGATACGACGTGATCCTGCTCATCAACGGGGTGCCGGTGGTGCAAATCGAGCTCAAGGGGCTGAAGGTGAGCCCTCGAAGGGCCATGCAGCAGATCGTCGATTATAAGAGTGACCCGGGGAACGGCTACACCAAGACCCTGCTCTGCTTCGTCCAACTGTTCATCGTGAGCAACCGGTACGAGACCCACTACTTCGCCAACAACAACGCTCGCCACTTCAACTTCCACGCCGACGAACGGTTTCTGCCGGTCTACCAGTTCGCCACCGAAGACAACAAGAAGGTGTCCCAGCTCGACGACTTTGCCGACCAGCTCTTGCCCAAGTGCACCCTAGGCCAGATGGTCAGCCGTTACATGGTGCTGGTGGCCAGCGAACAGAAACTGCTCATGATGCGGCCCTACCAAATCTACGCGGTGAAGGCCATCGTTGAATGCATCCACCAGAACAACGGCAACGGCTACGTGTGGCACACCACCGGGAGTGGTAAGACCCTTACGTCGTTCAAGGCCTCGACCCTGCTCAAGGACAACCCCGATATCGACAAGTGCCTTTTCGTCGTCGACCGCAAGGACCTTGAC
>Ga0318567_10000391_pt1 | contig 18658 bp, 20 predicted proteins | sample GRESIP088b5f20_FD_203691 | JGI IMG/M metagenome (GOLD analysis project Ga0318567, IMG submission 203691) | Tropical soil microbial communities from Luquillo Experimental Forest, Puerto Rico - GRE.SIPMG.088b5f20 | ecosystem: Environmental > Terrestrial > Soil > Tropical forest > Bulk soil...
CGTGGAAATTATAGATAGAACCCTAAATCTGAACAAATCAAAATCAAAATCAAAAATGTGATAGAAAGACAGCCTTAAAAACCAATTGACCGAATAATAAAAAATGACTTGCGGATTTTAGGTGCAAACGAGAGGGAGAGGGATTATTTTCTGATTATGATAGGATTATTCTTTCTAGTATATTGTTCAGTAATTCAAATTTCTCCATTAAATCATGACTGTTATCATTGGGAATAACAATAAGGTCAAATTTTTTAGATTTTTGGTACCTATCTATTATTTTAATTGACATCTCTATTTCCCATATAATTTCAGGCTTGTTCATTTCGTCAACCATTTCGACTATTCCCTTGTCAATTAAAAACGATAGATTTATATTTTTACTTTTTGCATATTCTGTTTCTAAAATTTCGAGAAGTCTACTTAGTTTAAGTTCTGTTGATTCTATCTCTTTAATATCTTCTTCAATTTGTTTAAAAAGTGCTGCTGTTTTCAATATCTCCATATTTCTTTATTTATATGATAACTAATTCCTATATGTCCCAACCCATCCATCATTCCCAATAACATTAGTACATCTATCCCAATTAAACAAAACAACTCCTCCGTGTCCACTAAAGCTACGGAGGAGTGTTTTGGTTTTTATAGTTTATCCAGTTTTACATCTACCCGGCACAGGTCTTCGAATACCACGGTGATGGTGGCAGAATAGCTTTTGCAGCCTGTTTTCTCCACGGTAATGTCGTACATTCCTTCGGGGAGCGATTTTACGTTGAAGCCTCCACCTGCTGCTGTTTTTTTCACGAGCAGCGCTGTGGTTTGCCCCTGTGCATAAAAGCTGATGGTGGCGCCGGCTATGGGTTTGGAGGTTGCAGCATCGGTTACAGTGCCTTGTACTTGCAGGCTGCCTTTGCCTAACTCGGGTATTTTGCGGGCTTTTTTGTAGCTGGCATAAAAGGCCGGTTCGCTGGTGTGCACTATCTCTACGCCTGCATCCAGCATCACGAGTGTGGCGTCGGCTTTGTCAAAACCTTCGTCCACCTGCCGTTTCAAATCTTTTCTCTTGAGTTCGATTTGTGCTTGTGTGGGTATGGCGTTGTCAAAACTGTCTATCTGGGTGCGGAAAATCATTTGTGTTTCAGGGCCTAAATCGTATTCGCGCAATTCCATCACATGGTCTTCTATGCGTCCGTAAATTCCGTTGGCAATATTCATCAGTTTAATTTCCGAAACAGTGGTAATCATCTGCCGGGTAATTTTAGTTTCGGCTTGCAGTACCGTGTTTCCGGTGAATAGGGCAAATGCCTGTATTTTTCGTGACGACTCGGAGATTAAATTCTCCAGTCCTTCGCGCAGATGGGCTTTGTTGGTTGTGTAGCCGCCCGTGTTGATCAGTTCCAGTTCATTCTCGCCGTCGTTAATCTGCAGGATTGCAGCATTTAAATCGGCCATAAACTTAGTCGAGTTCGGAATCTTAGCCAGAATCAACGGACTCGATAAAAGAAGAATTTTCGTAGCTAAGAGCATTTTTAGTTTGTTTTCATTCCTGTTTTCCATGTAATTTTGATGTTTGTGATTAAAGTGTTATTATAATTTAATTTATTGCCGGGAGCAGTAATGTTCAACCACTCACAGCTATATCGGTTTTAGGGCTGCTAATTTAAGTTATATATTTAAACTGTGCAATATATATTTGGATTATTTTTTAAAAAGAATAAAAATATGTTCGGCGATGTATAAGAATATGCAATTTGGTTATCTGTAGAGCCTGTTTGGCAGGTGTGCTGCATGCTGTTTCATTCTGAAATTTGGTGCCCGGTTATTGTTTATTATAATCATGAACCCCTCCGCTACGCTCGTCCCCTTTAGCAAAGGGGACAATAGAGAAGTGCGGAACTCTATACTTTTTATAGCTGTTTTAAAACTTTCATTAGATTCAATCACTGATTCATCCTGAAATTTGGTGGCTGGTTATTGTTTATTTTCTAACCCTTCCCCCTTCGGGGACTTCCCTTTATCAAAAGGGAAGATCGTGTGCGGAGATTTATTGAATGAATAAGTAATTGAAGCTGTGAAACTGTGAAAGCCTCTATAAAATGTATATCGTTTCGCACTTCCCGGATGTCCCCTTTATTAAAGGGGACGAGCGTAGCGGAGGGGTTTGTATTATTATAAACAATGAGTTGTAAACCCATTTCAGGGCTGGACAATATGCTCTTAGGGCATGCAAGTACTGCTCTTAGGGCATGCAAGTGTTGCTCTTAGGGCATGTAAGTATTGCTCTTAGGTGATGTAAGTGCTGCTCTTAGGTAATGTAAATGGTGCTCTTAGGGCATGCAAGTGATGCTCAGAGGGTATGCGGTATGTACTCAGGGGAGGTGCGGTTTATAGAATTAATTACTCTCAACTTTCGACTTGTAACTTTCAACTTGCCCTGGGGAGGCAGGGCCTATAGAATCAATCTGTTTCAACTTTCAACTTGTAACTTTCAACCGTTGGCATTTCTTTGCTTTAGCCGGTTGCCCGTTAAATGATTTTCGGGAAATTGGAAGTAAGCAAAAGCTTCCGTAACTTTGCAGCACAAAAATAATTCCGATAACCGGAACATAATTATCAGAAAAATATAGGTTTACATGAACGAATTTCAGAAAGGTGAGTGGCAGGAACGTATTGATGTCCGCAATTTTGTACTAAATAATATCAATCCTTACGACGGTGATGAAAGTTTCCTGGCACCTCCCAGCACCCGCACCCTGCATCTATGGAACATTTGCCTGGAGGCACTGGGCGAAGAGCGCCAGCGCAATGGTGTGCGTGCCATTGATACCGAAACAATCTCGTCCGTTACTTCGCACGCCCCGGGCTATATCGACCGTGAAAATGAACTGATTGTGGGCTTGCAAACCGATATGTTGCTGAAACGGTCCATAAAACCTTACGGTGGTATTTCGGTTGTGGAACGTGCCTGTGCCGAAAACGGGCAACAGGTATCGCCCCGGGTAAAAGAGATCTTTACGCAATATGCCAAAACCCACAACGAAGCTATATTCGATGTGTACACTCCCCAGATACGGGCTTTCCGTTCCGAGGGTATCCTCACCGGTTTGCCCGACAATTATGCCCGTGGCCGTATCATTGGCGACTACCGCCGACTGGCCTTGTACGGTACTATTCGCCTGGCAGAGGCTAAAAAAGCAGACCTTAAAAGCCTGAAAGGGCCGATGACCGACGAACGCATCCGCCTGCGCGAAGAGGTAGCCGAACAGATAAAAGCCCTGAAAGAGATCGAAGAGATGGGACAAATGTACGGTTGCGACCTGTTCAGGCCGGCCAACAATGCCCGTGAAGCGGTGCAATGGGTGTACCTGGGCTACCTGGCTGCAGTGAAGGAGCAGGACGGGGCGGCCATGTCGCTTGGCAATGTGTCTTCTTTTTTAGATATATATATTCAAAGAGACCTGCAAAGCGGGCTGATTACCGAGGAATATGCACAGGAACTTATCGACCAGTTTGTGATGAAACTCCGCATGGTGCGCCACTTGCGCATGGATGCTTACAATGATATTTTTGCCGGCGATCCTACCTGGATTACCGAATCCATAGGGGGCGCCCTGGCCGATGGCCGTCATAAGGTGACTAAAACGTCATTCCGCTTCCTGCAAACGCTCTATAACCTGGGTCCGTCGCCCGAACCGAACATCACCGTGTTGTGGTCCGACCGTTTGCCCGAACCGTTTAAACTCTTTTGTTCCAAGGTTTCTATCGATACCTCGTCCATCCAGTACGAAAACGATGACCTGATGCAAAGCACTCGCCGTAGCGATGACTATGGCATTGCTTGCTGTGTGTCGTTTCAGGAAATAGGAAAACAGATCCAGTTCTTCGGGGCGCGCTGCAACCTGGCTAAGACTTTGCTGCTGGCCATCAACGGCGGACGCTGTGAGATTTCGGGTAAAAAGGTGGTAGAGGGCATTCCTGAGCTGAAGTCGGATGTGCTTAACTTCGACGAGGTGATGGCTAATTTCCGCCTGGCTATGCAGGAAGTATCGCGCGTTTACGTGGATGCCATGAACATTATCCACTATATGCACGACCGGTATTACTACGAAAAAGCCCAGATGGCACTCATTGATACCAATCCGAAGATTAACCTGGCCTACGGGGCAGCCGGATTGAGCATTGTGGCCGATTCGCTTTCGGCTATCAAGCATGCCCGGGTAACAGTGGTTCGCAACGAATCGGGTGTTTCGCAGTCGTTCAACATCGCGGGGGAGTTCCCTTGTTATGGTAACGACGATGACCGGGTAGATGCATTTGCCCGGGAGATACCGGCTTATTTCAATGATTTGCTCAAAGAATACGAAACATATAAAGGCGCCGAACCAACCCTCAGCATCCTGACCATTACGTCTAACGTGGTGTATGGTAAAAAAACGGGTGCTACCCCCGATGGACGGGAAGCCGGATTGCCTTTTGCACCGGGAGCCAACCCCATGCACGGACGCGATATCCACGGAGCCCTGGCATCGTTAAGCTCGGTATCGAAGTTGGATTACACGCATTCGCAGGATGGAATCTCCAATACATTCTCCATCGTGCCCAAAACACTGGGTCCAACCGATGGACAACGCCGCGAGAACCTGGTAAGCATCATGGATGGTTATTTCTCCAAGCAAGCACACCACCTCAATGTGAATGTGCTGAACCGCGAAATGCTGGAAGACGCCATGGCTAATCCCGGCAAATACCCGCAACTTACCATCCGCGTGTCGGGCTATGCAGTCAACTTCGTTCGCCTCACTCGCGCACAACAGCTGGAAGTTATCTCGCGCAGCTTCCACGAAACGATGTAAGGTGCTTTGGTTACAACAGTGTCTATGCACTTTTTTTGTTCGACGATTTAAATTTATTGTTTATAAAACAATGTAGTGCATGTAATTAATATTCCCCATTTAAAGGAAAAAGTTATTGCTTTTCACCGGCTTGATATACGACTGACCTTGTCCGGTGAACCGAAAAACAAGTGCAGACGACGTAGAAATACTCCCTGTTTGACGACCGAAGGGAGGAGTTTGGAGGATTTCAGTCGTCGAACGCAAGTTTTTCGAGTGAAGCGGGCGCAGTCTTGACTTTTTTTGCTTCGTTTTTTTGGTCAAGCAAAAAAATGAAGTGGGGTTTGATCTTTATCCCCCAGTTAAAACTGGGGGTTATGCACAGTTTACACCTACGGTGTAATGTGATACACCATCTTACTTTTCACTTTCAACTCTTATATGATACACATTCACTCCATCGAATCGCTTGGAACTTACGACGGACCGGGTGTACGGATGGTTATCTTCGTGCAGGGTTGCAACTTCCGTTGCTTGTATTGCGCTAACCCGGATACCATTTCCGGCAACGAGGGTGAATGGCAATCGGTGGAGGATATACTGAAACTGGCCCGCAGCCAGCGTCCGTTCTTTGGGAAAAAGGGAGGTATCACCGTGTCGGGTGGTGAACCCCTGTTGCAGGCTGCCGAATTGATCCCACTCTTTAAGGCCTTGAAAGAGGAAGGTTTCCACACCTGCATCGATACCAACGGCAGTGTCATGAATCCTGCTGTAGAGGAATTGCTAACGTATACCGACCTGGTACTGCTCGACATCAAGCAGTTCGACAACACCCTCCACCAACAACTTACGGGGCAATCGAATAACCGGACGCTGGAAATGGCTAACTACCTGTACGAGCATAATATTCCGGTGTGGGCGCGGTATGTGTTGGTGCCGGGATATACCGATAATGCAGAACACCTCCATGCCCTGGGCCGTTTCCTGCAACCGCTTGCCAACGTACAAAAACTCGAAATCCAACCGTATCATAAGCTCGGAGTGCATAAATACGAAGCCCTTGGCTGGACCTATCAACTTGATACTGCACCGCAAAACACTCCCGAGCAACTTGAACAGGCTAAAACGATCTTCGGGGAATATATTCTAGAAGTGGTTGTGAATTGATTAAGCCTTTAGTTACACCAGGAGTTCCCGTAGTCCTTTTGAATTCAGAATGGTATATTCTTTTTTGTTGATCCGGATAATACCATCCTGAACCATTTCCGACAGGCTGCGTGCCAATGATGGCCGCGCTACTCCAAAGAAATCGGCCAGTTCGGTTTGGTTGCGGTTGATCTCAAAGGGTTTTCCTTCTCCGGTAGAATTCTCGAGAAGAAAATGAGCTATTTTCCCTTTAATGGTTTTGATGGAAAGCAGTTGCAGCCGGTTGGTCAGAAATTGGGTACGATTGGCATTGTGGGTCATAAAGCTGGACATGAAATCAGGATTTGTCACCATCAGCCGCATGATCTCAGTCTTCGGAATTTTCATTATTTCCACCTCTTCCAGTGCCGTTACATTGACCGGAAAGCGATTATTGTCAGAGAAAACAAATGCCGGAGCGAGTGGGCGTGGGGCGCTAATAATCTCTATACCCAATATATTGCCGTTGTCGGTAATCATTTCCGTTTTCACGGAGCCAAGCATAAGCATATACAAGGCATCGCAAGTATCCCCCTGGTTGATTATCAGTTCATTTTTAGGATATGCCTTAACTGTGCACTTTAAATCAGTCAAGAAGGCATCTGGGTCATCAATTTTCAATTTGCTGCAAACCGGACATGCCGATAAATCTACTTTTCTCATATGCGTATTTCTTCGTGCGCAGGGCACGGTATAAACAATAACTTGTTGTATTGGTGGTTCAACGTTACAAAAATAGAAATAAAATTCGGGAGTGTAACATTTGTTACACTTGAATTGTTTCTATACCTATATCTTTGCAGCGTAAATATGGGACGGATGGTTAGTCTGACCCGTTTTACCAAGGTTCAATATTAATACATTTATACTATAGATCATGGAAAATAAAGCATTCCCAACTGCTGAAAAATTCAGTATGACTGAAAAAGTAAGCTATGCAGAAGGTTCGGTAGTGAGTAAAATTATTATTCGCAATGAACGTGGCAACGTAACCCTGTTTGCTTTTGATAAAGGTGAATTCCTGAGCGAACATACAGCTCCTTTCGACGCTATTGTACAGGTTCTCGATGGTAAAGGTGAAGTAGTTATTGCCGGAAAACCTTTTGAGCTTAATGTTGGCGACAGTATCATTATGCCTGCCAATGTGCCTCATGCAGTAAATGCATTGGAAAAATTCAAAATGCTGCTGACAATGATTAAATAAGAAACCCCAAACCCCTAAAGGGGCTTTGAAACATGGTTGCTTGAAGAAAGGATAAACTATTACAAAAATAAAATACTACTAACTTAATTCCCCTTTAGGGGTTAGGGGTTATATGAAAAGAACAATAATAAAAATAGACGAAGAACTTTGCAATGGTTGCGAGGCCTGTGTACAGGGATGCCATGAAGGTGCACTTCAGATGATTGATGGCAAAGCACGTATGATCAGCGAATTGTTTTGCGATGGGCTGGGTGCTTGTATCGGCGATTGTCCGGTGGGTGCTATCGAACTGGAAGAACGGGAGGCTGAACCCTACGATGAAATTGCAACCATCGAACGCATGATTCCTAAAGGTGAGAAAACCATTATCGCCCACCTGAAACATCTCAAGGAGCATGGCGAGATTGATTATCTGAAACAAGGGGTAGGCTACCTGCGGGCCAACGATATTATGATTGACTTTGCCCAGGTACACAATCATGGCGGTGCCGGATGTGCTTCGAAACCTGCCGCTGCTCCACAACATGCTCATGCCGGTGGTGGTTGCCCCGGAAGCCGTGAAATGTCATTTGCTCCGGCTGCTGCGTCCGGCTTTAAGATGGCTTCGGCTGCTGCAACCGAATCGGCTTCACAACTTCGCCAATGGCCGGTGCAATTGCACTTGTTGAATCCGGAAGCAGCTTATTTCAAAGGTGCGGATGTGGTGTTGGCTGCCGACTGTGTAGCGTTTGCCTATGCCGATTTTCATAATCGGTTCCTTGCCGGAAAAACACTGGCCATTGCCTGTCCGAAACTCGACTCAAACCAGGATATTTATGTCGAAAAGCTAAAGAATATGATTATTTATTCGGCTATAAATACGCTGACGGTAGTCATTATGGAAGTTCCCTGCTGTGGCGGTTTGTTCCGTCTGGCTCAAAAAGCTGTTGCCGAAGCTTCGGGAAGAAAGATACCCGTGAAACTGGTTGTCATCGGAACCAGGGGCGATGTACTAAAAGAAGAATGGGTGTAATACCCCTAACCCCTAAAGGGGAAAGAAACCCCAAACCCCTGAAGGGGCTTTAAGACGCAGTTTCTTTTTTAAAAAATAATACTAATATCTCTTGCTCCCCTTTAGGGGTTGGGGGTAATAAAAAACAGTACTAACCTAGTTCCCCTTTAGGGGCTAGGGGTTAATTATCAAATAATACTACTATCTCTTGCTCCCCTTTAGAGGCTGGGGATAATTATAAACAATACTAACCGAGTTTCCCTTTAGGGGCTAGGGGCTAATTATCAAATTATACTAACATCTCTTACTCCCCTTTAGGGGATGGGGGTAATAAAAAAAATAGAAATTTATGAATATGTTTTGCTTTCAATGCCAAGAGGCAGCTAAGGGATCGGGCTGTGAGATTAAGGGAGTTTGTGGAAAAACTCCCGAAGTATCAGCTCTCCAGGATTTATTGATCTATCAAATTAAAGGTTTGTCGCATTACACAACGGCCCTGCGCACGTTGGATATCGAAGATGAGGCAGCCAATGCATTTATCACCGACAGTCTGTTCATGACTATCACCAATGCGAATTTCGATTACGAACGCTTTGTAAACCGGATTCGCGACGGCTTCAAACTCCGCTCCCGACTAAAAGCCATTCTGGCTGAATATAAAATTGAACTTCCAAAAACCGAACTGCTTACCTGGACTGCCGTAAAAGCCAGCGAGATGGAAGAAATAGCCCAAAACATTGGGGTATTGGCCACTGAAAACGAAGATATCCGCTCGTTGCGCGAATTGGTTATCTACGGCCTCAAAGGTATGGCTGCCTATCTGGAACATGCTTCGAATCTTGGTTCTTTTGATAACGAAGCACACGCTTTCACTCAACGTGCTTTGGTGGCAACTACCAACGATAGCCTTTCGGCTGACGAACTGACTGCTTTGGTGCTCGAAACGGGTAAAATGGGTGTGCAGACAATGGCATTGCTCGATACTGCCAACACTACTTCGTACGGTAACCCCGAAATTACGAAAGTAAACCTTGGCGTTCGCTCCAATCCGGGTATTCTGATCAGCGGCCACGACCTGAAAGACATGGAAGAACTGCTGAAACAAACAGAAGGAACCGGCGTAGACGTCTATACACACAGCGAAATGCTTCCTGCCAATTACTATCCGGCTTTCAAGAAGTACAGCCATTTTGTAGGTAACTACGGTGGTGCCTGGTGGAGCCAGGTAACCGATTTCGAAACGTTTAATGGCGTAGTGCTGTTCACTACCAACTGTATTGTTCCGCCTAAAAGCACTGCCACTTATGCTGACCGTGTTTATACCACAGGAGCTTCAGGTTTCCCCGGGTTCAAACATATCGAAGACCGCAAAGACGGACAACCGAAAGATTTCTCATCGCTTATTGCCCATGCTAAACAGTGTGCATCTCCTACTGAAATAGAAACAGGCGAAATAGTAGGTGGATTTGCCCATGCACAGGTTTTTGCGTTGGCCGATAAAGTAGTAGATGCTGTAAAATCGGGTGCTATCCGTAAGTTCTTCGTGATGGCCGGTTGCGATGGCCGCATGAAAAGCCGTAGCTACTATACCGATTTTGCTGAAAAACTACCTACTGATACGGTTATCCTGACAGCCGGTTGTGCCAAATACCGTTACAACAAATTGCCGTTGGGCGACATAGGTGGTATTCCGCGTGTGCTTGATGCCGGACAATGTAACGACAGTTATTCGTTGGTTATGATCGCTTTGAAGCTGAAAGAAGTATTTGAACTCAACGATGTAAACGAATTGCCAATAGCGTACAACATTGCGTGGTACGAACAAAAAGCGGTTATCGTATTGTTGGCACTGCTTTACTTGGGCGTGAAAAACATCCACCTTGGGCCAACATTGCCTGCTTTCCTTTCGCCTAATGTAGCTAAGGTGTTGGTTGATGCATTTGGCATTGCACCTATCGGAAGCGTAGACGAGGATATGAAATTGTTTTTGCCAGAAGTAGAAGTGGCGTAAACTCGTATTTTAATTTTTTTCCTGACATCCCCCTTTGGGCTTAGTGCCTGAAGGGGGATGTGCTATAAATACGTAAGCGGTTGCCTGGTTTTGATGGAGATGACCATGCGGAAATGTAAGAACAGTGGGTTTCTTTCCTTTTAAAAACATGTTTTAAAACACATTTTGAAAGAAAAGAAGTACTTTTGTGCTCATTTTAAATCATTCCGGATGGAAGAAACAATTCATAAACCTATTCCAAATAAAATTAACCGCAAGATTGTCGGATATGTATTGCTGACATTTCTGGGTTATACTAATATCGGCCTGCCATTAGCTATATTGCCCATATTTATCACCCGGAATCTGGGATTCAATGCTATTATAGCAGGTGTCATTATCAGCCTTCAGTATCTTACCACCTTTATGATGCGTGGCTATGGTGGTAGAATTGTAGATAAAAAAGGACCTAAGCCCGCCACCCTCATCAGCATGGCTTGCTTTCTGCTGAGTGGCGTGTTGCTGTTTGTTGCCAGTGAAACCCGTTTCAGCCCGGTGTTGTGCCTTTCGGTGTTGGTGATTACAAGATTAATAGCCGGCTGTGGCGAGGGGATGATTGGGGCAAGCCCGATCAACTGGGCTATGCTCGAAGTGGGTGACCAGCACACCGGAACGGCTATTTCGTTCAACGGCATTGCCAGCTATGGCGGTATGGCTATTGGCGCTCCGCTGGGTGTGTTTTTGCAACGGTATGTGGGTATCGACGGCGTTGCGGTGCTTGTTGCCTGTTTGTCTTTAATCGGTTTTTTTCAGGCAAAACGAAAAAAAGCACTGAAATCGCAAACCACTGAAGATCCACAGCCCTTTTTCAAGGTGTTGAGAAAAGTGCTTCCGTATGGTATTTGTTTGGCGTTAGGTGCCATTGGCTTCGGGTCAATATCATCATTCATTACCCTGTATTACGATTATATGCACTGGAGCAATGGTGAATTAAGCCTCACCGTGTTTGGAATTACCTTTATCCTGGCACGACTTATTTTTAGCCGGTCCATAAAAACGCGGGGTGGAATTATGGTGTGTATAGCTTGTTTCATAACCGAAATAGCCGGGTTGGCACTTATCTCCATACCTGCCAATGTGTGGTTTGCAGTTGTTGGAGCAGCCATTACTGGCTTTGGTTTTTCGCTGGTGTTTCCGGCTTTGGGTGTAGAGGCTGTAAAGTTGCTTCCGGCTTCCAACAAAGGCTCGGCTTTGGCAGCTTACGGATTGTTTATTGATATTTCGTTGGGTATTACCGGTCCACTGGTTGGCTTGGTGGCAGAGTCGGCCGGAATGAAATGGATCTTCCCATTCAGCCTGTTGGTTGTGGTTATTGCCCTCGGATTGATCCTGTATCTTAAGCACAGGCTGAACCGTCAGAAACAAGGCAGGTTATTGGCCTAGAACCAGGATGGCTACAATCCTAATTCCTGGTTTATCAGAATGATTTTAATGCGTTTGGGCGGATACGATTTTTCGATAATAGTCCATGAATTGCAGATTCGTTGCGGGCTTCGGCAATCGTGACATACCCCCGTTACCTGGCAGGGAGTTTTCAGCTGTTCGTGCCGGCGAACGTTCTGTGGAGCTATTGTTTTGATGCGTTTAAAAGCCTCATCCAGATTTTCCACGAGTTTATTGGTACCCACAAACAGCACTACATTCCGTGGTCCGAAAATGACTGGGGCCACCCGGTTGCCCACCATATCCAGGTTTACCAGTTGCCCATTCATCGTAATGGCATTTGTTCCGGTGAGGAATAAATCGGCGGTTAAAGCCCGTTTACGGTTCTGAATTTGTTCTTTCCGGGTGTCGTTGGGGTTGAAAGTGTCGATAAATTCTATTCCTGGCATTGTTTTCAGCAAGTCAAGCACGTTGGTGGCCTGCATAGTCATGGAGTCGCCATACGACGCACTGGCAAACTCCAGTCCGGGAATTATCCGGGTTTCAAAAACCTGTTTGGCAGCCAGTGTGTTTTCGGCTAAAAACACCTCAAAATTATTGCGTTCCAACTGTTTAATAACCTGCTCTATTACTTCTTGACTAATCATATCTGTTTGAATTTATTTATCGCTTTTATACTTCACAAACTTCGCTTTTTTCATATCTTTCAATAATATGGAAGAGCATTTGAATGAAACCTTTTTGACGAATATAGACTCAGCCCGAAGTTCGTCGGGATGCTCCACATTACGGCTTTCGGCTTTCAGAGAGAAGGTGCCAAACCCTTCCAAACAGACATTATTGCTGTCCAGCAACTCGTTTTGAATGGCTTCGAGGGCGGTTTGTATGGCCATTTCCATTTCGTAAGGGTTTAGCCGGCAACGGCTGGCCGCCCGCTTGGAAAGTTCCTTTATGCCAATCGTGTCTTTTCGTACTACAGTGGGATAATAACCCTTTTTCTTTTGATCTTCGGGGTTTAAATTATCATTTTTACCCATCATTTTATACTGTATGCTCATGATGCCTATGGTTTAAATAATTTATCGGGATGAATTATGTATTTGCTTGAGAAGTATTAAGGTCTTTGTATCAATGACTTTTATTTGAACTATACTTTTCAGTATTATGAACTGTACAGATTAAATAATTAAACTGTATAGTTTATAAATTTATATTGTACAGTACAAATATAATAGATAATTATGAATAATGTAGATGCTGCCGAATATTTTGTTAGTTGTTCGGGAAGAATGATAGAAACAATCAGGGCTTCACATTTATGCGAAGCCCTGGTTATATCTGATTTTGAAATCCGTTTTCTTTTATTGGCAGTTAAACATCCATTTTACACCAAATTTGTCGGTTAAGGTGCCATACAAGCCTCCCCAGAACATTTCTTGCAGCTCTTGTTCTACCAATCCGCCTTCGCCCAGCAAACCGAAAATCTTTCTGGTTTCTTCTTTTGTGTCCGGTTCGAGCATTATGTAGCTGTTGTTGCCAAAAGTTACTCTGAATGGCATAGATTCAGGAGCATCGCTTCCCATTAAAATGTGTCCGCCCAAGATAGGGAGCTGAACATGCATAATCAGATTCTTATCGGCTTCGGGAGTAGGCGCACAGTCTTTCTGTGGCGGCATGCCCGAATAGCGCATTATTTCACCTTCAAACTCGGTGTTGAAAACCGTTTTGTAGAAATTAAAAGCTGCTTCTGTTTCTCTGACAAAGTTGAGATAAGTACTTACACGTGCCATGTTTTCTGTTGATTTAAATTATTATTAATTAATTGCTTCCAATACCAAATCGAACACGGGGCTTGATCCGGTGCATGATTCAACATAAACGCAAAGCACCTGAATTTGTTCAACCTCGGACGTATCCTTCAGGCTCAGCCCGGGTTCTGTCTTAGCTTTCGCACCATTCATCTACGGTGAGTATCTGGGCCTGGCGTGGAAATACTTTGGTGGTGAGCACCTGGTGCACCTCCTGATCCCTGTCTGCACATCCATCGGACAATACCGTTAATCCATAGTCTTTATCGGCTGCTTCGCGCACCGTAGACAGTACCACGCCGCTGGTGGAAACCCCGGTGAGTATGAGGTGCCGGACGCCTATTGCCCGAAGCACTACTTCGAGGTCGCTGCCGGTAAAAGCACTGATGCGACGCTTGGTGACCACTATTTCGGTTTCGAGTGCTGCCACGGCGGGATCAATTTTTACCCACTCGTCCATATCTGTATGGACCAGAAGCTCCTTGCTTGCCGAGAACCATTTGTTGTGCCGGCTCACCTCGGGCATTCCGGCCCTGAAACCTACCACCACGTAGATCACGGGCAGGTTATTGGCGCGTGCATGCGCTATGGCTTGGGCTACGCGGCCGGTAATCTCTGTATAATTGGGAAGCGGGCGAAGTATGGCGGTCTGCATATCCATAACCAGCAGGGCGGTGTTTTGATTAGTTTGTTCCATGGTATATTGATTAAATACTTTTCATTATGATGTTTTCTTCTTCCAGCTTTTTTTGATTCTTTTTGTTCACCTTTCTTTCTCTCAGGAAACCGGAAAAAACGAGGGCAATGATGATGGCCAGTATTCCCTGGCAGAGCAAGGTGTTCTGGGGGCCGATCATTTGCGAAACACTGCCGGTAAGCAAACTGCCCAGCGGAAGCATCCCGAAAAATGCCAGTGCAAAATAGCTCATTACCCGCCCACGCATGTGGGGAACCGATTCTGTTTGTATGATCGTGTTGCCAATGGTGGTTTGCGACATCATGCCGAATCCGGTTACCGCTGCAAATACCATGGCCAGCGGGAAATAGCTTGTATGCGAGAAAAGCAGTAAGCAAACGCCAAAGACAATGGTATTCACCAGTAAAATGACTTTGAGGTTTGTTCCCGGTTTCAATGACGCTAAGAAAAAAGCCCCACTCAACGCTCCCAAACCAATGAAACTATTGATATATCCGAACGTGGTGGCATCGCCTTTGAAAATAACCTTCGCAAAAATAGGCAAGAGGGTGTTATAAGGCAATACAAACAGGCTGATACAAGTGAGCATCAGCAATATCATTCCGATAGAGGGTGTATGCTTGATATAATTAAAACCTTCTTTAAGCTCGGAAGTGGCTTTCTTTTTGGCATGACCCGGAACGTATGGCGGTAGTTTCATGAGTAGGAGCGACCCTATTACGGCTACAAAACTCAGGGCATTAAGCGAAAAACAAATGCCGGCACCCAGCTTTTCCAATATGATACCCGATAAGGCCGGCCCCAGCACCCGGGCCAGGTTGACCATGGACGAATTCAGGGCCAGCGCATTGGGCAAATCGGTTTTGCTATGGATGATTTCATGCACCATGGGTTGCCGTGCCGGCATATCGAAGGCATTAATAATCCCGAGAATAACGCTCAGGCTTAGGATTTCCCACACGGTGTACCGGTTGCTAAGGATCAAAATGGCCATCAGTACCGCCTGAATCATAGCAGCCGTTTGGGTGATAAGCATTATTTTGTAGCGGTTGTAGCGGTCTGATATGATACCACCATACAAGGATAGTAAAAACGATGGAAACTGCGTGGCAAAGATGGTAATACCCAGCATGAATGCCGAATGAGTCATGGTGTAAACCACCCAGCTTACGCCTGTGCGTTGCATCCAGGTTCCGATCAACGAAATGGATTGTCCGGTAAAATATAAAGAATAATTGCGGCTGCGGAAAGCTCTGAAAGTACTTATCATAGGGGTTGTTCGTTTTGCTGTTTATGATTTTTCTTTGCCGGCAAACCGTTTGCTCATCCAAATGGCCAGAAAGGCTATTCCTGCAAAAAACACAACCAGCGAAAGGCTGTTTTGAGGTGAAACCTGCGCAACACGAAAGAGTAAATAACCAATTACCAGATTAAATAACGACCACACTACATTCAAGGTTGGCGACGACAAGCCTTTCCCGTGCGGTTTGGAAAATGGAGTAGGGAACCTGTTGCCCGAAATGCCGTTGACAAAATGGGGTACAAAGTTTGCCAAAAAAGCCCCTGCCAAAAATCCACTGAAATAATGATACCATTCCATGCTGTTAGTTATTCTTTATAAGTTTGTGTAATATGGGCAGGGCCTTTGCGAGCAGTGCTTTATCTTCGGGTGTGAGTGAGTTTTCAATGGCATTTTTGAGCCATTCATCCCGTTCGTACCGGGTTTTTGTCACAATTTCTTTTCCGGCGGGAGTCAGTGAAATATACACTTTACGCCTGTCTTCGTTGGATGGAGTGCGTTCGATGACGCCATGAAGCTCCAATTTCTTTAATATCTGCGACATGGATTGTGTTTTAATCCTTGTCAAAGCTGCAAGTTCCGAAGGTAATAAAGATTCATTGCGTGCCAGGTGTTTAATAGTTTCAATCTCGGTCATTGAGTATGACTTAATCGACGATATTTGTTTCCGGAGCCCTTTGTGCAAGGCCGAAATTGCTGATCGTAAGGCCGAAGATAATTCCGTGCTGTCCATATAGCTTGTTTAACTTGGTTTTCTAACTTGTAAGTTTACCTTGCAAAAATACTCCGTATTCCGGTTCGGCTTATCAGTTTCCAATAAGAATTAGGATTTGTTATGGTTGCAGCCCCAAAATCAATGTTTTTTAAATAAAAGCCCGGCAGTCGATAAGGATTTGACCGCCGGGCTTTTCTATTCAGGAATGGTTTGGCCCAACGTTATACCTCCACCTTTTTACCTATGAAATGGGCATAAGGGGCAAATGAGCGTATAATTCCGGCTTCTGATGCCTCACCGGGAGGATTGAAGAATGTTGTTTCAAGCAGCACGGTGTCTTTTTTTACGGTTCGTTTCCATATCCCGATAATCTGCCCGTTGAGCACAATGATAGGCCGGAAAATACCGTTGTTGGAAACTGCCTTGGCATGATGATCGGCAGGCAATGATGCCGTTCTGTCTTTATAACTGATAATAAATTCGTCGAAAGCCGGCAGGAAGTACACGCTGTCTTGTGCTTGTTTGGGAAGGGTAAATGAATCAGACAACCAATAAGTTTGACCGTCAATTGTTTCGGACACGAAGCTTGGTTTTACCATTTCGAGCGCTTGTGTTGCTTCCTTTACCGTTAACCCCGACCACCACACAAAATCAGCCAACGTGGCCGGACAGTGGCTCGCGAAATACCGCCGGGCAAGCATAGCCAGGGCCTCACGGCGATCATAAGTCCGGGTTTTGGGAACCCATTCATGGAGCAGGGCGTAGGTCTGTTTATCCGATTTTGTTCTTCCGCTGCAGAGTATTCCGTCTATTTCGGCCCGAAGCAGCAGGTGTGAAGCCCTGTTACTGTCTACAGCAATGCCGGCCGTCACAAATTGGGCTACCAGGTCTTCACGGGTCAGATGATTGTTGCCGGCCAGGGATTTTTCAATGATTGCAGCACTTTTCTTGTAAATGGCCTCGTTGAGCTCCAGGTTTTTATCCCTCAATTTTACGATTCTTCTGATTTGAGGAGCTGTTAAGTCCAACATCCAATGGATATCATCGGCCGAAACAAAATGCCAGGTTGGCCGTAGCAGGTGTGTCCGGATAATTTCGCCGGCATCGATAGCCGATTTAATAACTTTATGGGTGGCATGGGGTAAACGTGCACCAATAGCCCATTGGGACATCTGGACATCCTGCGCTTGTATGGCGCCCATCCAGCCCACCAGGCTTTTTGCCGTTGTAAATTTCGAAGTAGTAACTTGCTGGTTGATCAACCTGAGGTTTGAAAGGTCTGTCGGGGTCATATGTTGTTTGTTTGGTTTATATCCGGGTATTTTCAAGAAGCTTTTCCCTTGCAAATATACCTAATCTCCACAAGACAGCGCGAATATGGCTTGTCTAAAAAAATTCCCGGACGGAACCAATTGATTCCGGACGGGAATTTCTCAAAGCTGTGCCAAAGCGTCTGCCACCTTATTCACCGGACGTTGGCAGGTGTTGTTGCGGCAAACGTAAATTGTTGTTTCGCCTTTTCGCTCTTTACCCTGAAGCGTTGGCAGGTTGCCTTCGGTAACTCCACCGCTTAAAAGGACATGTGGCAGGTAATGGGTTTCAAATTCTTTTCGCAGGGCTTCGTAATCCGGGCCGATAATAGCTATTTCATACGGTTCGCGGGCAAACCAGCCTAACAGGATATCCCAATTGGCGTAGTAAATGCCACCGTTTTTCACGTGGCTTCTGATATTATCGAGCATAGCACGGGCAATGCTCAGGTAGTCGTCTTTATAGAAATACCGCCCGAGTATATACAGGTTTTTAGCCATTTCGGAATTGGAAGAAGGAATCACATTGTCCGAAATCTCCATTTTCCGGGCAATAAGTGCCGGTCCGGTGTCGGAAGTGTAATAAAACATGCTTTTATCGGAATCATAGAAATGGGCGATGGCGTATTCCGACAATTGCAAGGCTTCTTCAAGCCATTTTTCATCAAAAGTAACCTGATATAACGCAATAAAGGCCTGAATGGTGAACGCGTAATCGTCCAGGAAAGCTGTGATGGAAGCTTTTCCGTTTTTAAAGTTGCGGTACAGGCTGTTGTCTGCCCGTCTGAGTTCGGTATTAATGAAATTGGCTGTTTGCAGGGCTGTTTTCAGGTACTCAGGTTTGTCGAGTGCGCGGTAAGCATCGCAATATCCTTTCAGCATAAGGGCATTCCATGCGGTGAGGATCTTGTCGTCGAGTGCCGGTGCTACCCGTTTGTTTCTTTCGGCCAGTAATCGTTCCTTTGCCTCCGCAATCCGGTTGTCCAGTTCATTTTCAGTAATTCTGTATTTATCTGCTAGCTCTTTACTCTTATTCGCAGTAAATAAAATGTTGTGATTGTTTTCCCAGTTTCCTTTCTCCGTAACCTGAAAATACTCAAACATTATGTCAGCCTTATTGCCCAACACTTCTTGCAATTCGCTTTGCGACCAGACATAGTATTTACCTTCAACGCCTTCGCTA
>Ga0318567_10000392_pt1 | contig 18643 bp, 14 predicted proteins | sample GRESIP088b5f20_FD_203691 | JGI IMG/M metagenome (GOLD analysis project Ga0318567, IMG submission 203691) | Tropical soil microbial communities from Luquillo Experimental Forest, Puerto Rico - GRE.SIPMG.088b5f20 | ecosystem: Environmental > Terrestrial > Soil > Tropical forest > Bulk soil...
TGGTAATTCTTTTATGACAACCGGAATATTTTCGCGGATCTTTTCATTTACGATCTCTTCGATTTTTGCAATCTCTTCGTCGGTAACTTTCGCAAAATGCGAGAAGTCAAAACGCAAGTGTTCTTCATTTACCAACGAACCTTTTTGTGCCACGTGCGTACCCAGCACTTTACGTAAAGCCGCATGCAGCAAGTGCGTTGCAGAGTGATGCACTTGTGTTTTTCTGCGTTTTTCTGCAGCCACTTTCGCGGAAACAATGCCAGTGATATTGATCGGCAATTTCTCTGTAAAGTGAATGATCAAATCGTTTTCTTTCTTTGTATCAGTCACCGTAATTTCTTCGCCTTCGAAAAGCAAAATACCTGTATCACCCACCTGTCCGCCACTTTCAGCATAGAAAGGAGTTGCTTCCAACACGATCTGGAAGGATTCTTTTCCTTTTGCTTTTACCTTGCGGTACTTGGTTACTTTAGTTTCGGTATTTAATGTATGATACCCCTCGAAACTTGTATTGATTGTATCTTTCAGCACTACCCAGTCTTCGGTATCAAGTGCTGTTGCGGCACGTGAACGATCCTTTTGCTGTGCTAATGCCTTGTTGAAACCTTCCTCGTCGATCTTGAGGTTATTTTCCTGAGCGATCAATCTTGTAAGGTCAATCGGGAAACCGAATGTATCGTACAATTCAAAAGCGGCTTCGCCGTTAATGGCTTCTGTTTTCGTTTGTGCAATTACTTCATCTATTTTCTTTAATCCTTTGTCAAGTGTTCTTAAGAACGCATCCTCTTCTTCTTTTACCACTTTGCTTACGAAATCCAATTGGGCAAACAATTCAGGGAACACAGTTTTGAATTGTTCCGCCAATACTGGCATCAACTGAAACAACAGTGGCTCTTTCATATCCAGGTAAGAGAAGTAGTAACGAACCGCTCTTCTCAAAATTCTTCTGATCACATAACCGGCGCCGGTGTTGCTCGGCAACTGTCCGTCTGCAATGGTGAATGCGATGGCTCTGATGTGGTCAGCAATTACGCGGAATGCGATGGCTTGTTTGGTATCAGAGAAATCATATTTTTTCCCTGTGATCTTTTCCGTAGCAGCGATTGTTCCGGTAAATACATCGGAATCGTAGTTAGATGTTTTTTGTTGCAAAACCCTAACAAGACGCTCGAAGCCCATACCCGTATCTACGTGTTTTGCCGGTAATTGTTCAAGCGAACCGTCTTTCAAGCGATTGAACTGGATGAATACGTTGTTCCAGATCTCAATCACTTGCGGGTGGTCGTTGTTCACCAATGTTTTTCCGTCTACTGCTTTTCTTTCTTCATCGGGACGGCAGTCTACGTGTATTTCAGTACAAGGACCGCACGGACCGGTGTCGCCCATTTCCCAGAAATTATCTTTCTTGTTTCCCAACAAAATCCTGTCTTCTGCAATCCATTTTTTCCACTCGCTGAAAGCTTCCTCGTCTTTCGGCAAATTCTCTTTTGCATCGCCTTCAAATATGGTAACGTATAATCTGTCTTTAGGAATTCCGAATATTTCTGCAAGTAACTCCCAGCTCCATTCGATGGCTTCTTTTTTAAAGTAGTCGCCAAAGCTCCAGTTGCCGAGCATTTCAAACATTGTGTGGTGGTAAGTATCAACGCCGACCTCTTCAAGGTCGTTGTGTTTACCGCTAACACGTAAACATTTTTGAGTGTCCGCTATGCGTGTAGAGGGCGCTTTTTTATTGCCCAGGAAATAATCTTTAAACTGGTTCATGCCCGCATTGGTAAATAACAATGTAGGGTCATTTTTAACTACAATCGGAGCCGAAGGCACAATGGTATGGCCCTTGGAAACAAAAAAATCCAGAAACTTTTGACGTATCTCAGCACTTGTTAGCATAAACGGAACAATCTTTGGTTGTTAGTTGCCTTCCGGGAAACTATATTTGTAGATAGCCCGGAAGAAATGAGTGCAAAGATAGGGGTGAAAATAGTTACAGCTATTTTGGAGTAATTTTTAATTTGCCAGTTCCTTAGAAAACGTATTTTTAACGCAGACGCAACAAAACCAGTGTTTTTTTCGCAGTGGCCATGAAAAAAATAAAATATTTCTATAATACCAATAGCCTTCGATATGAAAAGCTTGAGACCCCTTTACACGTAAAACTATTGCGAGTATTGGGTTTTATTGCCGCGAGTATTGTCACCTCCCTGATAATTGTAGCCATCGCCTTCCGATATATAGATTCTCCTAAAGAAAAAGTAATGAGTGGCCGGTTTGAGAACATGCAAAATAATTACGCTGTTTTGCAGGACCGCTTACAAAAATTGCAACAGCAAATGGGTGATTTGGAAAAACGTGATAATAATGTTTACCGATCCATATTCGAAGCGGACCCAATTCCAGACAGTGCTCGCGCAAAGGAAATGGAAAATAAAAAAGAACTCGAACTCCTGCAGGGCATGGATGAGAATGATCTCTCAGGTTCCATTGCACGTACGCTCAACAACCTTTCGATGCGTATTGCTTTTGAAGATAAATCATACAACGAAATTGAAGGTTTTGTAAAAAATAAAGAAGTGATGCTGGCGGCTACTCCGGCCATTCAACCAGTGAGCAATAAGGATCTTAGCCGTATCGCATCTGGTTTTGGTCGCCGTATTGACCCTGTGTACAAAACGGTTAAAATGCACGCTGGCCTTGACTTTGCAGCACCTCAGGGAACGCCTATTTACGCTACCGCAAACGGCACAATCACAGTTGCGGGCAATACGGGTAACGGTTATGGCAACCACGTAGTTATTAATCATGGTTATGGTTATGAAACGCTGTACGGCCACATGGTAAAAGTGAAATGTTCCCCAGGTCAACATATAAAACGCGGTGAGATCATCGGCTACGTAGGCAGTACCGGAAAATCTACAGGACCGCACTGCCACTACGAAGTACACAAAAACGGTAAACCTCTCGATCCCGTTTACTTCTTCTATAACGACATAACACCAGAGCAATACGACCGCTTGCTGAAAATGGCATCGGCGAGCAATCAGAGCTTTGATTAGTGGAGTTGTTAGTTAATGGTTGTTAGGATTGCCCTGGAGGGCGGCTTTCTAACCGAAAGGCTAACAACTCAAAACTAACAACTAACAAGTTCGCTGAACTTTTCCACAGTCGCGTAAATCCACGTGCCACTACCATCAGGGATTGTATCTTTACCGGGCCTATGATGAGGGAATTCCGACAAACAGCATTTGATTTTGGTTTTAACGAGCCGGCTCAACCGGCCCCGACTCCGCCTGTCAATGCAGTTCCGGTTGAAGCTCCTGCATCAGATGAAGTTTCTCCATCATCCCCGGTACCCGCCGTTGTTAACGAGGTTTCTGAAGTCATTCCTGTTGTGCAGGTTCTGCCAACATCGAAAATTCACGTAACTATGCCAACAATGCCGAAAACTACGCGGGGCAGAAAGCCGAAAGCGGCTTCTTCTTTGCCTAAACAACCGGGCAAACGCGGCCGGAAGTCATTCAAGGAAATGAATGCCGAGGTTGACCTCATCAACATCCCAGATGATGAGGTGCTTTTTCAAAAACAATATTATTCTATTGGTGAGGTGGCAGAGATGTTTCACGTAAACTATTCTTTGCTGCGTCTTTGGGCCAATGAATTCGACGGGTTTCTCCAACCCAAGAAAAACAGAAAGGGCGACCGTTTCTTCCGCCCGGTGGATGTGAAGAATATCCACATGATCTATCATCTTTTGCGCGAGAAAAAATACACCATGGAAGGCGCGAAAGATTACATCAAAAATCAAAAGAAAAAAGCCGATCAGCAGTTTGAGATTACAGTTTCTCTGCAAAAATTAAGAGCCTTCTTACTGGAATTGAAAGCAAATATGTAGAGAAGGAACGCAGATATTTATGATTGTGATGATTTATTAAGATATTTCGCATTAGCGTTAGGCATTTTACATTCAGCTTTCTCTCCCAATAATTATCCTCGTGTCTTTTCCGGCGAGTTCAACCTTATTATCTTCCAGCAGTCGCAATACCTGCAAATTGATGCTCTGTTTTAGCTGATTGAAATCGTCCACTGGAATCACGCCCGTGTAATATTCTACAGTTAATATGTATGCGTTTTGAGTAATGTCGCTGAAGGTTACGTTGCTGTTTGTTACAATGGGGTTGCCGAGAATTCTCTTTATGCCATCAGTTATCTGTTGCATCGTGTCTGCAGAAGTTGAGAGACTTATTTCCAACCGGATATCTGCTCTGCGTAAACTTCTTAGTGTAAGATTATCGAGCACACTGTCCACCATTTGCTTGTTAGGAACGGTAACAAATGTTTTTTGATCTGTGCGAATCCTTGTACTTCTCAATCCGATTTTTTCTACAGAGCCGGAAATGTTTAACACCTTCACGCTGTCGCCGATATGGAAGGGTTTATCGAAAAAGATAATGAATGACGCGATCAAATTTTCAAGGCTTTCTTTTGCAGCGAGGGCTATGGCCGCACCAACGATACTTAAACCTGCGAGCAGTTTGGTAACATCTTTGTGAAAAGCAAATCGAATGACCAATATAATGCCGATCAAAATAATGATCGCTTTGAAAAAGTCTTTAAAGAAAGAAACCATTTTCGTTTGCGCCACGTGATGAGAAAACTGTGCCTCGTTGTCCTGCATGGTGGTGGCGATAAAATCTATGAACCGCAGCAACATTCCAATAAATGCAATGATGATGATGCAGCTGCCAATGGAATCGATAATTTCTTCAGCGGTTACCTTATGTATTGAGAAATGAAACGCCGCCGGAAATGTGAGTTTATCAAGTGTGACAAATGTGACCAGCAAAACGAGGAAAATTTCAAGCGGTTGCACGAGAAGGTCAAAGAAAGATTCGCGGGTCACTTTCCACGATGTATTTTTAATGATCCTGAAAAGGATTCCGGCTATATATTTTGAGAAAAGTCTTTTAAAGATCAGGATAATAAAAATCGTGATCGCACATATAATGTAGCTTTCAATTGTATTGCTGAGAAATTCGTGTTGAAGGAAATTCATTTGAATAGTTGTTAGTTGATGGTTGTTAGTTGTCAGCATTGAGGTTGGAACGATGCATTCTCTCGCACGTTCTAACAACTATCAACTAACAACAAACAACTCTTCTCACAATTCGTACACATACACTTTCCCACCGGAAAGGCAGTATAATTTATTTACAGAAATACGGCATTTTTCTACGTTAGTAAGTACAGCAGGAAATGCCTGTTCGTTTAGCATTAGAGTACCGGTTTCATATTTTTCGAGCACATTGCCTTTTCTACCAAACACAGTTTTGTCAATTACCTGGAAATCTTCCCAACCCAGCAATGCTATTTTATTTTTCAAACTTCCGTAGTAATCAAAAATGTACAGACCTTGTTTGGGGTCGTACAGGTATACAAGTTTATCGTGGTCTTCAATGTCCACAGGCGTTGGCGGCGTGCTAAACAATACACGGAAATCAGAAGAATTGTCTACCACATTTCCGTTGTCGTCAAGTCTTTTAAGTTTTGCCTCTACTTCATCATACACCCAAATGCCATTATCGAATGATTGACTGATGGCACGAGCCTGCATTATATTTTGCTGACGCAAATCAAACGTATAACGTTTGTTCAATACCCTATCGAGCACAACAACCGTTGCAAAATCCTGAAAATACAATAACAACTTTAAAGGGTTTGTTGCATCAATGTAAGTCAGATTGCCATACCTTCTTACTTCATTGAAAACCCCAACAGAATCGCCTTTCTCGTTGAGTTTCTTAAGCTGGTATTGACTGTTGATCAGATAAATATTGCCTAAATTATCGACGGTAAAATTGATAATGTCACCTTCGATGACTTGCAGAAGTTTGAGGTCAGCACCTGCCGGTAAAGTGTCGAAAAGGAGTTGTTTGTTGTTAGTTGTTAGTTGACAGGAATTCTGTGCATCACGTGAACTAACGGATGCATTCACAAATAATGTGTTCAATAAAATGAATGATGCTATGACTAAAAACTTTCTCAAACCTTATAATATTTTAGGTGAAGGTCGTTACCATCAAACTCGGCATAACTGTCATAATAAATCCAGTCGCCGAGATTTATGTAACGGCTGTTTTGGCCAAGGTCAAAATCTATAGGCAAATGTCTGTGTCCGAAAATAAAATAATCGTAGTGTTTTTTCTGTAAAACTTCTTTGGAATAAATGATCAACCATTCGTTTTCAGGACCCAAAAACGTCTTATCATTTTCGCCGGTTGCGGCACGGCTTGAGTGACTCATATAATCTGCCACACCAACTCCTATTGCAGGAGGCAGTATGCCAAACAACCATTGGCAAACAGGATTGCGAAACACTTTCTTAATAAACTTATAGCCATGATCACCAGGACCGAGGCCATCTCCATGACCCACCAAAAATGTTTTATTGTTGAAGACAAACTCCTTCGGCTCGTAGTAAACAGGAATGTTCAATTCTTTTTCAAAGTACCCGCGCATCCACATGTCGTGGTTGCCTACGAAGAATGATATTGGAATGCCCCTATCAGTGATCTCGGCCATTTTTCCCAAAATCCTCACATAACCCTTTGGCACCACTTTTCTGTATTCATACCAGAAGTCAAACAGATCGCCGACGATAAAAATATGCGCCGCATCTTTTTGTGCAACGCTCAAAAATTCCACAATCTTTTTCTCTCTGGCAAGGCTCGTCGCATGATCGGGAACACCTAAATGAAAATCGGATAGAAAATAAACTTTTTTATTGGGCGCCAATTCCATTCTTACTTCACTTTATTTTTTTGATTGTTATAATACTCCACTACATCTCCAGATTCTATCACCTCTAAATTTTCAACGCTTTTATTGTACCAGTAAATCCAGGTTTTTATTGAATTACCTTCGGCAAAAATAGCTATCCTTTCTCTTGCAAATAATTCATTCTCCACTTCTTCATATTCGTCCAGTCTGCTGAATACCTCTCCAAAAAGATCTTCGCTTTTTAGTTTGTACAACTCGCCTTGAACAAACTTCTCGTCTTCCGTAGGAACCGCTGCAGGAAAACTTCCTTCATAATAGAGTTCTCCCTTAATCTGCGCGTTGCAAACAAAGGAAAAATATTCTTCTATCAAAGAATGTGAAGGAAATGACTTCCGAAGTGTGCCATATACAAACAAGTAGGTTGTCACGTTGAATTTCGAATAACTGAATGAATTAACAGCGGACGAATCAGATTCAAAGCCGAAAGTCGAAAATAAAAGTTCAAAAAAAGTCTCTAACGGATCGGCCATTTTTTGAATTTTTAATTTTGAATTTTTACTTAGCTGTTACTGTCGTCGACCAAAAAACAATAAACTTCCTTCGGCCCGTGCACACCTACAACCAACGTCTTTTCAATATCTGCTGTGCGGCTGGGACCGGTTGCAAATGTTATCAGTGAAGGCAAATTATTGCCGTACTTATCTTTCATGAATAGCAAGCCATCCTTGACATCGTATACAAGTTGCTTTGTATAAGCAATGCAAATATGAATCGGAGCATACACACTCACCGTACGACCGCTTTCCTGGCCTGCGCTCATTACTATGGTGCCGGTTCTGGCAACCAAACATTCGCATGAAGTTATGCTGGCGTCACAGTTTTTGAGATCGTCTGTGTACCACTGCCCCAGAGTGTTTGAAAAATTATCGCGTAGTACTGTTTCGTTGCAGAATACCTTCTCCCAATGATTGCTTGCTGCCAGTTGCAGCAACTGAGCGGCAAGCTCATTTTTATTCATGCAATAAACAAATTTGCCTTTCAGGTTGGTGAACTCTTCGGCAAACTGCACTTCCAATTCCTGTCGTGACGGTTGAAATACGGAGCTATTTCCCTCACTTTGTAAAAAAGGAATAGGCGTTGAACTAGTCAACGCCTTTCTTATTTTCTTTAAAATATTTTCCTTGGATGGTGAAACGTTCATATCAATTGAAAATTGAAAATTGAAAGTTGAAAATGAAAAACTGAAAATGCTTCACTCGATGCTTCTCTCATTTTCAATTTTCAACTTTCAATTTTCCATTAATTATTCAAAGCTTTGTTTGTTACATCGCTATCATAAGGAGGAACGCCTTCGCTGATCTCTCCCATTGTTGAACTTGAACCATGGTCTTTTCCGTCTACATCCAACACTTTTTTCTCTTCAAACGGACGTTTTCCAATCAGGTCTTCTACATCGCTCTGGAACAGAACTTCTTTATCCAATAACGCTTCTGCAAGTTTCGCAACATCTCCTTTCTTCTCTGTAAGTAAACGTTTGGTGCGGTCGTAAGCCTCATCAATCAGTTTTCTAACTTCTTCGTCGATCAGTTTAGATGTTTCTTCAGAGTATGGCTTTGTGAATGAATTTTCTGTTTGAGGATCGTAGAAACTTACGTTACCTACTTTATCATTCATGCCATATACTGTTATCATCGCATAAGCAGTACGGGTAATTTGTTGAAGATCGTTTTGCGCTCCGGTAGAAATTTTGCCAAAGAAAATTTCTTCACTTGCACGGCCACCGAGGGTCATACATATTTGATCCATCAGTTGATCTGTGTTGTAGAGATATTGTTCTTTCGGAGTGTATTGAGCGTAACCCAATGCAGCAGTACCTCTTGGAACGATGGTTACTTTCAGCAACGGATAAGCGTGCTCTAAGTACCAACCACAGATTGCGTGTCCGGCTTCGTGGTAAGCGATAATCTTTTTCTCGTCCGGAGAAATGATCTTGTTCTTTTTCTCCAAACCACCGATCACTCTGTCCACAGCATCCTGGAAGTCTTCCATTTCTACACCGGCTTTACCTTTACGGGCAGCGATCAATGCAGCTTCGTTACAAACGTTCGCGATATCTGCACCTGCAAAACCCGGAGTTTGTTCAGCCAGTTTATGAATATCTACAGTGTTTGAAATTTTTATTGGTTTCAGGTGCACTTTGAAGATCGCTTCACGACCTTTTACATCTGGTTTATCAATGCTGATCTGTCTGTCGAAACGGCCTGGACGCAATAAAGCGCTATCCAATACATCCGGACGGTTAGTTGCCGCCAGAACGATGATTCCGCTATCACCACCAAATCCATCCATCTCCACCAGCAATTGGTTCAAAGTGCTTTCACGTTCGTCGTTGCTCATGATCGCGTTTTTACCGCGTGCACGACCGATCGCATCAATCTCATCAATGAATATTACGCAAGGTGATTTTTCTCTCGCTTGTTTGAACAGGTCACGCACACGGCTCGCACCCACACCCACAAACATTTCCACGAAATCACTACCACTCATGCTGAAGAAAGGAACCTGTGCCTCACCCGCCATGGCTTTTGCCAAAAGCGTTTTACCTGTCCCCGGAGGACCAACCAGCAACGCTCCCTTCGGAATCTTACCACCAAGGGAAGTATACTTTTTCGGATTCTTCAGGAAGTCCACAATTTCCATCACTTCTACTTTCGCTTCATCCAAACCCGCTACGTCGCTGAAAGTGATGTTAACTTTTGTTCCTTTATCGAAAAGAGTTGCTTTTGATTTTCCAATGCTGAAAATACCGCCCGGACCACCGGTGCCACCAGCACCGCCGCCCATTTTACGCATCAGCAATATCCAGATCAGCACGATCACCACGATTGGGAAAATATAGCCGATGAACTGGCTCAACCATTCTGCTTCGCTAATATCTTCACGCGGAACCTCTTTTACAGCAGGATTCTTGGTATAGAAATCACGGAGGTCATCTGCAAATATTTCCGGTTTTGCGATGGTAAATTCAAACTGCGGACCTTTATCGGTCGTAATGCGCATTGAATTTTTCGAAATAAGATTCTGGTAGTAAGGCTTTTTCATACTGTCAGGTTTGATGAAAACCCTTACCACATTCTTATTGCTCACCAGTATCATCTTCTCAACGTCTCCCTTAGAAAGCATATCCTGGAAAAACTGATATTGATTGATCTTTGTGCCTTCCTGGTTGAACGAGCCCCAAATCTGAAAGCTGAGCAGGATCGCCGCGATAGCGCCCCAAACCCAGTAGATGTTGAATTTTGGCCCTTTAGGGGCGTTTCTATCATCTTTGGGACGCATCTTTGGAAACTGGCCTTTGTTATTTGATTGTTTATCTTCTGGTAACATGATATTAATCTTGTTCTAAATTATTGCTATGTTGATTTATTGGTTCAATGCCTAGCCTTTGTGTTCAGTTACTTCTGCGTCGCTCCACATTTCTTCAAGTTTGTAAAACTTCCTCGTTTCGGGCTGCATTACATGCACCACTACGTTTACGTAATCTATCAGCACCCACTGCAAAGCCGAGCGCCCTTCCTGCCTGTAAGGCATTTCTTCGCACTCTTTTTTCACTTCCATTTCAATAGAGTCTGATATAGCTTTTACCTGTGGAGAGGATGATCCCTGGCAAATGATGAAAAAGTCTGCAACCGCTTCAGGGATTTTTCGAAGATCCATAGCTATTATGTTTTCACCCTTTTTTTCCTGAATAGCATGAATGATGACCTTGAGGATTTTGGAGCTCTTCGTTAACCTTGCTACACTGCTACGTTTGCGGGTAGCTAATACTGACAATTGTTCCAATAATGAAATCTTTTAGTAATTAAATATTAGTAGGTTGCTATTATGATTCCGGGGATGTTTCCTTCTTTAAAATTACCCCGTAAATAAAGTAAACTACATTCAAAAGCTGCCTTACGGTTTTTTAAAAAGTTGCTGAAACTCAGATCCTGTTTTCCAACGCCCTTTACCCACTCAAAATAAAGAAAATACTACATTCGCAACGCTCAAAAGTAATAATCTTTTCCAACTTCTTTATGTATGGTAACTATAGGCTTCCCTTTTACCGAACTGGCTAGTATTGACAGCACCAACAACTATGCCATGGCAATGGCACATGAAGGATTGGCTACCCATGGCTCGGCATATTTCGCCCACGAACAAACCGCTGGAAAGGGTCAATTGGGCCGTCAATGGAAAACCACTGCGCTGGAAAATATCATGCTTTCCGTTGTGCTTAAGCCTTCAGGGCTTGCGGTGAGCCGGCAATTCTTTTTAAGTGCAGCAATTGCAGCCGGTTGCCACGACTTTTTTAAAAAATATGCCATTGACGATGTTGCGGTTAAATGGCCCAACGATATTTACTGGCGTGACAGAAAGGCAGGGGGAATTTTAATTGAAAATGTCCTCGTTGGCAATAATTGGCAATTTGCCATCGTGGGGATTGGCCTGAATATCAACCAGACCGTTTTTGCAGAAGGCGTCACAAATCCGGTTTCCCTAAAGCAAATCACGGGAAAAACTTTTCCAACCGTGGAAATGGCAAAGGAATTATGCAGTTGCCTGCAAAAAAGGTACGATCTGCTGTTTTCTGCACCTCTTCAGGAAACACTGGACAACTACAACGCAATCTTGTATAAAAGGGGGCAAAAAGTGAAGTTGAAGAAGGATATCGCTGTTTTTGAGACAATCATCAAAGGAGTGAATGAGCAGGGAAAGTTGATGACTTTTGATACGATGGAGCGGGAGTTTAGTTCGGGAGAAGTGAGTTTGGTGGTGTGAGTCGTTCTTTTACCACGAAGGCCACTAAGTTTCATTAAGGGAAGTCTAAATTTATAACAACGCTTAATGAAGCTTAGTGACTTTAGTAATGATGTTTTTGCGCCCTCTTTATTTCCAGAAATCCTCCGGCATAGGTTTATTCAACAAATTCTTATAGTAAAATTTGTAAGATTCCAATGTGTTGTGAATACGCTTAGCCGCGACGTTTGAGCCAATTCCATGACGCTCGTTTGGATACAACATAAACTCAAAATCTTTTTTCAAATCTTCCAGTTTGTTGATCAGTTGAATGCTGTTTTGCATGTGCACATTATCATCGGTTGTACCGTGTACAATTCTTATTAGGCCTTTGTATTTATCGGCATAAGTGGCAACAGCCGTGCTTTTATAACCGTCTGGATTGTCTTTTGGCGTGTCCATGAAACGCTCAGTGTAGTGCGTATCGTACAACTGCCAGTCAGTTACCGAAGCTTGTGCGATGCCAAAATCAAACACATCCGCACCGTAAGTCAGCGCCATGCAAGTCATGTAACCACCAAAGCTGCCGCCGGTAATACAGAGTTTGTTGTTATCCATCCAAGGCTGTTTTTTCAACCAGCGACCACAAGTCATGAAGTCCCCTATTTCGTATTTGCCCAATTGACGATAGATGTAGTTCATGCCGTTTTTACCAAAGTGTCCGCTGCTGCGGTTGTCAAAAGCCACTTGTACCAGCCCTTCCTGCGCCCACCACTGATTCACTCCACCAACTGGTTTCCATCTGTCGTAAACAGTGCCCGCATCAGGACCCCCATAAATACTTACCAGAACAGGATATTTTTTGGAAGGGTCAAAGTTGGTTGGATAAGTGATGGTTACCGGCAAGTCAAACAAACCGTCATCGCTTTTCACTCTTACCAGTTCAGTTTTTGGCAATGCATAAGCGTCGAAACTTGTGCCTTTGCTATCACCCAATTGACGAATTACTTTTCCACTATTATCAACCAGCGCCATCGTTGGAGGCGTGTTAAGATTGGAATAGGTAGTGATAAAATATTTTCCGTCAGGAGACATATTGATGCCATCGTGCGTATACTCGCCGAAAGTCAGTCTGGTGATACCTTTGCCATTTAACGGCGCCTTGTACAAATCGAAACGTGCTGAGTTTTCTTTGCGTGCTTTGAAGTAAACCACTTTGTTTTTTTCGTCCACAAAAGAAATGCCCGTAACAGTGAAATCGCCTTGCGTAATGGCATTCACAAATGTGCCGTCCGCATTGTACAGATACAATTGTTTCCAGCCGCTCTTGTCGCTTTTTACGATGAACTGTTTGCCTCCATTGATGAATAGCAAACGATCATCTTCATCCAATACGATCCATGTTTTTTGCTCTTCGTTGTACACTTGTTTTTTTACACCGTCAGCAGTTACTGAATAAATTTTCAGGTTATTTTGATCGCGATTCATCCACTGCACCCACAAGGTGTTGTCAGGTGCCCACATTGGCGTGCCGAAGTACTGATCGTCTTTATCGTTGAAATCGGCCCAGGTAACTTTTGCGTTCGCTACATCCGCAATGCCAATTTTTACTTCAGGATTTTTGTCACCCGCTTTTGGATAATGTTGATTTTCCAAATAGCCGTGCTGGCCGTCTGCCACATAAATCGGGAAAACCGGCACCATCGATTGATCAAAACGCATGAAAGCAAGGTGCTTGCTGTCATCGCTCCACCAGAAAGCCTTGTAATGGCTGGCTCTTCCGAGGATTTCTTCATAGTACACCCATGAAGCATATCCATTCAGAATATTGTCAGAACCGTCGTTTGTAAGCTGGGTTTCTTTATGCGTAGCAATATCTAAAGTATAGAGATTATTGTTTTTTGTATAGGCGAAAAATTTACCGTCGGGACTTGCGGTCATGTTTACTGCACCTTCCACACCAATCATCGGTACTATTGGTTGAGTAGGTTTCAATTGTCCGGTGAAAATAACAGCCTTACCTGTTTTTGCGTCCACGCTGTATTGAGTGGTTTTGCCATCTTCTCTTTTTATTTCCAGGTAATGTTCATTGTCGACCCATCTTGAAATATCAGGCAATGGTTTAGTAATATTCAGGTTTGCGCCGGGTTTGAAAATGTCATTGAACGAGAATGTTTTCTTCTGGGCAAAAGAAATGTTTGAACTGCATACGAAAGCAATTGATGCAGCCAACAGTAGATTTTTCCTCATGTTAAGCATTTATTTAAACGCCGAATGTAAATAAGGTTTGGAGAAATTGAGTACCGATGGTGTAAAAAATGTTACACACAGGTATGCGGATGCACAGGCCAAGCTGAATTTCTGCGGCAGCGCCGCAAATCCGTTTGAACGTCAACGTTTGCTTTTTAAACTTAGACTCTCGTATATTTTTTTATGTCCCTTTGCTTCGATGCAAAAGGACCAAAAAATCAAGGCAAACCCGATGCCTCCGGCCGTTTTGCCTTGCCAGCGCCTCCCCCTGTGCTGCAGTGCTTATTTAGATTGTGCCCGCCGACAAATTAATCCTTGGACAAATTTTTCAACCGTTCGAGTAATCCTTTCATCACCTCCTCATGTGGGGTAACTTTTCCTTCTTGCACTTCACCCATAATTACTTTGAAAGATTTGAATATTAAACAAAAAACCGTGGTTCGAAAATACGAAACCACGGTATCTGTATTATTATTTTGGAACCAGTCATTCAACTAATTCCTTATTCCCTATTTCACTTCCTGCATATTTACCAACTTCTTATAAAAGCCTTCCAACGCAATCAACTCTTCATGGGTACCGCGTTCTACTATTTCACCTTTTTGCAAAACGATGATTTCATCTGCGTGGCGAATGGTAGAAAGTCTATGCGCAATTACAATGCTGGTACGATTTTGCATCATGTTGTTGATCGCATCTTGCACCAGTCTTTCGCTTTCTGTGTCCAGAGAAGATGTGGCTTCATCCAGTACCAGGATCGGCGGATTTTTCAACACCGCTCTGGCAATGGTAAGTCGCTGTCTTTCACCACCACTTAGCTTAGACCCGCGGTCACCGATATTTGTATCGTAACCCTCTTCTTTTTGTACAACAAATTTATGGGCGTTGGCTACCGTAGCAGCGTTGATGATCTCTTCTTTTGTTGCATTTGGAGAACCCAGGCAGATGTTATTTGCAATGGTATCGTTGAACAGGATCGGCTCTTGTGTCACGATACTTATGTGCTGCCTTACAGAGGCAAGAGAATAATCTTTTATATTAACCCCATCAATCAACACTTCGCCACCTGTCGCGTCATGAAAACGTGGTACAAGGTCTGCCAGCGTTGATTTTCCAGCTCCGGAAGATCCTACTAACGCGATGGTTTTTCCTTTTTTAATGGTAAGATTGATGTTCTTTAAAATTACTGCATCGTCGTATGCAAATGATACATTTCGCAGTTCAATGCTATCATTAAATGCTGGCAACTGCTTACCGTTGAGATTATCCTGCACTGTTACCGGAGCATTCAATACTTCTTCTACGCGTTCAATCGCAGCAGCGCCTCTTTGTATATTAAAGAAAGATGTAGAGATATTTTTTGCCGGGTTAATGATCAATGCAAAAGAAGCGATGTAAGTGATCAATCCTGCTGCTGTAAGGCTATTGTCGCCAGCCAATACAAGCCGTCCACCAAAATATAGGATGATACTTAAAACAATTACTCCCAACAGTTCTGTAAGTGGAGAAGCAAGATCACGACGTGCATTCATCTTTTTGCGAATGCGGAACAAATCATCGTTCACATTGAAAAACCTGGTGCTCAATAATTTTTCCGCCATAAATGCTTTGATCACACGCAGACCGCCTAGCGTTTCATCCATGATAGATAAACTTTCGCCAAGTCTCACCGCAGCATCCTGTGATTGCGTTTTTAATTTACGGCTGATCCTGCCTATTAAAAATCCTGTTACCGGTAACAAAATCAAAAGAAACAGAGACAGAACCGGAGAAATAATAATCAGCGAAATAAGATAGCCGATTATTGTGATTGGGTCTTTTACCAACCCTTCCATTGTTCCCACGATGGAGCTTTCAATCTCTACGATATCATTTGTCATTCTCGACATAATATCGCCCTTTCTTTTTTCAGTAAAATAACCCACTGGCAATTCAAGGATCTTATGATACAGATCCTTTCTCATTTCTGTAACCACCGCGCTCCGGATGGGAGCCGATATAAGGTTGGACAGATATAAAAACAGATTCTTGAGCAACGTTGCACCAATCAAAAAAACACAAATAATGGTTAAGGCGACAACCCGTCCATCAGGCCTTGATTCAATTATGTTTACCAGGTAATGATTAACGGCGGACAATAATTTTGTATTACTCAAAATTTCATTGGCCGGCTGATTGGGTTTGAAAATAAGATCAAAGAAGGGCATCAACATGGCGATAGAAAAAACACCAAATAATGTAGCCAATAACGTGAAAACAAAATAAAGCGTCAACTTATCGCTGTACCGCTTGATATACTTAAAAATCCTCGAAAACTTCTTCATTTTATATTTGATCGTGTGGTTTTATCCCAGCTTCACTTTTAAAGCTGTAAATTTACAGCGCACAAAGGTAATATTATGGAAGAAGGAAAAAGACAAAAACAGGTGGCCGGTTTGTTAAATGAAGAACTGAATGCCATTTTTCAGAAACTTGGATTGAGCATGATCGATGGCGGAATGGTCTCCATTTCCTCAGTGAAAATTACTCCTGACCTGTTCCAGGCGAGAATATATTTAAGTTTTTTTCAGATAAAGGATCCCAAGGCTACCCTCAAAAAAATCGAGGAAAGAGAATGGGAAATCAAAAAAGAACTGGTTGCCCGCGTAAAAAGCCAGTTGCGCTCTATGCCCCAACTTACATTCTACATCGACGATACATTGGATTATGTATTTAAAATGGAAGAATTGTTTAAAAAGATCAATGAAGAGCGTCCTTCTTCCGGCGAGGAAAGTAGTGAGTAATGAGTATTGAGTTATGAGTCGGTCAACACTCAACTCAAAACTCAGAACTTATAACTCATAACTTCATAAAAACTTCCCAATTGAATTTTCTATTTGCCTGGCGCTACTTTAAATCTAAAAAATCTACCAACGCCATTAATATCATTGCATGGATAAGTGTGCTTGCCATTATGGTGGGCACCGCTTCATTTATAGTGGTGCTTAGTGTGTACAATGGTTTTGAGGATCTCGTAAAATCGCTCTACGCTTCATTTTATACGGACCTTAAAGTAGTTCCTGTAAAAGGCAAAACGATCATTTTCACTCCGGAAGAGTTAGCGAAGATCAAGACGGCTCCTGGCGTGAATGCCTATTCGCTCAATGTAGAAGAAAAAGCATTGATGCGAAATGGCGACTGGCAAAGTCTTGTATATCTAAAAGGTGTCGACTCAGATTACACTAAAGTTACAGCCGTTAAGCAGCATGTAAGACATGGCAATTATGAAATAGGAACGGCCGATAAACCCGTTGCTGTTTTGGGAGTTGGAATTGAAAATGCATTGGCACTTGAGGCAGAAAAGGCGTTGCTTCCGGTAACGGTCTATCTGCCACAAAAAGGTGAGACTACCGACCCTCTGCAAAGCCTCGCAGCAGATAATATCAGCACATCAGGATCTTTTGCCATACAGGAGGATTTTGATAATAAATATGTCATCACCAATATTGGCTTTATGCAGCGTATGCTAAAGCTCCAGCCGGATGAATACAGCGCCGCAGAAATTTCCCTGAAAACCGGTGCAGATCCTGACAAGGTAAAACGCAACCTGAAAGCTGCTCTTGGAAATAAAATTGACGTAATAACAAGGTACGAGCAAAACAAAACATTTTTTTCCGCCATGCAGCTGGAAAAATGGATCATCTACGGCGTGCTTTCGCTGATCCTCACGGTGGCAGCATTTACCATGATCGGTGCGCTTACCATGCTGGTTTTAGAAAAACAAAAAGACGTTCAAATATTAAAAGCACTCGGCACTCCCGACAATAAGGTGCGGGGCATATTTCTGAGTGAAGGCTTGTTACTGGCTTGTGTTGGCGGTGTTGGCGGTGTTCTGTTAGCTATCGTTATTTGCTGGGCACAAGAAAAATTCAAGATCATCGCCCTCGAAGGAGGCAGCTTTGTAATAGATCATTATCCGGTCAAATTATATGCATCAGATGTTCTGCTTGTACTCTTCACCGTTATAATAGTGGCAATGCTGGCGAGTTGGTTTCCTTCCAGAAAAGCTTCACTACAACCGATTGAGTTACGGTAGGGCAACAATGTGGGAATTTGAAAATTTGAAAATTCCTTATTGTCGAATTTGAAACGTAACATGCTGACTGCATCTTTCACTTTCAAATTTTCAAATTCTCAAATCTTCAAATTGCACCCGGGTAGTCGCCCAACGTCTCAGGAATTTGCGCCAAGGCTTTAGTCAACTGTTCGTCGTTTGGAGCAACGCCATGCCATTCGTGGTGGCCCTCCATAAAGTCGACGCCTTTACCCATAACGGTATGCATCATGATAGCAATGGGTTTTCCTTTACCCAAAAATGTTTTTGCGCTTTCCAATGTGCTCACTACGAGGTCCATATTATTTCCGTCTTCCAAGCGAATCACTTCCCAACCAAAGGCGGCAAATTTTTCCGCGAGGTTACCCAAACTCATCACTTTTGCGGTGGGACCATCAATTTGTTGTCCATTCCAGTCTACAGTTGAAATAAGATTGTCCACTTTGTGGTGCGCCGCAAACATTAAAGCCTCCCAGTTTTGTCCCTCATCCAGTTCTCCATCACCATGTAGTGAAAAAACGGTCTGAGTATCGCCGTTAAGCTTTTTGGCAAGAGCCGCTCCGATCGCCACGCTCATGCCCTGCCCCAAAGATCCGCTGGCTACGCGAATGCCGGGAAGGTGCTCATGCGTGGTTGGGTGCCCCTGGAGACGGGAATTTATTTTTCTAAATGTATTTAATTCTTTTAAATCGAAATAACCTGATCTTGCGAGAGTTGCATAAAATACCGGGGAAATATGTCCATTTG
>Ga0318567_10000397_pt1 | contig 18375 bp, 16 predicted proteins | sample GRESIP088b5f20_FD_203691 | JGI IMG/M metagenome (GOLD analysis project Ga0318567, IMG submission 203691) | Tropical soil microbial communities from Luquillo Experimental Forest, Puerto Rico - GRE.SIPMG.088b5f20 | ecosystem: Environmental > Terrestrial > Soil > Tropical forest > Bulk soil...
TTCCTAGAGAGTGTTCATATAGAGTTGTTAGTGATAGTGGTTAGTTGTTAGTGACTGCCGCTAGTTCTGCTCTAACAACTATCAACTATCACTAACAACTCCCGATCAATTTTCGCTGAGTTTTTTTAATTTCATCAATCCGCCGTTAAAGTCTTTACCAAGTGCATCTTTCATGTTCATGAACTTTGACAATACATTGAATGGATAAGGAAAGCGGCTATCGAAGCCCCATACCACTTTTGTACCTCCCTGCTCATCGGTCAGGTTTACATACGCAACGGCGCGGCTGTCGAATGGTTCTATAAAATGAAGGTCAAATTCGATGCGGTTTGGCGCGTCAATTTGTTTGATCGTTTGACTGCCACTTCCTACGTCTTTGTTTCCTTTCCATGTAGATACGGCGCCAACGGTTCCATCCTGTCCCTGTATGCTTTTCTGCATGTTTGGATCACGCTCGTTCCATGGGTTCCATTTATCCATTGCTGCAAGCGTTCCCACGTTTTGCCAAACTTTTTCTTTAGGAGCATTTATAATGATGCTTGTTTCAAAATGAAAATCGCGGGAGATGAAAATCCCGGCAATTAATACAATCGCAATGATCGCCACAATAAATAAGAGAATGTACTTTAATACCTTTTTCATTTGGTTTGATTTACGATTAACAAGATAGATAACTTTCTACAGGAATTCAACGGGTTGAAAAGTTGTTCGTTGTTGGTTAATGGTTGTTAGGCTAAATTATTCAACCACGCTAACAACTTACAACTATCAACTAACAACTACTTCCTAAACTCCATTCCCAAATTATACATCACAAAACTCCAGATATCCGTTGCTTCGTCGATTTGTTTGCTGGTGGGTTTGCCCGCGCCGTGACCGGCTTTGCTGTCGATGCGTATCAAAGTTGGATTGTCGCAGCTTTGACATTCCTGTAATGTAGCGGCAAATTTGAATGAATGCGCCGGCACCACTCTATCGTCATGATCTGCGGTTGTTACCAGGGTTGCGGGATAACAGGTTCCTTTTTTCAAATTATGCAGCGGTGAAAAACTGTACAGGTTCTTGAAATCAGCTTCGCTTTTTTCCGCATTGCCATACTCCACGGCCCAGCCCCAGCCAACGGTGAAGCGTTGAAATCGCAACATGTCCATTACGCCCACTTGTGGAATGGCAACTTTAAAAAGATCGGGGCGTTGCGTCATCACGGCACCTACGAGCAAACCGCCATTGCTGCCGCCGCGAAGGGCCAGTTTATTTTTGTTGGCATATTTATTTTCGATGAGCCATTCTGCAGAGGCGATCATGTCATTAAACACGTTTTGTTTATTCGATAACATTCCCGATTGGTGCCAGCTTTCGCCATACTCGTTGCCACCACGCAAACTCACCTGTGCATAAATTCCACCTTGCTCAACAAAGAACATATTTGTTATGCTGAAGCCCGGTGTAATAGCAATGTTGAATCCGCCGTAACCATACAGCAACACAGGATTATTTCCATCCAGCTTAATGCCTTTTTTATAGGTTAAGAACATCGGCACTTTCGCGCCATCTTTGGAGGTAACAAACACCTGTTTCGTTTCATAATCATCTACATTAAATTTCACTTCTGATTTGCGGAAAACAGTTGACTTTCCTGTTGCAATATCGTAGTGAAAAATAGTGGATGGGTACGTAAACGAAGTGTATGTGTAAAATAACTCCTTGTACTGCCTATCGGTGCCAAACCCTGATGCAGAACCGATTCCGGGCAAAGTAATTTCTCTTACAAGCTTGCCGTCGTAAGTGTATTGGAATACTTTAGTTGAAGCATCTTTAAGATAACTGGTGAAAAGAAATCCTCCTCCAATGGTCACTCCCTGCAGCGCGTCTTTTTGTTCGGGAATGATTGTTTTCCAGTTTTCCTTTGCAGGATTTTTGGGATCCACCAATACAACTTTGAAGTTGGGTGCACCTTCGTTTGTTTTTAATAATATTTTATCTCCATCATTGTCTATCACCGAAGGCTCTGTTGCAAAACCGGGCACCAGTACTTTGAAATTCTTCTGCTTTGCATCTTTAAGATTTCTGTACAGCACTTCTCCTCCACTTGTTCCTTCCGTTACTTTTATAAAAAGGAAACTTTGGTCTTCTGTAATCTCTGCACCGCAATAACGTAGCGGATGCTTTGTATCTTCCCAGGTTAACACATCGCTGCTTTGCGGCGTTCCCAGTTTGTGGTAATACACTTTCTGGTATTCATTTTTCTGCACCATCATGTTTTTTTCATCGGGCTTTGGATAACGGCTGTAGTAAAAGCCTTCATCCCCTTTCCATGAAAAACTTCCGAATTTGATATAATCGATCTTATCGCTGACAAGTTGTTTTGTTTCTGCGTTCATCACATATGCGATCTGCCAGTCGCTGCCGGACTGTGCAATGGAGTACACCGCATATTTTCCACTTTTTGAAAACTCAATGCTGGCAAGCGCCGCCGTGCCGTCGGTCGATAGTTTATTGGGGTCCAGAAAAACTTCAGGTTCTGCATCGATTGCATTTTGTCTGTACAAAACGCTTTGATTTTGCAAACCATCATTTTTGTAATAATAATAGTAGTTACCTTTTTTAAATGGCGAAGTGTATTTGGGATAGTTCCATAATTCTTCGAGGCGCCTCTTTACATCTGCTCTGAAAGGAATTTTTGCAAGATATGCGTTCGTAACATCGTTTTCTTTTTTGACCCAATCCTTTGTTTCCGCGCTGTTGTCATCTTCCAGCCAGCGATAGGGGTCCGAAACTTTAGTGCCAAAATAATTATCTGCCGTGTCAACTTTTCTCGTTGCAGGATAGGGAGCTTGCGCAAATGTTTCTGTCATAACCAGAACCATTGCAGCAAGAATCAGTGTTTGTTTTCTCATGTTTAATTTTTAAGGCTTGGTGTGTTGGTGTAAAATAAGGCAAAACAATTAAGAATTAATATCCGTCAATTTCCTGTTTCAATTTCACAACAAACTCCTTAAGATACTCGACATTGCTTTCCGCCAATTGCTTGCCGGTTGCGGTGTTCATCAGAGCTGGGAGCTTGAAAAGTTTCAAAGCAAAATGATCCAGTGCAAACTGGCTGTCATTTAAAGTTCTGTCGTTGCCGAAAGGATCATCGGCGTGAAAGAGATTTGATTTGAATAAACCTGCTGTATAAAAAACACGGGCAAGCCCGATGGCGCCCAGGGCTTCCATACGATCCGCATCCTGCAGGATCTTTGCTTCTATTGTTTGTGGCTTAATGCCAGCTGAAAAACTATGTGCGTGGATGACATGCGCTACATCTTGTAATTTTTCTTTGGGAAAATCAGGAAAATCATTTTGCAATATTTCAACTGCTCTGTCTGCGCTAAATTTTGAGGCTTTGCTTCTATCCGGACTGTTTTTGGGAACAGTTACATAGTCATGAAAATAGCTACCAGCCAGCAACACAAGAGAATCAGCAACATTTCCTTCAGCATTATTAATATACTGGCTCGTTTTCCAAACACGGTTGAAATGTTTAAGATCATGCGCCGCATCGTCGCTTTTATAATGTTGGTGCAAGTAAGTAATGAAGGCGTTTTCCCAGTGTTGGAGGTTCATTAGAGTTGAAAATTGAAAGTTGAAAATTGAAAATGCCGGTAGCAATGATAGAATAACTGAATAACTGATGTTGAATGTTAACTATGACTCATGTACGCAGGCATTTCCTTTGTTTAAGAAGGCTTCGACAAAATCGGCTGACACTCTAATTTCGCCGTCAGGCTGAGCTTGTCGAAGCCTCTCAATAATTTAGCGATGCTAATTCTTAGTTCCTAATTCAATGTCGTTTCCTTAAACCGTTCAACCTTTATCATATTAATGTCCTACGGACAATTGTCTTACTGCGTGTTACATTTTCTATTGATATTGATGCCCTACGGGCAAGTCTTCCCCGTAGGGGAACAATATCAATAGAAACAATTCGATAATCGGCCATATTGCCCGTAGGGCATTAATTCATAAGCGTCACTCTTAAGGAAACGACATTGATTCCTAATTCTTAATTATTAATTATTGCCGTGCTTCCCAGCCACGCCATCATTCCCATGCCTATTTCAATTGCACTTTCATCAATGTTAAATGTTGGAGTGTGTACGCCGGAAGTGATTCCTTTTTCTACGTTCATTACACCTAGTCTGTAAAAGCAACCGGGGATCACTTGTGAGTAGTAACCGAAATCTTCTGCACCCATCCTCACTTCCGTTTCTTCAACATTTTCTTTTTCTAAGAATTGTTCTGCTAGGGCAACGGCAACGCCGTTCAGCGCTTCGTTGTTATAAACGTTTGGATAACCAACATCTATCAACAGATCAAGTTCTGCTCCCATTGAGTGTACCAGTTCCGTTGATAGTTTTCGAATGAGGTCGTGTGCTTTGTAGCGCCATTCTTCATCCAACGCACGGAAGGTTCCCATCAGCTTCACTTCACTGGGAATAACGTTGGTAGTATAACCGCCCTGAAATGATGTGATGGAAAGTACTGACGGATTCAGCGGATTTCTGTTTCTGCTGATGATTTGTTGCAAACTTGTTACCAAATGAGAAGCAACAAGAATGGTATCTGTTGTCAGATGTGGTGCAGCAGCATGACCGCCCTTGCTGCGAATGGTCATGTACAGTTCATCGGCGCTTGCCATTACTTTGCCGCTTCTGAAACTTACTTTTCCAATTTCAAGTCCGGGGTGAACATGCAAGCCGAAAATCCCCTGCGGCTCCGGATCTTCCAGTACACCGGCTTTGATCATAAGGCTGGCGCCACCGGGATTTTTTTCTTCACCCGGTTGAAAGATCAATTTGACCGTTCCTTCCCACTCGTTCTTTAACTCGTTTAAAATTTTGGCCGCGCCCAGTAGTATGGTTGTGTGCACATCATGACCGCATGCATGCATTACACCATCGTTGGTTGATTTGTAGGCAACTTCGTTTTCTTCCTGTATTGGCAACGCATCCATGTCTGCACGCAGCGCAATGATGCGTGATGACGGATTTTTTCCTTCAATAATTCCCACCACTCCGGTTTCCGCCATGATGGTGAACGGGATGCCAAAAGATTTCAATTTCTTCTGAACGAATTTCGATGTCTCAAATTCTTTGTAACTCAGTTCAGGATGTGCATGCAAATGGTGGCGAACGTCGATAAACTCGTCTGAATATGTCGCCGCCAATTGTTTTATTTTATCTGATAAATTCATGAATGTTTAGGAGTAATAGGGAAACAATTAATTCGAATCGTCCAGCGTATCTGGTTTCACTTCGATAATATCTCTAACGACAATCGTGTTGTCAAACTTTTTTGCAAGTTTTTTCTGGTAGCTCTCTGCTTCATCCTGTGTTTTAAAATTTCCTACACGCAAGCGGAAATAAGGCGCCTGGTACAAGAGGTATGCTTTAAGATCTGGATAAAGTTCGTAGACTTTCGTTTTAACGGCAATCGCTTTGTTTCTGTCGTTGGTATTGATCACCTGAATTCTGAAACCCTGTGCTGAACTTCGTGATGCACGCGTGGTGGCTTCGTTGATCTGCATTTGTTTTTTTATAAGCATATCAATGCGCGGATCTTTTTTTACGGCTACACTGGTTGTGTTTTGTGCATTTGCACAAACAACTGTACAGATCATAAACATCACAAGTGCGAGTTTCATCAGTTTATTTTTTATTTTATTTTGGCCAGATGGAATTCGCATGAAAACAGTCATGTCTTTGTGTGGATAGGTTGTTGTCATGCTCATTTTATAGTTTTATTTTTTTCTGTTAATATCCTTTTGTATCGAATGAAGGATCGCCTGTTACAATGGCCACGCTGGCGCTGCAGCCCAATCTGTCTGCTCCTGCGTCCACCAGTTTTTTTGCAAATTCAAAATCCCTGATACCGCCGGAAGCTTTGATCCTGATATTTGATGGTAAATGCTTGCGCATCAATTGCACAGCTTCTACTGTTGCTCCTTTTTCCGCATAACCGGTGGAAGTTTTCATAAAGTCGATGCCTGCATTGCCCAGTTTTTCACAACACTCGATTATTTCATTATCAGAAAGAATGCCACTTTCTACAATTAGCTTGAAAACTTTGCCCTTATTATGGATCACTTCTGCCAAAAGCTTCACTTCCTTTACCAGGAAATCCCAGTCGTTCATGCGTAGGGCAATAAGGTTGATCACCACGTCTATCTCGTCTGCGCCATCCACCAGCGCCAGAACAGTTTCAGCCAGTTTAGCCTCGGTTGCCGAGTAGCCAAAAGGGAAACCCACAACAGTCGCCACTTTTACGTCGGTTGGGTCCAGAATCGCATCGGCGCGTTTCACAAATGAAGGTGGTACGCAAACAGCCGCAAAGCCATATTTAACGGCTTCGCCGCACAACTTCTCTACTTCTGCCAATGTGGTGGTTGGCTTTAATATCGTGTGATCTATATATCCTGCTATATTCATATATGTTAGTGTTAAGTCAAAAGTAGAAAATAAAAAGTAAAAAGCCTGTGATGGCAGATTTCTATACCGTGTAGTGTTAGCTTTTTTGACTTTAAATTTTTTACTTTTTATTTTGATTAATCCACCTGGAACAATAAAAACTGAGTCTTTCTCGCAGCTCCAAAATCATTGTCAGACACAAAGATCATGCTGCGCTTCCCGTTCGGCAAACGCGGACCAAATGTTGCTCCTTCCACGTTGTCGATGTACATGTTCAATGAATCCATATTTAGCAACAGCTGCTTTTTCACCAGCACCTTAGGTCGAGTCACTTTCAGCGATTGAATATTTGCAACATCCTGTGCGGTTTTAAAATTGCATTTGAACACTTTGATCGTGCAGTTTTTTACTCCCGTTGAAAATGACCTTTCAGTGATCATAAATTCATCAGCGCCAATTGCCAAAATATCAACGATACCATTTACTTTGAAACCATCCGCAGGGGTTGGTGCGTGTGCAATCGGAGCAAGTTTATATGCATACTGCGCAAGTATTTTTTTCGTCTCCACATTGTATTTCAAAATGCGAACGTAAGCACTTGTATCCTTCAAACCTGCGGCCGGGCCGTCTTGATACAAAGGCGCTTCAGTAGTTACATACATTGTTTTGTTGTTGTCAGCAAAAGACACGCCTTCAAACACGCCGTTCTGCCGCGGGCCCTTTTCTGTTGCCGACATTTGAAACTGCTTTGGCAATGGAAAGTGACCGATGTCTCTCCCGTTACTATCCATTATGATGATTGCAGGATCCTGTAAAATAGCATTGCCGTCTTTAATGATCCTGTCTCCCTCTGATGTCCAGACGAAATATTTTTTGGCAGCATTAAAACGGATTGCTTCCGGATCGGGCGTGTGCGCTGGGTCCGTGCTTAAAGACGGATACAATGCGCCGTTGGATTGACGGAGTTCTGTTTGGGAGATAAAAAAAGCGGTGTCAATTTTACCAGCTTTCAAATTAATTTTTGCGGTATAAAATCTTATCGGATTTATAACAGCGCGATCATCACAGATGAGATAATATTCGTTTGTTTTCGGATTGTAGTCTATGCCGGATAAACCGCCGATTGTGGTGTTCTGAAATTGAAAATTGTAAGGGATATCAACCTCGTTGATGAAAGTGAGTTTGTTGATGGTTTGGGCGTTGATAGTGCTTGCAAATAATAATATCAATGACGTGACGATTGATTTCATCGAGCTTATTTTATACGCAAAATACATAGTTTACTGCTGAGACAGTTCAACCTCTCTTTTTTAACCGCAAAGAGCTCGATGCAGACGCAAAGGAAACGAAGGATGCACAAGCGACAACCCTTCTTTTCTTTGCGCAACCTTTGTGTTTTTTGCGGTAAAAAATCTCTGGATACACCTTGACGCCTTAGTGGTAAAGGCTTTCGAAAACTGCGACAGGAAACTGATTGAAGATTTCTTTGAGCTCTAACGCGCCGTTCGTAAAAACAATTTCAGAAGTAAAGATATTTTTCCATTGTTTTGGAGCATCCGTTGGCATTGAAATGCTAATGCCTTCCCAGCCTGCTTTTTGTTCCGCAACCAATCCTGTAGGAATTACCACCATTACCCATTTATGCTCTTTTCTCCTTGCATAAGCAATTACTTTGCGTTTACCTTCTTCCACTTCGAGAGGAATATAGTCGCCCTCGACAAACAAATCATTGTTTGCTTTTCGGTATTGAAGAATGGTTTTGGTGGTAAACATTTTTTGTCCGCCAACAAGCAATTTATCTTGCGACCAGCAAAGCGCATCTTCAAGAGAATGCTTTTCATTTTGCAGCAATTCATTCATCAGGTTCTTTCGCAAATCATAGTTTACCTGTCGTCGATTATCAGGATCAACATAACTAAGATCCCATAATTCACTGCCCTGGTAGAAATCCGGAATGCCCGGCGCTGTTGACTTTATTACAACCTGCGACAAACTATATATCTCCGCATACAATTTCACTTTTCTTACAAAAGGAACAATGCCCGACAAAAATGCATGCGATGGATCAAACAGCGCATCGATAAAATCCATGCAAGCTTTTTCATACTCATCATCCGGTCTCGATGGCGTACTAAAAAATTTTGATTCGCGAAGGGCCTTTGTGTAGAACCATTTCAATCGATCTTTGTCTTCGTCAGTGGTATTCAAATCTTCAGGAAACCCACCAACAATGCTTTGATACAAAAAATACTGGTCATTGAAAACAGGTGCCAACACTCCTTTCACTTTCTTTTTAAACGCTGCATTTATTTGCTGCCAGTGCGTTACAAGAGCGATCCATTCGTTTGTCAATTCGCTTAACACGTTTATTCTCACGCGGGCATCTTCGCCACGTTTTGTGTCATGAGTGGAAGTACTGTTAAGCGACAAAGGGTTTGTCTGACGCCGCTGTTGCATTTTTTCATGAAAACCATTTACGGGAATGCCAAGTACGCAAGGCAAATCGCCTACTTCGTTATGCGAGATCAAGGGATTGTACAAGTAGAACGTTGTATCCTCAACACCTTTTGCTGTAAGCGGCCCGGTGAATTGCATGAGGCGCTGTATAAATTGCAGTCGCGCATTTTGTTTTTCGCCGCTATCGATAAATATTTTTTTCAAAGCGTGAAAAGCAAGATTCAACTGAGGCGCTCTGTTCTCTGCATCTTCAAATGATTTACTTACAATTTGCCTGCTTATTTCGTCAACCGGAAATTGATCAATGTAAACGCGGTACACCGGAAACGCCGCCATGAAAATCCCCAGAGCCTGATGAATTTCTTCATGGTTTATCGATTTATCCTCTATAATATTTAACGATAACAACAAACGCACAAGGTTGTCCCACTCTCCACGCATATATTTTTCAAGAAAAGAAAATTTCCTATCAAAAACGATGTCATAATAATTTTGAAAATCCGGCGCATGTTGGTTGTAAAATGCTACCAATTTTTCAGAGCCTTTCATATCCGTTAAAACCTGGTTGATGTAGGAAAGAAACTCATAGCCGCTAGTGCCTTGCAAATCAAACGACCCAGGCAATTGTTCCTTTATTTCGAGAATTTTTTCGGCAATGATGTAACAATCCTTGCCAAGAAAATTTCTTAGTCGCTTGATATAACCCGCAGGATCTTTTAAGCCGTCGATGTGATCGATCCGAAGCCCCTGGATCAATCCTTCGTCGTACAATTGTTTTATCAGTTGATGATAATCATTGAAAACATTTTCATCTTCGATGCGTACACATATCAAACTGTTGATGGTAAAGAAACGCCTGTAGTTTATTATCCTGTCTGCTTCTTCATACCACTCAAGTTGGAAAAATTGATCGTTGACAATTTGTAGCAGCAATTCACTGTTTTCATTGATATGCTTTATACCGGCTTCAATTTTTTCCCGGCTACGTAAAAGCTTATCGATGAATTGCTTTTTTATGTTTCGCCAGAGAGCATAATGTGCGTTCTTGTTTGCCACATACTCCTGCAAATCTTTTTCATATGTTTCTTTTTGTACACCACATTGCGAAAACAACCAATCATAACTATCAGCTTTCACGGGATAATGGTGATCGTAGTAACATATCTCAAAACCATTTTCTGCGAAGCGCAATATCACTTTCTTTTCTTCAATACATTTTTGCAAACTGGCTTCCAAAAGAGGAAGCATGATCTTGTTTTTCAACTGTGGATGATCCCAATCGATGTCAAAATAATTGCCATAGGTAGACGTTCGCCCTCTTTCCAAAACATCCCACAATCTGAAATTGCTATCGATTACAGACATATGGTTGGGCACAATATCCTGTATCCAGGAAAAGCCTTTTCCTTTTAATTTCTTTGACAATGCTCTCAACTCATCCAACGTTCCTATCTCATCGTTTATGATGTTTGGATTTACCACGTCATAGCCATGATCGCTCCCGTTCATTGCTTTAAAAATAGGCGACGCATAAATGGTTGAAATACCCAGCTGATCGAGATAATCGATGATCTGTTCTACATGTTGAAATGTAAAATTCTTGTTGAACTGAATGCGATATGTAGATGAGGGATGAAGCATGTTTTGAGCTTTGAGTAATGAGAGAAAAGAACACAGATTTTCATGATTGTCATGATTAATTAAGATTTTGATTTGAGATTCGAGGGAACGTCCAATCTAAAATCATGACAGATCATGACGATCTTGAAAATCTGCGTTCCTTCTCTCAACTCATTCCCGGCAGCTTAATACCCGCTGCTACCATATCTTCCAATATCTTTTCCTGAATGATCATCTGATTATCGATGAAACCATGTGCTTCCAGCCATGCACTCACCATGACTTTATAGCCATCAAATTCAAAAGCCGATATACCAATTCGGAACTCAGGTTGCTTCAATACATCTTTGTGTTCTGTCAATGTTTTTGAAACCGTGTCCTTTACTGTGTTGTAGCTGATGCCGTAATTGAATTTCATTTCAATATCCAGTCTGCGCTTACCCTGCATGCTGGTGTTAATAATTACCTCATTGGAAAGTTTGCTGTTGGGAATGATAACAGTTTTGTTGTCGTACATGAGCACCACCGTATAAAAAATCTGAATAGAAGTTACAATACCGGAGCTGCCCTGCGCTGTGATGCTGTCTCCTACTTTGTAGGGTTTCAGTAAAAGGATGAGAATGCCACTCATGAAGTTTTGCAAAGTGCCTGACAGCGCCAAACCCGCCGCCACACCAAACGCACCAATCAGCGCAGTGAAGATGGTTACTTTGACGCCAATAATATCCATCAATGCAAACACCAGAAGCAATTGCAGCCCAATGCTGATTATACTGATAAGAAACGGTTGCAGCGTGGCATCAACATCTTCTTTGGTCATTAGTTTCCTGATCCATTTTTTCAGTATTCTAATGAGCCATTGCGCAATAACGAATATGACGATCCCCAGAAGAATATGTCCCCCGTGTGTTAATACCCAGGCCTTTAGTGCGCCATAAACTTCTTCCAGCTTCATAAATGTTCTTGCTTTTAAAGCTGTTACACTTAAAATATTACGCCGGGAACACGGTTTGCACCATACATAAAAAAAGATGGCCGTAACGACCATCTTTACTGTTATATTCTCGTTGTTTGTAGAAATTTTGGTACACTACAAACAAGATGCGAATTGACTATTTTAACACTTCTGCAAGTTTCTTATCAAGATCCTCGCCTCTTAAAGCTTCTCCAATAATTTTTCCCTGCGGATCAATCAATACATTGTAAGGAATGCCTTCAAAACCAAAAGTTTTCACTGCGTCGCTGTTCCAGTATTGCAGATCACTCACATGCGTCCAGGCTAGTTTGTCTGCAGCAATTGCTTTTAGCCACGGATCTTTTTCTTTGTCTAAAGACACACCAAGAATTGCAAAATTCTTGCCCTTGTATTTGTTATAAGCAGCCACCACATTTGGGTTTTCACCTCTGCATGGACCGCACCAGCTTGCCCAAAAATCAACCAATAAATACTTGCCTTTAAAATCTGCAATGGAAACATTTTTTCCATTCACATCCGGCAATGTTAATGCAGGCGCTTGTTTGCCCACCCACATAAGTTTCGGCCCTTCTTGCTGTTGTTGTTGTGCCTGTTTAACCTGGTTGTCGTAGTTTGTCTTTAATTGAACCAGCGGTTTATAGTCAGGGAACTTTTTCACGCTTTCATTCAATGCATTTTCAAACATTTCTTTCTGGAATGAGCGTGAAGAAAAACCAAGTATGAACAAGTTGATTGCAGGGTGAGAACTGTTGCTCGTCAATGTGCCGTTAATAAAGCTGTTCAGTTTATCCAACTCACTATTTTTCTTTTCAGTGGCCAGAATAACAAGGCTATCGGAAGCTCCGCTTTTCTTCAAACTATCCATTGCTTTGAATGCCACATTGGCGCTGTAGATTTTATCGCTGTATGTGTACAGATAGTCTTTTAATTGTTTGCTGGCTTCGGAACCACTCACTGAGTAGTAATCTTTGTGCTTCGCAAAATCGATGTCAACTGTAATTTCTTTTCCGTCATTGATCAACGCTACGATAGGACCATTCTCTACAGACAACTGATAAATGTTTTCCTGCGCACCATTTCCTTTTAAAGTAAGCGTTCCGTTGCTCGCTTTTAAAACGCCCGTGTCCAGCAGTATCGGGTTCTGATCTTCGCCAAAAGGAATTTCTTCAAAAAATACTTTCACTGCGCTCACCACTTTGGCAGAATCACCAGGCAAGTGCATTAGTTTGTCGGCGTTCTTATAGTTTACTACCACTTTGAACGCACCATCTTTTTTGGAGTTGCAGGCTACAGTCAAAAGCAATAGCACAGAGGCAAGCGCCAGTAATGTTTTTCTTAAATATTGCATCTATTATCGTTGAAAATTATTGACTAAGTTTTTCGGTCAGCAATTGAGTGGTTACTTTAGGATCAGCTTTACCTTTTGAAACCTTTTTCACTTCGCCCATAAACAAACCGATCAAGCCTTTCTTTCCTTTTTTGTATTCGGCAACTTTGTCCGGCATTTTGGCCAACACTTCATCAACCCAGGTTGCGATACTGTCTGTGTCCGACTCTTGCAAGAGGTTCATTTCTGTAGCTGTTTCGAGCGCTGTCTTAGAGCCGTCTTTTACAAGCGCCGGAAAAATTCTGGAAGCCGCAATGGAGAAACTTACTTTGCCGCTTTCCACCAGTTCAATAATGTCAGCAAGCTTTTCAGGTTTCAAAGCAAATTCCTCAATGATTACATTGTGATCGTTGAGGAAAGATTTAACCGGGCCAAGCATCCAGTTTGCAGATGGTTTAGTGTGGCTCGTATGTTTGATGAGTGTTTCAAAATATTGGATCGTTCCAGCGTCATCGCAAATTACACGGGCATCGTACTCAGGCAAATGCAATTGTTCCATGTATTTGTTCACCAGTTGTTCCGGCAAGGCAGGCATTGACTGTTGTATGCTTTGTAATTGGGTTTCACTAACTATAAACGGCGGCAAATCAGGATCAGGGAAGTAGCGGTAATCATTCGCTTCTTCTTTTGATCGTAAAGAAAATGTAGTATCATTTGTTGCATCGAAGCTGCGCGTTTCCTGCAGAATCTGTCCACCTTTCTCTACCAGTTCCACCATTCTGTCCACTTCGTAATCAATTGCTTTTTTCACGTTGCGGATGGAGTTCAGGTTTTTCACTTCCACTTTGGTTCCCAGTTTTGTTTCACCTTTCAGGCGAATGGAAATATTGGCATCGCAGCGCAAACTTCCTTCTTCCATGTTGCCATCACACACATTAAGGTAGCGAACCAACTTGCGCAGTTCTGTAATGTAAGCATACGCCTCTTCGCTGCTGTGAAGGTCAGGTTCTGTTACGATTTCCACAAGTGGAACGCCGGCGCGGTTGTAATCCACACAGGTGTTTTTATCATCTACATCGTGAATGCTTTTTCCCGCATCTTCTTCCAGGTGAATACGGTTCAGGACCACGTCGCGCTTTCCGTCTCCGGTGCGAATGTTAACAAAACCACCTTTACAAATGGGCGTTGTGTGCTGGGATATTTGATAGCCTTTCGGAAGATCGGGGTAAAAATAGTTTTTGCGGGCAAAATAGTTAATGCGTTCAATTTCACAACCGCAAGCCAAACCCAATCTGATGGCTAATTCTACTGCTTCTTTGTTTAATTTAGGCAATGTGCCGGGATAGGCCAGCGTGATCGGACTAATATGCGTATTTGCTTCGCCGCCAAACGCAGCACTGTCACCGCTGAAGAGTTTACTTTTTGTAAGCAACTGTGCGTGCACTTCCAGTCCTATAACCACTTCATACTTGTCTTTACCTTGTACCATAGTTAATTGCCTCTTTAGAGAATATCTGCAAAACTACCGGAATAATCGTATAAACGAGTGATTGAATCATTGATTTATTGAATAACTGAATAACTGAGTAACTGAATAACTGATGGTTCTCTGGATGTTGACATTCAAACAATTAGTTAATGAGTTAGTGACAGCCACGATTCATTCAGTTATTCAATTATTCAGTTATTCAGTCATTAAAAAAGGGCACAAGCTCTGCGCTCATGCCCCAAACGATCGGCTGTTTATATTGATTATAAATTCGCGGTTCTTAGTTTCCTTGGAATCTTTATTTGCAGATCCTGGTTGATACCATTGCGCGTAACTTTTACAGGAATGGTGCTTTTTTCCCTTGCATCTCTTGAAGCTGCGACCAGCTGCTCGGTATTGGCAATTGGCTTGTCATCGAAAGATGTGATGATATCGCCCTCTTTCAAACCTGCCTTGGCAGCATTGGAAGAATCTTCTACGCTCAATATTTTTACGCCGTTGCCATCTTCGGTGTCCTGTGCTTTGAGACCAAGTCTCGGGCCGGCATTAGGACCACGGAAACCGTAAACTTTCATATCTCCCTGCATATCATTAAGAGATTTCAGTTGCTCATCAAGTTGTTTTTGATCAAAGTCGAAATGGAAATCTTCCGGTCCCTGGAAATTGTAATTGTAGGTCATTTCCTGTGGCGGACGTTTACCTAAAGTGGTAGTAACTTTCTGAGTCTTCTTATTACGTGTATATGTAATCGTTATTTTTTCGTTTGGTTTGTAAGAACCAACTGCTTTTGAAAGATCTTCAGGGGACGTTATAGCGGCGTCATCAATTTTGGTAATGATATCGCCCACTTTCAAACCTGCTTTTTCTGCAGGACTGCCGGCGGTAACTTCGGTAACTTTTGCGCCGTTGTCTTTTTCTGTTTTTACTCCCAGAAAACCTCTCGGATCGTTCGTGTTTATGCTGAAGGATTTACCGGTGCGAAACTGTGGATTAACTCTCACGCCCGGAGCAGGCGGTACAGGTGGCATCGGCGGCATTGGATCAGCAAAAGCCATGTCAACACCGTCGCCATGAATAATTATTTTTTTCTGGATGACCGCAAGATCATCGTCGTTGAAATCTTCTACTTTTTTGCCATTAACGGTTACAACGCCTTTGTTAATCTCAATGGTAAGCTTGCGATCCTTATCGCTATCACTTTTCTTTTTGATGATGATCTCATCATACTGGTTAAGCTTTTCTTTAGGTTTGGCACCATTTTTAACGCCACCGCCGCCTTGGGCAAACAAGCTTCCTGACGCGAGAACGGCTGTGAATAATGCGATAGTTTTTACAAAATTTTTCATACCAACATTTTTATATGAACTAAGTACGTTTTTTTTCGTAGATCAAATATACTTCATTTTCTGATATACGAAAACTTTCGCAATTCAATTTTTCCTTTTAACGATATTTTAGGACGTCGGCGAATTGCAATACATACATGTGTGTGGGCGATTCAATTCAAATACAAATTTGTCGCAACCCTCCCGTTATTAATTAAAGTCTCAATTTCCTTCGGAGATAGTTTCCTGATTCTGGGTCCAATTCCCCCATCGCTGATGGAAACAGTTCGTTTCCAATCATCATTTGTCAATTGAGAACGATTCAAGTTCTCGATAACTATGTTATAAAATGCACCGATATATTGTTTGAAATTATTTACGGGCATTGCAGCGAGGTTTAATCCTCTTTTGTCGTTTTTGATTTGATCTTCGGTATCGATTCTAAATCCTATGGTAGCGGAATTTGTGTGAGATAGTGTGTCAAATATTTTGATGGGAAAATTTCCGATAAAACCGCCGTCTACCATGACGTCAAGACCATCTTTTTGCCTGGGATGATGAACAACATTGCCACTTGAATCGACAAATACAGCTTCAAAATACAATGGAACACTCATAGATATTCTAACCGCATCTTTTACTTTCATTGCCGGATATGTTTCCCTTGAAAAGATAACAAGCTGTTGTTTATTGATGCAGGTTCCGGTGACGTACAAATCTTTAAACCCCAGCTGATGCAGTTGTTCAAAAGTAATGTCGGTGTTACCGGTTTTTTCTTCAATGATTTCCTCGATCCAGTCTTCAAATTTATTGCCACGATACCAGCCAAAATACTTATTGGTTCTGTTTATACCGCCCGGAAACAAATATTTGCCGTCATTGAATTTCCTAAAATTGGTTCCTGCTATGATCCGTTGGATTTCGTTTCCTGAATAACCAAGCGAAATGGCTAATGCAGTGATGGCCCCGGCGGAAGTTCCGGCAACTTTTTGAACTGACGGCATTATGTCTTTCGACTCCAGCTCCTGAATCGCGCCGCAATAAGCAACGCCACGGATGCCAGCTCCTTCAAATACAAGATTTTTTATTGCGGGTTTTGTTTGCGCCGATAATGTGAGTGACAAACCAATGCAAGTGAGTGAAGTGATAAGTTTTCGCATATGCGGGATTTGAGCAAAGGCGTGAAACGATTAGTGAGGGAAAAGGTTACAGGTGGCAGTTAGTATTTATCAGCGAAACAGCAACTCGAGGGTTGCACGATCTAAAAAGCGAACTTGTAGAAACGAAAACGGTCACCTCTCTCTGGCAACCGCATATTAGTTTAAATTACTGTTTACTATTTATTCAACTACTTATCGAACTTGGGAAGCTTAGTTGTCCGCAAAATTTCATTGACTTTGTCCAGTTTCTCTTTGAACAAGTCTTTTTCCAAGTATGAATCCAGCCTTTTATCTACCTTAAGTACAACAGGTCCCTTGCTAATACTATTGTTATTGCTTTTTGCCTTTTTCATGTTATCGAAGTTACTTCTTTTTTCGTCTTACAAAAAATACTAAATATTCGCCTTTACAGTCAAATGGCTCCAACTCGTTTTCAGATGTCAGGCCAAAAATTTCAAAATCAGGTTTAATCAGATTCAAATGATTAGATATGCTTATTTTATAAAGTCTGGTTCTGGCCCTCGTACTACCGGTTGCAACAATAACAGCGTCCGGGAAGTTATCAGTAAATAAATATAGTGTAGATGCGACTGTTGCTAGCACTTTGTCCCGATCACCATTGTCAGTTGCTATTTTATCGTCAATCTCGCCCGTAATTTCATTCTTATCCCCAAACCCAAGGTTGTAGAAATTTTCACGCTGAGTTTTACTGTACATCACGAATTTGATAACCTTTCCTTTTTTCCCCTCGCTTACAAATTCATACACAAAAGAAGAGTTACCGGCAACTACCGGATATTTATCTAAGTTCATCTATACGGAATAAAAAAATACCCAAACACTTCATTGCAAAATCATGAAGTATTTGGGTATATAATAGGTTTATAAAAAATTAGCTTACACCAGCCCTTTCACCTTCTCAATCACCGCCTCCAAACCGCTCACATCTTGTCCGCCCGCAGTTGCTAAAGTTTTCTGGCCACCGCCGCCGCCTTTGATGAGTGGAGCTACATGTTCTTTGATGATCTTACCTGCGTCTAATCCTTTTGCTGCCACAACGTTGTCGCTAATGCCAACCGCGACAGATGCTTTGCCATCAACATTCGCGCAAAGAACCGCTACGTATTCATCAACGTTTTGTTTGAGGTCGAAGCAAAGTTTTTTCAATGCATCGGCGCTGCTCACTTCTACTACTTCACCAATAAAGCTTACACCATTGATAACAGTTGCTTTCTTGATGATTTCTTCGCGAAGCGTTCCAAGAAAACGTGATTCAAATTGTTCAACTTTCTTTCTAAGATCAGCTGCTTCAGCAAGTGTAGTTTCAACCGCTTTCGCAACGTCTTTCGGATTTTTCAGCGTTTCTTTTATGCTAGCCAAAGCTTGCAAATGATCATTCACAAACACTTCTGCTGCATGACCACTCACAGCTTCAATACGACGAACGCCGGCAGCCACCGCGCTTTCATGTTTTATTTTAAAGAAGCCCAATTCACCAGTTGCGCCTACGTGTGTACCACCGCAAAGCTCGATTGAATATTTAGGATCCATGATCACCACACGAACAAGGTC
>Ga0318567_10000399_pt1 | contig 18353 bp, 9 predicted proteins | sample GRESIP088b5f20_FD_203691 | JGI IMG/M metagenome (GOLD analysis project Ga0318567, IMG submission 203691) | Tropical soil microbial communities from Luquillo Experimental Forest, Puerto Rico - GRE.SIPMG.088b5f20 | ecosystem: Environmental > Terrestrial > Soil > Tropical forest > Bulk soil...
CAGCCGGCATTTACTGTGTTGGCGAAATTTATTAACTATGATTCACTTTGATCTACCGAAGGAAAAATCATCTATCTTAAAGGTGATAGGTGTGGGAGGTGGTGGCAGCAATGCTGTTAATCACATGTTCAGTCAAAGTATTGAGGGCGTGAACTTTATTATTTGTAACACTGATGCGCAGGCTATTTCACAAAGCAATGTGCCGAATAAAATACAGCTGGGGCCGCATCTTACACAAGGGCTTGGTGCAGGAGCCAATCCCGAAATTGGTAAGCAGGCAACAGAAGAAAGTTTAGAGGAAATCAAACGCATTTTAGAAGTAAATACCAAAATGGCTTTCATCACTGCCGGTATGGGCGGTGGTACTGGAACAGGTGGTGCGCCTATCATTGCTAAGATCTGTAAGGACCTTGGTGTATTGACAGTTGGTATCGTAACCACTCCATTTTCTTACGAAGGAAAGAAAAGACAACTACAGGCGGAAGAAGGTATCAGTCATTTGAAAAATCACGTGGATACTTTGTTGGTGATCAGCAACGATAAATTGCGTCATCAGTTTGGTAACCTGAAAATGAAAGATGCATTTGCGAAAGCAGACAACGTTTTGGCAACAGCTGCAAAATGTATCACAGACGTGATCAACAGTACAGGCCAGATCAACGTTGACTTTGCCGATGTATGTACAGTAATGCGCAACGGTGGTGTTGCTATTTTGGGCAACGCTGCGGTAGAAGGTGAAAACCGTGCGCAGAAAGCAATTGAAGAAGCATTGAATTCTCCATTGCTGAACGACAACGAAATTAAGGGTGCAAGATGGATATTGATCAACATTAACTCTGCAGAAGGTGACCACGAGTTCACAATGGATGAAGTGGACATCATTCAGAATTATTTGTTGAGCCAGGCCGGAGAAAGTACAGACGTGATTCTCGGTTTGGGTTATGACAATTCTTTGGAAAGAAAAATCGGCATCACGCTGATTGCAACTGGTTTTGAGTATAAAGATCCTTTTTACAAAATGGAAGAACAGGCACAACCTGAGCAACCAAAGAGAGAGGAAAAAATCATTATGAAGCTTGAGCCCCAGCGCGAAGAGCCGAAAGCCTACGTTTCAACTTCCTTTTCCTTGCCCTTGGATGAGAGGGTGGAAGAAGTGGTTGAAAACGAAATGGACAATGGTATCATCTCGTTTGTGGCGGAGGAACCAACAGAGAAATTGAGAGAGGATCTTCAACCAACCCTCGTAGAAATCCCATCAAATAAAGATTCTGTTGTGTTTTTTACTAATGAAGAGGACAGTAAAAATACTGTGGATAAAAAAGGTGAAAATGAAAATGGTCCGGAGTTTTTTCAGTTAGTATATTCACATCCAGCCAAAACGGAGATGCCCGGACAGCAATTGTTACAACCACAACAGCCGAAATCTATTCAAAATAATTCTTCAGCGTCTGCAGCGTCTGGAGGATACTTGGCCAAGCCATCCAATATTTATGCGGAACCAAGGGCAGACCAAGGTGCGCCAAAAGCGCAGGCCGCGCCTTACGCGAAGCCTAACATCCCTCAGCAACCGGAAGCAACGTCAGTTCCAAAAGAAGAGGAACCTTCTTTAGACATGCAATTGGTGATTAAGGATGAAGTTCCTGCGGCGGATGTGCAGCGTACAGAACCGACTTATTCAACTGCCAGCAACACCTCTTTTGTTGAGGACCCGGCGATGCCGGACGAAGCAGAGGACCAGCGACGCAGAGCGGCAGAGAGAATACAGAAACTACGTAATCTGTCATTCAACGTAAACTCCGCCGATCCAAACAATGAGTTCGAAACTGTGCCGGCATATATCCGCCGCAACCTGGAACTCTACAACAACACTAATCCGGTAGAGAATTTTTACAGCAACTACACTGTAAAGTCTGACGAAAATAATAACGCAAAAATCAGCACGATAAATACTTTTTTGGACGGTAACAAGCCAGACTAACTTATTGGTCGCTTAGCTACCATGTTTGTTTTTAGTTGTATCCCCTTGATTTTTCAAGGGGATTTCTTTTTTAGTTGCTGGCGCAGATATGCAGCCCAGCCTGTGCGGATGCGTATCTGTGCCAGCAACTAAAACCATAATCTGCTTATCTTTGTTATCTCTCTACTCATGAAATTTTCTTTCACTCAATACTAACCAGATGGAAACGATCCTTATTACTGGCGGCACAGGATTAATCGGAAAAAGACTCACATCACTACTGTTGCAAAATGGATATAGCGTTATCATTCTCACAAGAAATAAGATTGAAGCCTCCGAAAATTTCAAGTTGGAAAATCCGCAGTCAACGGGTTATCACAATCTCTCCTTTGCAGAGTGGAACATTGCAGAGCAAACCATTGATCGCAGCACTGTTGAAAAAGCAGACTACATCATTCATCTTGCAGGTGCAGGTGTTGCAGATAAAAGATGGTCAGATAAAAGAAAGAAAGAAATTGTAGAAAGCAGAACACACAGCTCTGCTTTAATTGTAAAGGCACTCAGCGAAACGGCACATCATGTAAAAACAGTTGTGAGTGCATCTGCCATTGGTTGGTACGGCCCAGATCCTTCCATTCCAAACATAAAACCATTTATAGAAAGCGATAAAGAAAATGATGACTTCCTCGGGCAAACGTGCTTGCAATGGGAGCAAAGCATAGCGCCTGTGCAGAAGCTGAATATTCGTCTTGTAAAATTGCGCACCGGTATCGTGTTGAGTAATGAAGGCGGTGCGTTGCAGGAATTTAGAAAACCTTTGCGATTTGGTTTGTCAACAATACTTGGAAGCGGCAACCAGGTCATTAGCTGGATACACATCGATGATCTTTGCAGAATGTACATGCAGGCAATACAAGATGACAAAATGCAGGGTGCATACAACGCAGTTGCCACACATCCAGTGAACAATAAAAAACTCAATGAAACACTTGCCGTAAAGCAACGCGGCAGATTTTATATTTCCATCTATGTTCCTTCATTTGTATTAAAAATCATGCTCGGAGAAATGAGCATCGAAGTTTTAAAAAGTACTTCTGTGAGTAACGAAAAAGTGAGAAAGGCTGGGTTTCAGTTTATATATCCCGATGTGGAGAAAGCGATTGCGGAGTTAATTAACTGAGAGAAGGAACGCAGATTTTCATGATTGTCATGATTTATGATGATTTGAGATTTGAAATTTGATATTAAGGCGTAATCTCAATTTCAAATTTCAAACCAAGAAATCTTAACTAATCATGATAATCACGACAATCTGCGTTCCGTCTTTTGCAAGCGTTCCACTTCTCCTCAAGCAGTTCCGTCTATAATATTTTTTTGTTAACCGTTCATTAAACGTCCCTTGCGAATTCCAATTCACTCGCTTTTTGCGTTATTTGTAGTACAAAACACGTGCAGCAGCGGAAGCGAATGAATACCTCTACAAAAAAGACCCCTTTTATAATACTAATTTTGTTCACATTTTTTGGGAAGCTGCATGCCCAGGACTCAACACAAACGACGGCAACCGGCACCGCAGAGGGGAAGAAGAAAGTTGCACAAAAAGATATGGGCGACGTGGCGCATCGCGTATTCACCCCCCACAGGCCATTAGAAATTGATACAGTTGAAACTAAGGATACTAAAACGCATTTCTCGGTGGTACCGGCAATCGGCTATACTTTGCAAACGGGTTTTGCCGGCCTTGTGAGCGCTAACTGGGCCTATTACAGGGATACAACGGCTGCTGCGAAATTGTCCACCATCACTACCAGTGTTACGTATTCCCAGTATAATCAAACCATTGTTCCGCTGCAGATGAGCATTTGGACGCCCGGTAATAAAATGAATTTTATACTGGACTGGCGCTTTATTGATTACCCTTCAGATATTTACGGTCTTGGTGGTAAAACCGATCCTAATAAAGGCTACACGATCGACTTCAAAGGTTTAAAGCTTCACCAAACGTTAATGTTTGATCTGTCTCAAAATTTCTACGCTGGTGTCGGCTATTTTTTTGATAAATTTTGGGACATAAAAGCCGTTGATCCCGAATCAAGAGCAATCAACAAACGCGTGTCAAAGGAATTGGGCACCGAGGAAACAGCTTCGGGACCTGCGTTCCGTTTTTTGTATGACTCGAGACAAAATCAATTGAACCCGCAACAGGGCCTGTATTACAACATGACCTATCGTACCAGCTTCAAAGGATTGGGTAGCGACAGCAATTGGCAATCATTACAGATTGATGCAAGGACATATTTAAAGTTTCCTGCGAATTCAAAAAATGTCCTGGCATTCTGGATGTTCGATTGGTTAACACTTAGTGGCACTCCTTCTTATTTGCTGTTGCCAAGCACCGGTTGGGATGATAACTACAACACCGGAAGAGGCTATATACAAGGGCGCTTCAGAGGAAAGAGCATGTTGTATTTTGAAAGCGAATATCGTTTTGGTATAACAAGAGACGGATTGCTCGGTGGCGTTGCGTTTGTGAACCTTCAAAATTTTTCCGCCGATATTTCTCCTACTTACAACCAGATATTTCCCGGCTATGGCGTTGGCTTGCGCTTAAAACTAAACAAACACTCAGGTGCTAATCTTTGTGTTGACTACGGCTTTGGTAAAGGCGGCTCGCAAGGATTCTTTGTGAATTTGGGTGAAGTGTTTTAGGAAGAATGCGCTAATTTGCATATTTTCAAATTAGCACATTCTGCACTCATAAGTCACGCCTCATGTATACAAACAAACTCAGCCCCCACGTAATCGCCAATCCTATCAATGTATAAAACACGTGCGGTTGAATAGCGGCAAGTGAAACCTTGTATGTTTCTGCATCCATCTTTCCTAGAAAAGCAGGAACAGGAATTAAGCGATCGGAAATTTCTAACGGCAAATATCGTCCCGCGTCATGTGCTTTGAATTTCAAAACGCCCACCAATATTGGCTCGAGAATGAGGAAGTAAAAAATAAAAATCGAAAGTGCGATAAATGATTTGCGCACCAGCAAGCCAATTAAAAATGCAATTGACAATTGAGCAAATGTTTGGTACGCAAACAACAACACGTATTGTAACTGGTCCCATTTGCTTACATTAACACCGTCTGTATTTGTAGCGCCGATGATAAGCGTTACGATAAAATAGATAACAGAAACAATCAGCGTGATAATAACCACGCTTATGAATTTGCTCCACATGAATTGCTGTCGGCTCCAACCATCGATTATGTTCTGACGATTTGTTTTGTAAGTATATTCATTAGTGATAAGCATGATCACCACAATGGCAGGAATAAAAATAAACATCGAAGAAAAATAAGCAACGGTGTGCCAAGCTTCCGGAAATGAAAACGGATTGCCCACCAGCGCTTTTACAATCCGGCCCTGCATAGATTGCTTCGCCGTAATGTTATGATAAATGCTAAGAAAGCTATAATTAATGCCAGGATAAGAAAGTGCCGTGATACAAATGATCCACCAGAACGCAGGATAGTTCTTGATCTTCAGCCATTCTGTTTTTATTAGATTCAACATGTGCTTTTAGGAATTAGAAATTAGGAATTAGGAGTTAGGAATTAGAAATTAAGCTTCAGGCTCCAGGATATTCAACCACCACTAGTTCCTGATTCCTAATTTCTAATTCCTGTCAGTTATTCGTTAGTTCAAAGAATTTCGCCTCGAGTCTTTTCTTTTTAATGACAAGATGATTCAGCGTTATGCCTTTGCTGAAACAAAAAGCATTTATTTCCTCAGGGCGCGCAGTGCCTTTCGGTAAATGAATTTGCACAAAATCTTTTTCCAATAGAATTTGTTCATAACCGTTATAAGATTGAAGAACATTTAACAAGGTATTGTTGTCCGCCGAGCTGATTTCAACAATGTCATTGTCCACCAATACATCATCCACTGCACCTGTTGTAAGCAATGTTCCCTTTTTTAAAATGGCAACGTGTGTACAAACTTTTTCCACTTCATCCAAAAGATGGCTCGCCATAATAATGGTGTGGCCCGCAACGCTGAGTTCTCTGATCAGTTCTCTTATCTCTGCAATACCCACGGGATCAAGTCCGTTAGTGGGTTCATCAAGAACAAGCACTTTCGGTTCACCCAGCAGAGCGCCTGCAATAGCAAGTCTTTGCTTCATGCCAAGGCTGTAAGTGCTGAAGCGACTATCTTTTCTTTCCAGCAATTTTACTTTTTCCAGCACAACATTTATTTCGCTGATACTTCCTCTGCCGCTAATGCTGTTGGTAATTTTCAGATTGTTAAATGCAGAAAGGTAATGATAGAAGTTGGGCGTTTCCAGCAACGTACCAATTTTCTTGCGGGTATCCGGAGAGCCCGGCTGACCGAACCATTTGAAGGTTCCGTTATCTGCTTTAAGCACGTCAACCACGATGCTCAGCAAAGTAGTTTTGCCGCTTCCATTGGGGCCCAATACACCAAAGATCGCGCCTTGCGGCACTTCGAATGAAACACCATTCAGAGCCCTGATGTTTCCATAAGATTTTGAAATGTTTTGAATTGAAAGGATAGACACGGTTTAAGATTTTAAAACAAGATAGAGGAATAATTAGGAATTAGAAATTAGGAATTAGGAATTAGGGGTTGCTGATGATGAACGGTTTGGGATAATTAAGAATTAGTCTAAAACAGCAGCATTTAACGAGCTCATAAACACGCCGTATGTTGCACAGAAACAATTCTTAATACAATGTCGTTTAGTTAGCATATTAATGCCCTACGGGCAAAAATAGCCGCGGGTGCTGGTTTCTATTGATATCGTTTCCCTACGGGAAAGGTTCTATTGCCCGTAGGGCATCAATATCAATAGAAAATCTAACAATAAGAACCCTTATGCCCGTAGGGCATTAACCAAGTAACGACAATTGTTCCTTAACTAAACGGCATTGAATTCCTAATTCTTAATTGAGCCCCCATGACTTTCATGAAACACACTCGAAAATTCCCCCACCACCGCTCTGTCATTTCTGAAAGAGAGTTTATGCAATTGCAAATCATCTACGTCGCTTTGAAGTACTTTCCTGTGAATGGGATTTAACGTGCCGCCCGGTGTGGCAGGAGCAGCGGCTGGAACCCATTGATATATTGGATCGCATAGGGTGCCGCGTGGATACATGATTCCCGGCACGCCTTTGCCTCTTATGTCCAGCTGGGTGGGATGAACCAGCCCCAGCGTATGTCCATACTCGTGAGCAGCAGTGGTGGAATGATCGAGAATATTTAAGAGTTTGAAATAACCGGTATTGCAACCAATGCCATCCACAAATGAAATGTCCTGGGTGGAATATTCTTCAATGCGGAAGTAATTATTTCTCGGATCATCATTGTACCAAACTTCTTCCGGCGCAAGATCTGGATTGTAAAAACCTTCAATGCGAAGAGAAAACAGGAAAGTATTTTTCTTTATAGTTACTGTTTTTTCAAATTCATTCCATTGTTGTTGAATGTCCTGTGCTACGGATGCTGCAAGGGATTCGCTTGCTGCATCGCCATAGAAAAATAACCTCGAATGAATAATAAACAGCTGCGATTGATGATCAAGATAAGCTTCTCCCATAAAGTTGTGAGTTTTGAGTGGTGAGTTATGAGTAATGAACTTTCCCGAGGTTGGAACTTCCGGCTCAGAACTCATTACTCATAACTCACAACAAATCTAATTGGTTACGTGTAAAAATGGTCATGTGTTTCTACAAACGGCGAGTAAAAACCCTCGTCGTAGATTTACACCGCGTCGCGCACTTTTGCCCTATTCATTTTTGTCCTTGTAAAACAGGCTGGAAGTGGCTTATTTTGTAGTGTCGTATCCATATCCGTTTCACCAATCCGTGTACCTATGAAGATAAAACTCTACACTTTAATTAAACTGGCTTTGCCGGTTATTCTCCAACTGATCGTAGTCCAGCTTGCTCTCTCGCAAGATTGCTCCACTCTAAAGGCCACTACTAAAGCAACAGAATCACGATGCACTGCAACGGGTTCTATTGAGGTTACAGCCACGGGTGGCAGCAACAACTATAACTATAGAGTTGATGGACCCGTTACAACCTCATACACGTCATCCCGTTTGTTAACGGGCCTTTCTGCAGGTACCTATACGGTGTATGTAAAAGACATTGTGAAAGGATGTGAAATTTCAGTGGCGAACGTAGTTGTTACCGGCAGCTATAGCGATCCTCGTTTTGCATTGTCTAAAACCGACGTTACCTGTAAAAACGGAAGTGATGGTACCATTTCTGTTACCGGAGCAGTGAATGGAAGAACTCCTTTCATCTATACCATAATGGCGCCCTCTCCATCTGCTGTCGGAGTAACAAATACCACCGGTAACTTCACGAACTTGCTAAGCGGCGAGTATGTAGTGCAGCTGCAGGATTCCTGCGGTGGTAAACAAACAAGACGCATCACCATTCTTAACTATGACTGGTGGATTGATAGCCAAACCATCACCAATGCTGGTTGTGATCTCGTAAACGTTGCCATTGGTCTTAAAGACAACAAAGGAAACACAAGCGGATCAAGCACATTGTTTAATGGATTTACTTTTGGTTATAGTTTATCAAATGGTGATACAACCTATGTTGGGTCTTCCAGTTTTTCATTTCATTTGGCCAATAAAAGAACTGCGGTAATTGTAGTGAAAGATCCTTGCGGAAATATTAAGACCATCAACTGGACAAACACTCTTATTCCGGCATTGGACGCCAATGTTACTACAACACCAACTTGTAAAACATTCACTGCACAGGTAACGGGCCAGGTGAATTTTACCGCACCAACACAATACAAAATATACAATAGTTCAAATCAGCAAATAGCTGCCAACACAACCGGAACATTTAGCGGTCTTGCTTACGGCACCTATAAAATAACAGCATACGATGCATGTTATGACACAACCATCACACGCACATTTACCGCTACGGCAGCCAAGCCTTCAGTAAATGCAAGCGTGACTGTGAGCGGCAAACAATGCTCAACATTTGATGCCACTGTAAGCGGTCAGTCCAACTTGTCAAGTCCGCAATTTTATTTGTATGATAAAAATGGTGCGCAGGTGGCAAACAATACCAATGGTGTTTTCACTGCTATTCCATACGGCTCATACTCCATTAAAATCAAAGACGCTTGTTACGATACAACGATCACATTGCAATTCTCGCAAGGGCCAACACAACCAGGCGTAAATGCGAATGCAGCGATCAGTAATCAACAATGTACCACATTCTCTGCAACCGCCTCTGGCACTAATTTGAGCAATCCGATCTATTGTCTTATGGATTTGAATGGCAATCAAATTGGTACATGCCTTACTACTCCTACGTTTGACAACATCCCTTACGGCGATTACAAAATAAGAGTAAAAAACAGTGCAAGTTGTTATGATACCACCATGTATGTTGCCGTGTCCGGAAAAAGAAAGAAACCAACTTCAGGAAGCTATGGTGTGGCAAACAAAGATTGTAATGGCTTTAAACTTACCATCACCGGAACAACAAATTTGTCAAACCCGTTATATTGCCTGTTTGATGATAAAGGAAACCAGGTTGGTGTTTGTAACACTACAGGTGTTTTTATCAATGTGCCTTACGGTCACTATTTCATCAAGATCAAAAATGATGCAACCTGTTACGATACTACATTGGTAACAGAAGTTACCGTGGCAAGAAATCCAATGGGTAAAGGAAATTACACCATTTCCAATTTAACCTGCAGCGGATTTAAAGTTGCCATCAGCGGCGCTACAAATCTGAACAATCCAACGTTCTGTTTATACGATGCAAATGGCAACCAGGTGGGCGATTGCAATGCTACCGGTATATTTGACAATGTGCCTTATGGTTCTTACTGCATTAAAATAAAAAATGATCCTACCTGTTACGATACAACATTGCAGCAGTGCTTTACGCAAAGCCGTCCTGTGCCATCCATGGGAACTTACACGCTTACAAGATCATGCGCGACATTTGATGTGAAGATCACCGGCAACACTGCTGTGAATAATCCTGTATATGCATTGATAGATGCCAATGGCAACCAGATTGGTACAACAAACACAACCGGCATTTTCACGGGCATCCCTTATGGCAAGTATTGCATCACTTTGAAAAATGATCCTTCCTGTTACGATACTACCATGCAAACTTGTTTCACTGCGAGCAGACTGTTGCCAAGTGCAGGACAGTATACCTTGAGTAACCAGGCTTGTACGGGTTTCGATGCCACTATTTCCGGATCATTGAATCTTACAAATCCAACTTACACTTTGTATGATGCAAATGGAAATCAGGCCGGCACCTCGACAATAGGTAATTTCACCAACATACCTTATGGTTCTTACAGCGTTAAGATCCAAAATGATCCATGCTACGACACTACAATGATTCGCTACTTTGCTGCTGCGCATGCATTGCTATCTGTTGATCAAAATGTAAACATCACTAAAGGTTGTGCTACCATGGATGTTAAGATCACGGGCCAGGCCAATCTTACCAATCCTGTTTATACTTTGTATGATAAGAACGGCAATCAGTTTGGAACAACAAATGCAACCGGTGCGTTTCCAGCAATTCCTTACGGCGATTATTGCATCATGATTAAAGACGGTTGTTATGACACAACGATAAAACGTTGCTTTAGCATGCAGCCAAACCCGATCAGCATTTCGTTATCAGCTGCGCAATCCTGCACAATTGGCGCGACAAATCTTAAAGTTGTGTTTAACTCTGGCTCGTCTCCATATGCGCTTACTGTATATGATCCATACGGGCAGGTTGTCACTACTCGTACGTCTACCAACAAAACTATTTTGCTGAATGATATGCCGGGATTGGGCAGCAATAACCAGTACACAATTGTTGGCACCGATAACTGTGGTGTTGCAGATACCGAAAAAATAACGCCTGTAGCGAGTTATGTAAATCGCGTCATCACCTTCCAGTCTAAATGCCCTACGGCTCAATGGGAAAATGGTGCGGCATTGATCAATATTACAACATCATCAAACCTTGGAACTGCAACGCCGACAATCATTTTCAAAAACGGAACGGCAACAACGATCAATTATTCAATCACAACGGGAACCGGATTCCAGTTTGTTGACATAGAACCTGCAACGTACATTTTAGAATATTCAATCTCCGGTTGTACAGGACATGTGTATGATACGGTAACAGTTGCGCCTTATGCATATCCAAGCCTGGCGCAGTCTGCCGCTTATCAGTGCGATAACAATAGCTTTAGCGTGGGCGCATCACCCAAAGGCGGTATCGGACCATTCACGTATGAAGTGATTGGAAGCACACCTGCGTTTCCTTCCATTGTTGCTTCGCCGCAAAGCAACCCTGTGTTTACTTTTAACAATGGCGTGGAATATTCGCTTGTCCGTTTGCGTGCTGTAGATGCCTGCGGTAACGCGACATTGAATGACGTTAACATTCTTCCGTTGGCAAACTCAATAGTATCAGCATCTGCAAACTGTTTCTATAAAGATGTTGACTTAAGTGTGGACACTGTTCCCAATGCAACATTCGAATGGTACAGGATCAATAGTAATACAGACAGCACTCTTGTCGGCACCGGCACTAAATTGCATATTCCGGCATTGATGCCTGACGAAGCAGGTGTTTACCTTAGCAAGATGTCTGTAAACAGTGGATGTTTAACCAAGCTGGCGTACTTTAATGTAACGGGAGATTGTAACACCGTACTGTCCATGAAGGTTAAGCTGTCTGGCAAACAAAACGACCAGGGTAATCAGCTAAGCTGGGTGTCAAATGATGAAAAGGAGGTGCAAGACTATGTTGTTGAGAGAAGCACATTTGGTAGCGATAATTATGAAGCAATAGGAAAGGCAAGTGCAAAAAATACAAAGTCATCCAACAGGTATATGTTTGTTGACAAAGCCTCCAATGCTGCTGTAAGTAACTACAGAATAAGAGTTGTCGATGCGAGCGGAAATTCAACATTCACCAATAAGATAACCATTAAAAAAGAAGACAAGGATAATATAGTGGTAATGCCAAATCCGGTAACTACGGAATTCAATGTAAGCATTACAGGTACGAAAATGCAGAACTATCAGTTATCTCTTTACAATGTAGCGGGTCAATGTATATTCACGAAACAAGAAGTAAATATCCAAACTGCTGTATTGAAATATGAAAGAGGAAACATTCGTCCGGGCATCTATGTGTTGAGAGTATACAATACTTCAACAGGTGTTACAACCGTGACAAAGATTCTGTTCCAATAAATTTTGGTTGTAAATATTCATTAAGCAAAGCAAAGCCCCGTATTTACGGGGCTTTTTTAATAACTGAATAGTGACTGAATAACTGAGGCTCGTTACGATTACTGCCATGCTTATAAAACAACAATTTTTAAACAACGGAGTTCCATCAGTTATTCAGTTATTCGAATATCAAAAGCACGAACCTCTCCACACGGTCAGGCTTCCGTTTCAATAGTTTTATTGCCACAGGATCCTTATCGCGATACGCAAAGTATATTAATGCGCCGCTGCTCACCGCATATTTTGCATTAGGAGTTGAGTCATGGATCGGTTTTTTATATTCAGGATGTTTAGCGCGAAAATCTTCTTCGAAATCCAGCAGCTGCCCATAGTCAATCACACCTTCATTCACGTACCAATGCACTATTTTTTTATCAGGAATAAATTCATTGGAGTAAGCCATTTCATGAGGGAAAAAATATAGTACCGACAATGCCATCCACAAAGAACCGATCCCAAAAAAAAGCTGAAAATTTTTCTTCGAAAAGTAATTTCCCATTGCATGCGATGCAAAACCACCGGTAATAAAAAGCAGGGGATAAATGCTAAGCAAATGCCTTGCACCTATTTGAAACCTGTTGAACAACCCGCCATACAAACAGTAGAACAAAGCAACAACAGTCGCAAGAAAAATGAATTTATTTTCTCGTGCCCTGGCAAAGGCCGTTCCCGTTCCAATAACGAAGAGTATCAATAGAAATATTGGCGTGATAATTAGCAATATAAACCAATAGTAATACCATACAGGTGGTTGATGAAAGGACCTGAAGAGCCAGGTGGCACCTATGAAAGTTTTTTCATCATCGGAAACATTCAGCTGACCATGATAGCTGAGCATATCAGCTGCGCGAATCATATTGAACGGCAATGGTACAGGAACACTGCCAAGAAAACTTTTGCTTAAAGCATTGAATCGTTCACTTTGAAAAGATTCATTCTTAAGCACTATAAATCTGCGGTCCGTGGGATAGGCAATATTTATCACTAATAAAATCACCACAACGCTTATGGCCGCTGATTTCAGAAGAAAGAGAAGATTGGTTCTGTTATTCAGTTTTTTATAGAATAATAAAATTGAGCCAATGCCAAATCCTATCACTACGGGAGCAAAAGAGAATTTGCCAACAATACCCAATCCAATGGCAACCGACATTAACAATAAATGGCTGAGTTTTCTGCTTGTGTAGAATTGGAAAGCAAAATATAGAAATGCAATGGCGCACATTCCCACCGCCATGTCAGAAGTTAAAACGGTTGAGTACGTTAGAAAAAACGGATCAATTATAGCGAGTGGAAAGATCAGCATGCCATAATTGAGATTTATTTTTTTCAGGAACAGCCACAGCAACACAAGCATCGACAAAGCAAAAAGAATCATCGCGTACCGGCCATTCAAAATATCCTGGTGGCCACCATCAGTTTTTCTAAGTTGAGGATGTAATAGCTGTGTAACAATCCTCGGAATAGCTGAGGGAATCAGCAGCATCGTTTTGCTGTCGTCAAATATTTTTGTTCTTTCAGGCTTTCCCTGTAAACAACGAACAGTATAACTATAGTAATCATTTTCATCAGAATGGGTGCTTCTGTATTGTAAACAAACAAAACTCAAAATAATATAAACACCAAGCAGAATGCACAGTGCAAGTGGCTTACGCAGCCAGTTATCAAAAGATGCGAGACGGGTCATAGTGTTTGCAAAATAAGTAATAACTGAGGAAACTGAATAACTGAGTAACTGAATAACTGAGTAACTGAACAGACCCCGTTAGTAGAAACATTGTTGCTTTTTAGCCTGACAGCTATTGGCTAGCCACCGGAATTGCAGCGACTTTCAGTTATTCAGTTATTCAGTCACTCAGTTATTCTTCAAATATCAGCACAACAAACCTCTCCGTTCTTGTAGGTCTCCGGTTCCACAGTTCGAGAGATTTTGGATCCTTACTGAATTGTGCATCGAGAAACAATTGGTATACACAAACCGCATATTTGCCGGTGTGGGAAGTATCTCCAAAGGGCCTTTTGTAGCCGGGATTATTCTTGATAAAATCTTCAGCATAATCAGCGGACTGGCAGTAGTCGATCACTCCCATGTTTGCGGTCCAGTGTGCTGTCTTTTTATCTGTTATAAATTCGTTGGTGTAAGGCATAGAGTGAGGAAAATAGTATGCTGATGAAATTAGCAACCATAAACAACCAACTGAATAAAAAGCAGTAATAACGCGGGTGGAGAGCCACCTACTCAATTTGTAAATCGCGAATCCGGCAACCAAAAACAATAACGGATATATCGCCAGTAAATGTCTGTCACCTATCTGAAAGAAATTAAAGCATCCTGAATAGGTGCAATAAAAAATTGCGACAAATGCTGCGAGAAAAATAAACGGGTATTTTCTGTAAGAAAGAATAGCAGCTACAATGCCGGTAGCCATCAGTAATAAAAGAAAAACCGGCGTTTTAACGCCCAGCACCACCCAATAATAATACCATAGCGGCGTGTTATGCATTCCGCCCAGCAACCAGATACGGCCGTCAAATGTAAGATCTGCTATTGGAAGATTTGGCTGTGCATGATAGCTGAGTAAATCGGCAGCCTGCACCATATTCTGAGGAACAGGTACAGGAATTGATCCGAGAAACGAATGACTCAGGGAAGTGAACTTTTCACTTTTAAGCTGCATGTTTTTAAGCGGCACAAATCGTTTGTCTGTAGGATAACACAGATTGATAACAAACAGTGAAATGACGAAAACAACAACCAACGATTTAACACCAAACAAAAAAGAAGTCCGGTTTCTATGTAGCGTGAGAAAAAGAAAAAGGCCACCAATGAAAAATCCGGCCAGCACTGGAACAAATGAAAACTTACAGACAAATCCAAGGCCACAAACGATGGAAAGATATATTAAGTACCGCTTTCTTTTCGTGCTGTAGAATTGCCAGCCATAATAGAAAAGCATAAAAGAAAAAAGAGCCACAGCCATATCAGAATTCAGGAAAGTGGCATAATTAACGATCATTGGATTGATCGCTGCTAGCGGCAAAACGAGCATAGCAAAGGGCAGATCCAATTTCTTAAGAGTGAGCCAGAGAAATAGTAGCAGCAGAATGGAGTAAACAAGAATCGTATATCGGCCATTAAGCATATCTGTTTCTCCACCATCATTTTTCACAAGACCCGGATGAATGACCTGTGAAACGATTCTAGGTATCAGGGCAGGAAAAACCAGAACGCTTTTGCTGTCATCAAGTACATAAATTCTTTCCGGATGTCCTTTCAAACAACGCACTGTGTATTCAAAATAAGTTTTTTCATCCAGGTTCACACAGCGGAAGCGTGCGCAGATAAGGCTAAGAAAAATATGAATGACAAGAATGAGTCCAAGTGCAAATCTTTTTTTCAACCAATTGTCAAAATGAAGAAGCATTGTTTTTGAGTTGGAGTGGGGTTGAGAGTTGAGAGTTGAAAGTTAATTGAAAATTGAAAGTAGAGAGTTAAGAATTGTCAGGCGTTTTACTCCTAAAACGCATAACTCTCAACTCTCTACTTTCAACTCTCCACTAATTTCTTACCGGTTTTCCTCCCTTCAGCACACTCTGTAATCTCTCCAGTGTTTTCTTTTCGCCTGTAAGGCTAAGGAAGGCTTCACGTTCCAGGTCAAGCAGGTACTGTTCGCTAACAAGAGATTGTTCGCTAAGGTCGCCACCGCACATAACATAAGCCAGTTTTTTCGCTACCACCACATCATGATCCGTGGCGTAGTTGGCACGCCACATGCCGTTAATACCTGCATACAATGCGCCCAACGCAGAACGGCCAAGTACCTTTACATCTGTCCTTTGAATCGGAGTGGTATAGCCGCGATCGAACATTTCTATCACGCTGTTTTTTGCATCGGCAATTCTTCTTCCCGGGTTCATCACGATCTCGTCATGACCTTTTCTAAGAATGCCCATATCAAAAGCTTCAGCGGCAGAAGTTGCCACTTTCGCAGTTGCTATAGTTAAGAAACGATTTTTTAAAGTGATGGTTTCCGGCTCATCTTCATGCATTTCATCTGCTGCACGAAGTGCAAATTCTTTAGTACCGCCACCGCCGGGAATCAGACCTACACCAAGCTCGACAAGGCCAATATAGGTTTCCGCAGCAGCACAAACTTTATCACTGTGAAGACTCAGCTCGCATGCACCGCCAAGGGTCAAAGCATGTGGCGCTACAATAACAGGTACGGAAGAATAGCGTGCACGCATCATTGTATTTTGGAACATGCGAATGGCCATGTCCAGTTCATCATATTCCTGCTCTATGGCAAACATGAATATCATGCCCACATTTGCGCCCGCAGAAAAATTCGGGGCATCGTTTGCAATCACCAAACCTTTATATTTTTCCTCTGCAAGTGCTATTGATTTTTGAATGCCTTCGAGTACTTCACCACCGATGGTTCCGAGTTTTGTGTTCCATTCAAGCCCAAGTACATCACCGCCCAGATGATAAGTGCGGCAGGCACTGTTTTTCCAAACAGTCTGGTTCTCGTAATTCTTCATGACAATGAAAGCTTCTCCGCCCGGCAATGCTTTGTAAGATTTGCTTTCAATATCGTAGTAAAGACGTTTGCCGTTTTCCACTTTATAGAAAGATGTGAATCCTTTGTGCAACATTTCTTCTACCCATGCTGCTACTGTATATCCTGCAGCCTTCATTGCTTCGGCTGTTTTGGCAACGCCCAATACATCCCAGCTTTCAAATGCGCCGATCTCCCAGCCAAAACCCGCCATCATCGCATCATCAATGCGATACAGCTCATCGCTGATTTCGGGAATACGATGAGAAATATAAGAGAACAAACCATAATGAAATTGTTTATAAAACTCGCCAGCTTTGTCCGTTCCGCCTACCAATGCTTTCAATCTTGTTTTAAGATCGTCAATTGGTTTTGCAGCTTCAACTGTTGCAAATTTTGGTTTTTTGCGGGGCTCATATTCAAGCGTAGAAAGATTCAGCACCAATATTTCTTTTTCACCGCCTGCACCTTTTATTTTCTTGAAAAAGCCCTGCCCGGTTTTATCGCCCAGCCAGTTATTCGCTACCACTTTATCTAACCATGCCGGAATTTTGAAAGTATCTTTTTGCTCGTCGTTTGGACAATTCTCAGCCACACCGTTCGCCACTTTTACAAGCGTGTCGATACCCACGACATCCGCTGTACGGAAAGTAGCAGATTTAGGACGGCCGATAATTGGTCCGGTCAAAGCATCAATCTCATCAATACTCAGCCCCATTTTTTCCACCAGCTTAAAGATCGCCATGATGCCGTACACGCCAATTCTGTTGGCAATAAACGCAGGCGTATCTTTACAAAGCACAGTTGTTTTGCCCAAATACAGATCGCCGTATTGCATGAGGAAATCGACTACTTCAGGCGACGTGTGCGACGTTGGAATAATTTCCAGCAGCCTTAAATATCGTGGAGGATTGAAAAAGTGTGAACCGCAAAAATGCTTCTTGAAATCATCGCTTCTGCCTTCGGTCATTAAGTGAATCGGAATGCCGGAAGTGTTGGAAGTGATTAAAGTGCCGGGTTTGCGGAACTGCTCTACTTTTTCAAAGACCAGTTTTTTTATATCGAGTCTTTCAACCACCACCTCTATGATCCAATCGCAGGCTGCGATGTCTTTCATGTTGTCATCAAAATTTCCGGTGGTGATTTTCTTAATCGCATCCTTGTTATAGATAGGAGAGGGATTGCTTTTCAGCGTAGCAGCAAGCGCGTCATCAACTATTTTATTTCTCAATTTCTTATCTGTACTGTCTGCGGCATCTTTGGGCACAATATCAAGCAGTAAAACCTGTACGCCAATGCCGGCAAAATGACAGGCAATGCGTGAACCCATAACACCACTTCCTAATACGGCAATTTTTTTAATCGTACGTTTCATACTTTTTTAATTGAAAATGGAAAGTTGAAAATTGAAAATGCAATGGAAATTGAAAGTTAAATATTGAAAATGGAAGATTGAAAACCCGTCGACCTCTGTGCCCCGTT
>Ga0318567_10000402_pt1 | contig 18342 bp, 16 predicted proteins | sample GRESIP088b5f20_FD_203691 | JGI IMG/M metagenome (GOLD analysis project Ga0318567, IMG submission 203691) | Tropical soil microbial communities from Luquillo Experimental Forest, Puerto Rico - GRE.SIPMG.088b5f20 | ecosystem: Environmental > Terrestrial > Soil > Tropical forest > Bulk soil...
ATTCAACTCTTCCAGCACCGGCTTCATGGTTGCCTGCCAATCAATGGGCCCGGGCTTGCTTTCTTTTTTCACTTTCTCCCAGAAACCACGAAGTGCTACTTCCAGCGTTTGATCGTCGGCATTGTCTTTTACCATTGCAAGAAATTGTTCCAGTTCTTCTTTTGAGCAAGTATTACTGGTGTATTTCTCAACGAGGATATTAAATTGTTCATCCATCCTTTTATGCTCTTCCATGGTGCCTGATTTGTCAATAATATATTTAGGAGACGAAATTGCCGGGTGGCAGGTACTACTTGAAACGTATAATTTTTATCTTTTTTTTAATTCTATTGCGACAATCTCAAGAATGACGATAATGTCGAGCCTTTTCAGCAGATAAGATTTTATGAACTTTTGGGCATGAACGATTTGATTGGCAATAGTACTGGGGGCTATGGATAATTTCTCGGCAATTTCTGCGTGCGTCAAGCCTTCTTCCCTACTCATCCGGTACAACATACGCCGTTTAGGTGACAGCAGGTTGATGGCCTCCCGGAGTATTTCATCGTATTCCTTTTGCATCAGCCGGGCTTCCGGATTTTGAGCGGAAGCCAGTTGAATATTATCCCACACTATATCTGCCAGTTTACGGTTGGAAGACGCCGAACGAAGAAAATCAATTGATTTATTGAATGCGACGCGAAAAAGAAAAGCATCCACATTCTCAATATTCTCAACAATTTGTCTTCCCAACCATATCTTCAGGAATACGTCCATGACAATCTCTTCCGCCACTTCTGACGATTTCACGATGCCGGAGATGTAATGGTACAGCCTTGGATGGTAGGTCTCAAAAAGCACCTGGAAAGCCTGTTCATTTCCTGCCGAAATCTGACGTAGCAGTTCATGCTCATTATAAGTTCCTGTTTCTTGCAAAATAGACGATTATTAATTCGAACAATTGCCTGACGAAGGCATCAAAAAATACTGCTTCTTACATGTAGGATGAGGTCTTGAGGCTTGATTACCCTTCAATTTACAAATTTCACTCCGGTTCCTCAAAAAGAAAAAAGCGGAGCGAGTGGACACAAGCCCCGGATCGTCGGAATGCAAGAAAAATATATGGCGATGCATCTGACTACATGAGAAAACCGAAATATTGAAGAGCAAAAGATCGATGTGAAAAATTCCCAATAAAATATTTTATCGGAAATATTAGACAAAGTTCTTTTTGCGAACGTTATGAGGATCACAGGCCGGTCGTTCCCGGACTAACATAGCGGGGATACCCCCCCAATTAATTGCAACTGGAGCTAAATTAATTTCAGGGTGCGAGCTCTTTTTGGTGGCGAAGTTCTTGATAGTGCTGTAAGGTAGGGATACGCCCGCCCTTGCCAATACACCCTTTAACAACAAATAAAATCTTTTCATGCAGTGGTGACTTTAAAAGTTATTTCTCATGAATCAGGTGTCCGGATGCTTATTATGTCGATAATAAACATGCAGATGATCACTAAAGACGAGAGATATGAATAAGAACTACTATTCCCTGAAATCTTTTTTTCTGGTTCCTTGGAAAGTACAGCCACACTTAGCTTCCACACAAATTTCTTTCACTTTTACCATTTTCATCTTCTCTTCATGTTGGGGTAATACGTTTGTTGAAATTAATCACTTACTTAAAACTAAATTTATGAAAACGACTATTTTTCTGATCACATTGGGCTTAGTATCAACCACTACATTCGCGCAGCAATCCACCGTAAAAGTTGCGGAGGCTACAAACGCATCATCGTCCATTAAGGCTGAAAATACAGGTGCTGCAACGGGGGGCACTCAAAATGCAGCAGCGTCTGTTAATGCTACCGCCGGTGAGGCCGCAAAAGAAACCAGTAAAATTGCGCAAAGCACGAAGTCGGCAGCAGAACAGCGATTGAACCAGGCAAGCACCAATACCAAAAACAAGGTGAGCAATACCAACGCCAATGTTTCGGTGCAGGCTGCCACATCGGCAAATGCTGGAGACAACAATGCAGTTTCCCACAGTACCAATACTGACGTAATATTGCAAAAAAATATTAAAGGTGCCGACATTGTTAAAACAGAACAAAAACTTGAAAATAGCAGCACGAGCGCCCTTCAAAAAACCGGAACCAGCATGAAAGAGACATCAGCATCATCACAATCGGCTCTTAAAAGCAATACAAATAAAATTTCAGGCAAAACTATAGCCGCCAGATCTACAGGCAAAACAGCGCTCAAAACAAGCTCTGTAAATGCTGCAGCGCACACCAGAGTAATGACCGGTATAAAATAAGATTAACCCTTTGTTCGTTACAATAGATAATGGAAAAAAGAACCGCATACATTTCTTTTTTGATAACCAGCCTGCTGGTAATCCGTACCCTGACTGGATGGGGCAGTGAAACGAAACCACTGCCTCATCTTTTCATCACAAAGCAATATGTCCCGGCATTGCTTAACTGTTTGGCTGATACTGTACCGCCACAAAAGGCAGAACCAGACAAAGACAAAAAGCCCAATGCTGCACCGCAGCAGGACCCTGTGGCTGCTCCGGCAAATAATGTTCCGACCACTGCAAAGGAGGAGGTTAAAGCGATAAAGGAAGTACCAAAATCAAAAAAGAAGATAACACCGGTAAAAATAGATGCGGTGCCTCCACCGCAAACCATCATTAAACCAAAGATCATCATCAGGAAGCTTTAAGATAACACACAATTAGTCCGGCTTATGAAACAAATATATTTATCCATCATTGCCCTATTTACCTGCGCTTTGGGAATGGCCCAATCTGCCGACAGCACCGTGAAGGCTTCGGCTGATACCACGCTGGTACCATCCGCGGATAGCACACCGCCTAAAAGTTCAACACTTACTCTCGGCTCGGTATATGCGAATAACGCCAGCTATTACGGGCAAAAATCTGCAGAACGCATGCCTTATATTGCGCTTGCCGCGGTTTATCAGCACCGCAGCGGATTCTATGTAAAGGGTATGGGCTACAGGCTGCTGAAGGATACTTCCAGTTGGGCATCGGCGTATAGTGTGGGAGCCGGATATTCTTTTACGCTTTACAAATCCCTTACAGCCGATATTAGCTACGATTATTGCTTCTATCCCAAACTGTCTCCTTTCCTGCAGGCGGCCAACCCGCACAGCATTAATCTTACCTTCTCACGTGAAGGAAAGGTGAACCTTTCTCTTGCAGGAGATTATGCCTTCGGCAAAACAAATGACATTTTTGTAACGCCTCAAATCGGCAAGGACGTTAACCTTTTCAGCATCACTAAAAAAGATATTGTCACCATCAGTCCTTCGCTTGATGTAACGGTGGGAACGCAGTACTTTTATGCATATTACCTGGAACAGAAAAACATCCGCGACAGCGTTCTCAGCCTGGTATCGCATGTTTTGGGTGGCCCCTCTCCGGCCCCAAAGAGTACAACTAAGACAACAAGCACGTTTGACCTTTTGTCGTATAACCTTAAGCTGCCTCTTGCCTACAATCGTAGTCACCTGAAATTGGAAATCGCCGCGCAGTTGTCCTTATTATCCAATCAGGCGCAAAGCGATCCGGGAAAATTGAATTCATTTTTTAGCGCTTCATTCTACTATCAGTTTTAAGCTATGAGAATCCTTATTATTGAAGATGAACGGGGCATGGCCCTTGAAATGGAAGACTTCCTGAACAAGTCGGGCTATGTATGCGACCTGGCTTTTACTGCTAAGAAGGCAAGCCAATTCATGGATGATGCAGCATATGATTTCATTTTACTCGACCTGGGGTTACCAGACAAAGACGGGCTGATAGTCCTGGACCAGGCGAAACAGAGTTGCCCGGGCGCCTCTTACATTATCATCACCGCAAGGGGCCGGGTGGAAGATAAAATAAAAGGCCTTGACCTGGGTGCAGATGATTATTTATCCAAACCATTTTCGCTGCTGGAATTGCAATCGCGTATGCAGGCAATCACGCGCAGGAAATCGGGTCTAAAAGAATCACAGATTGAGTTGGGCGATTTTTCCCTTTGCTTAAACCGACGCGTAGTGAAATATGGCGAACAGGAAATTGACCTTTCCCGGAAGGAATTTGATCTGTTAAGTTATATGGTGCTCCATAAGAACCGACCGTTAACCCGCCTGCAGCTAAGCGAACATATATGGGGCAATCTTTCGGATGATGACTACGATTCGAACTTTATAGATGTGCACATCAAAAATATCCGAAAAAAAATGGGGAGCTATGGCGACACGGAATGGCTGCAAACCATTCGCGGTGTAGGTTATAAAATTAAATTATAAACAACTCCAGTCACGTGAAGCTGCTTACAAAACTCACCCTGTTTTCCACTGTCTCAAAGGCTGTAATCGCACTGTTGTTTGTGCTTTTGCTGCCATCAATGGTGGAGCGTGTTGCTTTCAACTACACCAACTATCTGCTAAAACAACAGGAAAAAAAAGTTTTTGCGACCATTAAAAAAAATGGGATCGACTATTACCTCGAAGGCGATTCTACCTATGGCAGCTATACGATGCTGAAAGAGGAATATATTTCGCTGGAACGGAATAAACTACTCTTAACGCCTGATACCCTTGTTACATCAAAAAGAATGATAGAAGGCGACACCCTGGTGTACCGGGTGCTGATAAGGAATTTTGAATACAACGGGAATGCCTATACGCTGGAAATAGGTAAAACACTTGCCTCCATCAACCAGTACAACAGGCCTTTACAGAGAATTGCTTTATCGGTGCTATTGATACTAGTGGTGCTTACCCTTGTGATGGATCTAGGCTTTACACAAGTGCTATTGAAGCCGCTTAAGCGGATCATACGAAGTAAGCTTGATTCACCGAAATTTCCCTACAACGAAAAGTTGGAGCCGGTTATCACATCCACCACTGATTTTCGATCCCTCGATGAAGCGCTGATCAACCTGATGCACAAGATCACCGATGATTTTGAAAGAGAACGGGCATTTACTTCAAACGCATCTCACGAACTGATGACGCCGTTGGGCATACTGCAGAACAAAATGGAAAACATCCTGCTCTCTACACAAGATGCTGATGTTTTGGAAAAGATATCTGCAATGATGAAAACCCTTGGCAGGTTAAAGAAAATAGTCAATGCGCTGCTGCTGATCTCCCGGATTGAAAACAGGCAATATTCCAGGCAGGATGTTGTGGCCCTCTCTCCTCTGCTTAGTGAAATGACGGAGGAACTACAACCACTGATGGACGACGAAGAGATAAGTTGTACCACTAATATTCCAGGCAACATTGTCATAAAGCAGGCAAACCACGATTTGCTTTTCCAATTGTTTTACAATTTGCTTACCAACGCTATCCGGTACAACAAGAAAGACGGTACGATCGCGGTGGACGAGCATTTTATGGCGGATGGCAACTACGTAATTACAATAAAAGATACCGGAATCGGCATACCCGAAAACGTATTACCACATATTTTTGACCGGTTCAGAAAATCGGCCTCATCCGGTTCAAACAGCAACGGGCTGGGACTTTCCATCGTAAAGAGCATTGCTGAATTTCATGACCTCGAGCTAAATGTCTCGTCTGTTAATGGACAAGGAAGCAGCTTTGCTGTCATCATTCCTCAAGCGATGATTGACCGCGTTGAACGTTGATAATTACTTAATTCATTTTTTCCATTGGCATTGCACATGCGGCTATTACTGATTTTTCATTTTCCCTTCATCTTGCCCATATAGCTTTGTTTCATGATCGAAAGCGAAGGAAATTTCGCTCGTTTATTCAAAACTATAAGAACAAATCTAAAACTGTACTTTATGAAAAAGCATCTTAGTGTATTATTGGTCCTCGCATGTATTTTTAGTCTGTCATCGTATTCGCAGGAATCTTCTGTTTTTTTAAAGGCCGGTGTGAACCTTGCAAATATTTCTATTAACAACGATGGGCAAACTGACAACGCAAAAATGCTGACGTCGTTTCATGCCGGGCTTCAGGGAGATCTTGTGGTTTGCCCCTTCCTTGCCATTCAACCGGGATTATTTTTTACAGGAAAAGGCACCAAAGTGCAATCGGGCACAGCTGGTTCTGATGGGTACTACAGAGCCGTTTTAAATCCTTACTACATTGAGTTGCCAATTAATGTGGTAGTTAAAATTCCGGTTGGCAAAGACGCACGTTTTTTTGCCGGTGCCGGGCCGTATGTGGCAATGGGTATTGCCGGTAAAAGAACACTTGACTACCAGGCGCTCGGCATTGCTTATCACAGGGAAGATAACATCACCTTCTCCAATGATGATCCAACTACCAAAGGCGAAGAAGGTTCGGGAATGGGTATTTTAAAACGTTTTGACTATGGCGTAAATGGAACGGCAGGCTTCGAAGGAAAAAGCATTCTCTTATCCGTTAACTATGGTCTTGGATTGGCCAAATTACAATCTGGCACCAATTCCGGTACAGACAACAACAACAAACACAGGGTTCTCAGTTTTACAATAGGGTTCAGATTGTAAGATCAGTCAGAGAATATAATATTTCGTTTAGGTGAAAGCGAATACGGCTTCGTTGAGTCGTATTCGCTTTTATCACAGAGAATTACCACCTTCAACTTCACAAACAACTTAAATAATGGTTTAGGGAGAGCAGCTGCTCAGCATCGTAGAATTACAACATGAATGGCGCCGGATTGATACTGACAAACATTAATGTCGAAAAATTCTTTGAAAGGAGGAGTCAAAATTTTCTTGATGTTTTGATCTTCGATGACCATAACCGCCCTACTAATAAGCCTGCATTTACCACACGAACAAAGACAACGTTTTAAAATGAAATGAAGGGTAAGTAGACACAAACCCTTGATGTGAGAGAACCCACCAAAATGAAAACGTATAATCCCTCCATATTGTATGAACAGCCACGGATCACTTGTACATACTAGTTTTTCAAGGAATAAATGTGTTTTATGTTTCTTTTCAAAAAGCTTTTACATCTTCAAATTATGACCCGAGTTCTACATAATCAGGTTTCCAAATCTGATTTAATCTTTTTCTAAATTCAACATTAGTGGCGATCAAAAATAATTTATCCTTCTTTAGGTTTTATTCTCCATACAAGTAGTGAAAGTATCATAGATAAGAAAGCGGCGCCTAACCAAAAAAGTTTAACTGCATTAAAATCATAATGCACTGTCCCTTTAACTACCGTTTTATGATTTTTGATGATAAGGCCACTAATGCTCTCAGCTAGCGCCCCGCCTATATAACTTGTAAAGCCGATCAAGCCCATAGCCATTCCGGTGGCACTTTTCGACACAATGTCTATCGCCATTAACCCGCCCAAAAAAGTTATTAATGTGCCAATACCCAACCCGAACAACACCATACTAAAAGCATCCATAACCTCATGGCCGTTGGGGTAATATAAAAACAAAGCAATCCCCGAAATATTCAAAATACCCGCAACAAGTGCAATCCAATTTCTGTCCCCGTTTAAGAATTTGTCCGATATAATGCCACTTAATATTGTACCTAAAATTCCAAATGCTGCATTAATGGTTATAAAAGAGCTTGCATGTAACAGGGAATAGCCTTTCTCGTTTTGAAAATAATATATACCCCAGCCATCTAATGCATATCGGCTAACGTACATGAACATGCTTGAGCTTGCCAATATCCAGATCGCAGGATTTTTTAACACACTCCATTGGCTTGAGCTTACTTTTCCTTCGGTCGTTTTAACTGCTACCGGTTCGTTTAATAAAATGGCAGTTGCCGGCAACCCTTTACTTTCGGGGCTTTCGAACATGAAAAGCCAAACAATCAACGCCCCTAGCATTCCGATCACCCCGGCAGATGTAAAGCCCATACCCAGGCCACCAATGCGTGCTCCAAACCAAACAAAGCCGCCAACAAAAAAAGGAACAACAAAATTTACAAGCCCCTTTCCTAAACTATGGCTGGCACTCCAAATGCCGTAATAGGTACCTCGGTCTTTGCCACAAAACCAACGGGTAATGGCAACCGCACAAGGAGGAGCCCCGATAGACTGAAACCACCCGTTTACACCCCACAGCAATAGAAACAGCCAGAAGCCTGGAAAACTGCTAAGCATCAAATTGATAAGCCCCGAGACCAATAGACCGGCAGCCATAAACTTGCGAATATTCACGCGATCAGCTAAAAAGCCGTTGGTAAATTTGCCCACTGCATAAGCATAAAACAAAGCTGATCCTATATACCCTAATTGTGCTTCATCAAAAATATTCGCATCTGCTATCGGTTTTTTCATAATTCCTAAACTTAAGCGGCATACGTAAAAAAACGAGTACCCAATTGTTGCGAAAATAAACACAGACCAGCGGTACGTTTTGTATTTTTTTAGCAACCCCTTTTTGTTTTCTTTGGGTGATATAGCAAATGTTTCCATTTCAATAATATTTATTCACTAAATGATACCGGTTTATCCCATTTTTTTTCCGGCTCTATCCAGTAGCTGTATGCATGGCGATGCCTGTCGGCAACACGAGACACGTGAACGCCTCTATATTGACCGCAATGCTTACCCTTTAAAGTCTTTACTATTGGGAAAAACTAGTTTAAAATGGTCTTAATTTTTTATCACGTAAATAACTAAGCAATTGTGCGGGTCGGTCTGTTTGAATAATTGTTGCGCCGTGAAGTAGTATCCAATCCCAGGAGTCCTTTGTATCTCCTTGCTCAACAGCCAAATCATCATTATGCCCTGCACAAAGATCAGCCCATAGAGAGTTGATGTAAATTTTTATATTGTTGTTTTGAATTAACCCAGGATGTTGTACAAAACGCGAGGTATCGGTAGCGAAGACAACTTCCATTACTTTGGGTCGAAAGCTAATATAATTTTCCACCGCCGCTACACTCATCTTGTTTACATCTACTACAGGTTTAAAGGGTATTACCTTCAAGAGATCTCCATAGTCTTGTCTGTTTTTGTCAAGATCCTTTTCTCCATTCATTAAGACCTGGTCCAAAGTTCCCGTGCGCTTCAGCACGTCATATACTTGTTTATAATAAGGATAGCATTTGTCTATATTAATAAACATTCTTCCCTTAGCCTCTGTCATAAACTCTTCAAAGGTTGGTATATGATGGGTTGTAGGTCCCCCGTGAGCACTTTTTAAAGTCATCATCTTTAATGAATCCAGCGTGTACGAACTTGGCTGACCTTTGCCTGACATTGTCCGATCTATCGTTTTATCATGCATTAGCACCAGCACACTGTCCTTTGTCATTTTCAAATCAATCTCCATAATATCCACCCCCATCTCAATGCTGTTGCGCAATGCCTGAATGGAGTTTTCCGGAGCATTGCGCCAGTCGCCTCGATGGGCAACCACCAAAATGTTCTTACTTTTTGGATTGTGCATTTCTTTCATGACCCAGTTGAAATGCTGGCGAATCTGCATTTCAGTCAAACGTTTGTCTTGCTGCCCAATGCTATAACAAGCAACAAGCAATAAAAAGACAGTAAGAATAGTTCCGCTATTTTTCATAATTATACTGTTGAAGGAGATTTTGTATCATAACTGAAAATTATCGGTCAAGGATGAATGCGCTAAACGACAATCTCAAATTTCTCACTTAGTTCTTTTTTCACCTGGTCTATATTTTTAAATACGATACCATGCATTTTCAACTGCTGCGCTGCTTGAATATTTTCAGATTTATCGTCAATTAGAATAGCTTCTTCCGGTTGCAAACCCAATTTTTCTAAGGCAATTTTATAGATTTCCTTTTCAGGCTTAACAGTGTTTTCTACGCAGGAAAAAATTGTAGCATCAAAATATTGTTGATTATTATTCTCATGAAAATACTCTACGGCTGCCATTTCTGTATTAGAAATGAACCCTGTTTTAAAGCCAGCATTCTTTACGCCTTTCAATAAATCGTAGGTTCCATTATTATCAATAAAAGATTTACAAACTGCTTTTTTCCAAATATTTTTTTCATCGGGGACAGCAATGTTCAAACTATTACAGATGTTGTCCCACAAGGCTTGTTCTTCTATCTCCCCTTTTTGAAAAACTTCTGCGTATTCAAAAAATCGTGGCTTGAAATCAGCAACCGTTGTGCCAAGCATTTCGGCACAATACTTCATTAAACCTTCTTCGGGGTTGGCAATTAGTACGCCGCCCCAGTCAAATAAAATAGCCTTAATCATCTTTTTTTTCTTTTTAAATTGTATTGTTAAATATTGTTTATTGCACGGCAGGATAGGGCTTCTTCAAGTAAGGAACCATTTTAACAGGTTGCAGTACTTTAATTCTGATCGGAACGATCAAAGGTTCTCCTTTCAAATTGCGCATATTCTCAACTTCATATTCCGCCCCTAAGAATTCTTTATTGGCAATTAGATTTAAATCTGGAATGCCGATTGTAAACAAGGAGGAGGAATTAGAATTCAAACGGATTGTTTGGGGAAATTTAATTTTACCGGGCTTTGATCTTAAGTTTAGCACAAAATCGACAGCAGATTTATTCTCCACCTGCACAAACTTCTTTTTATCCTCGATGATCATTGGTAAATCAATAACAGACACAGATTGTGTGAAAAGCGGCCGCAAGAATTCCTCTTTTGCAATTATCGAATTATTAAATAATGCAGCCGTTCTACCTGCAAGCACAGCATCCCTTATATCTTCAATAGCTTTAGTTTTAGAAAAAACCAGGGTCACTGGTCGCGACCTCGTATTTGAATTATAATACCAATCAATACTTTCGTGTATATCTGAATTGCAGGTAATAGTAAGGCCTTTTTCATCGGCCCATTTACCCACCTGTTCATTATCTACGCCATTCTTGTTTAATTCCAGTCCGTTTAGCAATCCTTTTTGATAAATCTTTTCAATTACATCAAACCATTGAATCGGCTCGCTTTTCTGATCCCATGGATGGTTCCATTGAATAAATGCACCTTGCGCTTTGGCTTCAGATAACGCGACATACAGATTGGTATCTGTTAGACGGTTTAAGTCCGTTGCAAAGAGCACATTAAGATGCCCGGGAGGAAGTGCTCTATTTACTTCTGCCCCTTTGACAAGCGTAATTCCCAATTCGTCTGCTGTTAGCTTGGCTATTTCGTAAGAGTTATTGAAATCCTTAGAAGTAACATACTTATCTAAAAATGACCACTTGTAATTGATGTGATCTGTTATCGCTATTACATCCAATCCATCGCGCCACGCTTCTAACACCCTGATGGAGGGCCACACACTACCATCTGAAAATATAGTATGTATGTGAAAATCGCATTTCAAAGTCACATAGCCTGGCAGGTTGGGGATATTTAATACTTTACGTTGCTGACCATTCGAGCAAATAAATGCGAACAGGAAAAATACCAGCGTAAGTTTTTTCATTTTTAACAGGCATTAACAAGCCACCCACCACTGAGGCAAGTGGCTTGATTTTGTAAGAAATACTTTCCAATAAGTAACTAGTAAACAGCGGAATTAATAGTAGCCTTGATTTTGATCTAATATCTGGGGGTTATTGATTTTCTCAATTTCTGGCTGTGGCACGGGATAGATGAGGCGATAATCAGGCACAGAGGTAACAGGATTCGTAAAGCCCGTTGCGCTTCCACTGTTAGCCAGTATCATTTCAGAAGCCAATCCGGTCCTTTTTAAATCAAACCAGCGAATCCCTTCCAAAGTAAATTCAAGTTTACGTTCCTGAACAATCAAGCGTCGTACGGCATCTTTTGACGAACACTGATCTATACCAATTGGAGCAGTTTTATTAGACCGCTGCCTAACCAGGTTGAGCCAATATAAAGCCATGGAAGGATCGGTTAAACTATTACTTAGTGTTCCCGTTTCATTCAAACACTCCGAATACATTAGTAAAACATCAGCGTATCGCAATACAATAAAATCGCTCCCCGATTTTTTGGTCGACGCATCCGGACTACCGTCAAAATATTTATTGATATAGAAAGTACTGCCATTTTTTGTATATCGAATAAGTCGTAAACGGGCGTCAGTACTGCTATACGAAGACTTTAATGTTGGATTTATGTCACTCACAGATGTAGTGTCAGTTGTCGTAAACCATGGACTGTGCCCTAAACCTGCAGTAGACTTTTGATATCTAATCGCAAACAAAATTTCTTTGTTCATTTCATTGTTGATGCCCCCTGATGTGTTCACTGAAAATGCACTATCAATCGTATTCATCAAGCGATAGCCTCCACTGGTAATAATATCATTTAATGTCGACTGTGCTTGTGAAAACTTTCCTTGCGTGAGGTACACTTTTGCTAGTACTGCCTTGGCTGCCCAGGAAGTAACTCTACCCAAATCCGCACTGCTACTATATACTGCAGGAAGGTTAACAGCAGCAATGTTGAGGTCATTTTCGATAAATGTATAAACGTCAGCAACCTTAGTTCGGGGTATTGTCAATGCCTCTTTAGCTGTTATTGGATGGTCAACCACTGGCAAATCCCCAAAATACTGTACGAGGTTAAAATAATAGAACCCGCGGATAAAACGACATTCCGCATCGTATTGTTTTTTTAATGTTTCCGAAAAATTGGCAGTTCCAATCCTTGAGACAACCTCATTACACCTTTCTATGCCGCTGTACATATCAGCCCAGGCAGATGCCTGCAGCGAACTTGTTGAGTTATCCTGAAATTTATTGATTTGAAATTGCTCTATCGATCCGGTAGTGTATGTCTTTACGTATAAGTTGTCGGAGCGGTATTCACTCAGCGGAAAAGCCTCTGTTGACGGATAACTCTGCAAACCGGAATAGGCCGCTACAACTGCCGTATTGAAATCCGAGGACGTTTTATAAAAATTATCACTACTTAATTGATCCTCGGGTGTTACTTCCAAAAAACTTTTTTTGCATGAAAACAAAAACGACAAAAGGAATCCGTATATGATTATTTTTTTCATTCTAGTGAAATTTAAAAGCTAGCATTAATACCAAACGAAAGTGTTTTTGACAATGGATAAGATCCATAATCGACGCCAGGCGTTAACTGGTTACTATTATACAGGTTAACTTCCGGATTGTAACCGGAGTATTTTGTAAGTGTCCACAGATTTTGACCGCTTACATAAATTCTTATTTTTTGAACTTTAATTTTTGACAAGGTTGCCGATGCTACATTATAGCCAAGGGTGATATTTTGCAATCTGAGGTAAGAACCATCTTCGACGTGGTAGGACGATATTGTCGAGTTATTGCCCGTAGATTTTCTGTTCGCCCTATTGATTAGGCCATTACCGGGTTCATCATTATTGCGATATCTGTCCAAAGCCAATGTCATGTTGTTAACGTTTCCTTCTATATTGGCAATGTATCGTCTTGAAAGGTTTAGTATCTTATTTCCATACACACCCTGAAAAGCTATTGATAAATCAAACCCTTTGTAAATAAAATCATTTACAAATGAATAGGTAAATTTCGGAATGTAGTTTCCAATAATCGTCCTGTCTTTGGTAACATCCAGTACGCCATCTCCATCTACATCGACAAATTTGAAATCTCCAATTTGAGAGGTAGAGAAATGCGGATAGTTATCAAGACTTTTTTGATCTTTAAATATTCCATCATATTTTAATCCGTAAATATTTCCGATGGGCTGGCCTACTTCGGTTTTAAAGTAGGCTGAAGCAACACCGCCTGCTGTAGTAATAATTGGCGTGTTATTGGCGCCCAAATTTTTGACCTTGTTGATGTTCACGGAAATGTTCGAACGACTCCTCCAGACAAGCTTACCAATCGGGTTGTTGATAATCAGGGAGGCTTCCAATCCCCGGTTATTAACGCTACCGATATTGGTAGTAGCTGTCCCAAATCCTGTTATTGTCGGAACCGGAAGATTTAGTAACAAATCATAAGTTTTACCATTATAGATTTCAGTTTCAATTCCAATTCTATCGTTAAGGAAATAGGCTTCAATTCCAAGATTTGTCATTGCGGTCTTTTCCCACGTCAGATCAGGATTGGCAAATTGGGTGGGTGCTGTCCCCTGATTAAGTGCTTCATTCAATCCAAAATCAGCGTTATAGTTATTGCTTAACAATGCCGTTTGTTGATAGTTGCCAATTTTAAAGTTTCCAGATATCCCATAGCTCGCTTTTAATTTCAAGCTGCTTATCCAAGTAATGTCCTTCATAAATTCTTCAGAACTGATTTTCCATCCGGCTGATATTGAAGGGAAATAACCCCACTTGTTGTTGCTGCCAAATCTTGATGATCCGTCTGCCCGAATAGCGGCGCTTAGTAAATATTTACTTTTATAATCATACTGAACTCTTGACAGATAAGACATCAGGGTCCATTCATTAACACTATAAGGTGGCTTTCCGACCGCAGATGTTCCCCCTGCAATATTGGGCAATAAATCATTGGTGGCTCCGGTAGTGGATACTGAAAATGCTTTACTTTTTTCTCTTTGCGACGTAAAGCCCCCGAGGATGTTCAGATGATGGCTGTTATTGAATGTTTTTTTGTAAGTCAATGTGTTCTCCCAAACCCAGTCAAGAAAATAAGTACTCGAGCTCTTAGCTAAAGGATTAGACGGAACGTAGTATGGATCAACCGCCAACGCATACTTTGATCCAATATTGGGCAAGGTAGACGGTCGGTAATATTCATTGTAATATTGGTTGTAATTGACACTTCCTGATGTTTTAAAATCTAGGTTTTTAAATATTTCATAACCCAGTGCAATTGCCCCGTCCACATTAGCATGGATGATGTTATTCTTGATCAACATTGCTTCTGCGACAGGATTAATCACTTCATTATGCTGATAATCTGTACCCAGGCGCCAATAACCATTTCCCTGGTAGTTAAAGGATCCATCTGGATTATACACCGGCCAAATAGGACAGGATGCTAACGCTGCTTGTACAATGCCTTCATTATTATAGGAATCGTCACTATTTACCCTGTTTTCAATGGAATAAGATGGAGTAACATTTACATCTAGCTTCACTTTTCCTGATTTCGCGGAATACTTCAGTCTGGCGCCATATCTTTTGTAATCGGAGTTAATGATTATACCATCTTGGGAAAGTACATTTCCCGCAACATAATACCGCGAATTATCATTGCCCCCAGACATTGCCAAAGAGGCTTTATACATAGGCGCCGTCCTAAAAATCTGATCTTGCCAGTTGGTGTTCGTTAAACCCGGTGTTCCCTGTAAATAAGGAAAAAGTTCGGGTGGAGTCTTGTCCCAGGAGTTTGGCCTTACACTATTCGGATCGTTGACAGAGGGTGGCAAGCCGGTTATTGCATTGTTTGGATTTGAAGGAGAATATTCCCCCAAATAGGCATTATCATGTCCATCTTTAGAAAATGCCGCATACTGATAGGCATCTAGCATCGGTATTTTTTTGGCGACATCCTGAATTCCGTAAAACGCGTTAAGGTCTACCTTCATTTTACCAGATTTACCACTCTTCGTTGTAATGATCACTACGCCATTAGCACCCCTTGAACCATAAATAGCGGCTGAGGAAGCATCTTTCAATACTTCTATCGACTCAATGTCATTTGCATCAACAATTTCTAAAGCAACGGAGCCCCTGTCGTAAGGAACTCCGTCCACTACGTACAAAGGATCAATACCTGCCGTTATAGAACCGGTTCCTCTCACGCGAATATCCGCTGGTGCATTAGGTTTACCGCTATTTTGCAGAACCTGAACTCCAGCCATTCTTCCCGCCAATGCCTGATCAAAATTTACTACCGGTGCATTTTTTATTTCTTCTCCGCTGACCCTGGCAACGGAAGTTGTCACATCGCCTTTTTTAACTGTGCCATAACCAACCACAACCACTTGTTCTTGTTGAATATTCAATGGCAACAACCTTACATCAAGAAGAGTAACCGATGAAATCTTTATTTCTTTATTCTCACGACCTACATAACTAAAAACGAGAATCTTAGATGAGTTGTCAGGTATGTTAATCGAAAATTTTCCTTCCACATCGGTCGACGTACCAATACTGGAGCCTTTTAATGCTATCGTAGCATCAGCTAAAGGTTTGCCGTTTTCATCCGATACTTTACCTTTAACCGTTAAAGACAGAATTACACTTGGGGCAATATGATCCAGGTGTTGATCAACCTCTTTTGCAGGACGAACAATAATAGTTTTATCTATGATTGTATATTCCAGTGACTGATCTTTAAAACAAATCGCCAATACATTTACCAATGTTTCGTTGGTCACCGATAACGAAACATTTTTTGTTTTCCTCAATGCTGTAGCTGTGAAAGCAAATGTGTAGCCACTTTGCTGTTCAATCTGGTTGAACACTTTTGCAAGCGGCACATCTTTCTCGTGCAGAGTGATGGTTTGCGAAAATCCTGCTGCTCTTACCTGCAGGCAGATAATTAGCATTAGCAAAGCTGTCAATTTCATAATACGACATAAATCAGTTAAGTTTCTCCCTTTCCAATGGAAGAAAAGAAAATACAAATTCATAACTTTGATCTGTTTGGGTTTACATTAATATTAATTGTCTTGCAAGGACTTTTTTATGGGTTGCCCAAACTATTTACCGGGGGTGTTACCAGCACCTTCGGTTTTCTTTTGGCAAACCTCGACGGTTACATAGGTGTTGTTCGTTATTTATAGGTAAAGCATGTCACTCACGGGTTATACACCCGCAAAATCTTGCTATATTATTTTTAATGTGAGTACGCGGTTATGTGTAAAGACCCTCAGAAACCGAAGAATAAATAAAACAAAATTCGTTTAGGGAGTCACTGTTACTTTCTTTTCGTTTAGATTAAAATGTGCACCACCAGTTGCTTCCAATATTTTAATAACATTAATAAGACTGGTGTTTCGATCTATATTTAGGTAGAACTTTTCCGTCACATTATTATTATAGACTACATCAAGGTCGTACCAGCGAGCCAATTGCCTCATGATTACGCCAATATCCACTCCCGCAAAACTGAACCTTCCGTTTTTCCAGGCCATTACTTCGTTTAGATTTACATTATTGAAAACCTTGTCTATACCATCACCCACTAGAGCTTGCTGGCCAGGCTTCAGTAAAACACCTGCACTGCCCTTACTTACATGTACAGCACCTTCCAATAAAGTAACATTCATTGTTGTTTCGTCTTCATAGGCATTTACATTAAAACTGGTTCCCAAAACTTTGATGTCCACATTTCCCTTGCTTACAAAAAAAGGTTTGTTTACATCCTTTGCTATTTCAAAATACGCTTCTCCATTAATCGCAACCCTTCGTTCATTGCCAGCAAAAATAGCTGGATAAGTCAAAGAAGACCCTGCATTGAGCCAAACTTTAGTTCCATCGCTTAGTGTGATGAAGACAACTTTACTACCTTTTGGATTAGATAAAACATTTTCAGAAACAGTCTTTATATCCGCTTCATTTTGCGCCTCGTACACAATAGTCCCGAGTGAATTTTTAATAATCCTCACATTGACCTGTGAAGCTATTTGTCCTGTCCCCACACTGTCCAGGAGTACTTGCTTACCATTCGCGAGTGTTATAATGGCATGGTTTGACTGTGGTGCTTCGATGTCTGTTTTTGCCGCATAATAAACCTGCTTGGATGGGGTTTTATTTTTAGAAAAAAACGCCCAATAGCAAGTCGCTGCACCCAGCACTAAAATGATCGAAGCCGCTACACGCCAGTGTTTAATCCTGCCAATACGATTGTTTCTTGTAGTCGGCTGCTCCTGATTAATCTGTTGTAGAAGAAATAGTTCTACTCCCCTTTTCAGTTCTTCTTTTTCACCTTCCACCCACTGCAAATCTTCGCGGTTTTCCAAATGAGCATACCATCTCTCAACAAGATCTTTTTCGGCCTGAGAAACCTCTCCGTTTTGATATCGTCTTAGTAAATCCTTTATTTGAAATGTATTCATCAATAAACCTGCTATATTAATATGTCCGCCAAGTATCCCCTTGGGGTTATGCCCTGAAAATATTTTTTTTATGGAAGTATTCCGAAGAAGGAAATTAGGAGAAAGAAGGATGTGGGAAAATTCTTTAAAGCTACCTTAATGTGCTTCAATGCATTCTTAATTTGCTTTTTTACCGTTTCTGAAGAGATGCCTAATTTGTCGGCTATCTGTTTGTAGTTGAGGTTTTCCTCGCGGCTCAGGAAATAAACTTCTTGCATTCTGGAAGGCAATTTTTGCACTGCTTCGTCCAGTCTTTGCAGAGTCTCTTTTTGCTCAACGTAATAAACTAGCGAAGACTCTTCCGATATCTTTATTTCATCCATCAATGATTGGAGATAATCATCTCGCGTTATATTTTTTTCAATATAATGAATTGCCTTATAT
>Ga0318567_10000410_pt1 | contig 18017 bp, 16 predicted proteins | sample GRESIP088b5f20_FD_203691 | JGI IMG/M metagenome (GOLD analysis project Ga0318567, IMG submission 203691) | Tropical soil microbial communities from Luquillo Experimental Forest, Puerto Rico - GRE.SIPMG.088b5f20 | ecosystem: Environmental > Terrestrial > Soil > Tropical forest > Bulk soil...
CAAAAAAATAGTAAAAGTGTTTTTCATTAATTACTGAATTAAAAGCAAATACAATTAAGATTCCGGCTGTGTAAAGGTTCCATCGGTGTGTATAATGCCGTGGGTCTTGAAATGCCTGATGCACAACACAATTATTTTGCCATTTTTCCTCTAATGCGGACTATCCCTTAATTTTATTTATTCACCTTAAAACTGATTACATGGAATTCGGCCGCGTTCCCGATAATGAATTAATGAAAGTGGACTTTAGTTTACCTGAAGAACCCGCTGATAATAAGCTCGTTCTTAAAGGAATGAAGCAGAAAAAACCTTTGGTGTACCTGGGCTGCGCGAAATGGGGAAGAAAAGAATGGGTAGGAAAAATTTATCCAAAAGGAACGAAAGAATCTAATTTTCTGGAGCATTACGTGAAGCACTACAATTGCATCGAATTGAATGCAACGCATTACCAAATTTATGGCCCTGCTACGATCGAAAAATGGGATGACAAAGCAAAGGGCCGCGATTTTAAATTTTGTCCGAAGGTGAGTAATAACATCAGCCACTTTGGAAGGCTGGATGATAAACAACCTTTGATGGATAAATTCCTTGAAGGTGTGCTGGCTTTTGGTGATCACCTTGGTCCGATATTTTTCCAGGTGAGCGATAAGTTCACGCCAAACAGAAAAGAAGAGCTTTTTAATTTTCTTGCGAAGCTTCCAACTGATCTTCAGTTTTTCGTAGAGGTGCGCCATCCTGATTGGTTTCTTCCGCAACATGCAAAAGAACTTTTTGATAAGCTGCGTGAATTGAATATCGGCGCGATTATTACAGATACTGCAGGACGTAGAGATTGTTGTCACATGCATCTCACCGTGCCAAAAGCATTTATCCGCTATGTAGGAAATAGTTTGCACCCAACAGATTACACTCGTTGCGATGAATGGGTGGAACGCATGAAATACTGGCTAGATAAGGGAATTGAAGAATTGTATTTTTTCATGCACATGCATGATGAAGCAACATCTCCGGAGCTTACAGTTTATTTAGTTGATAAAATAAATAAAGAGTGCGGGTTGAACTTGATTAAGCCACAGTTTGAGGGAGGAAACGGGAACACGTTGTTTTAGTGAGTGAGCACACAGATGACACTGATCAGACTAATTTTCGCTGATTTTTCTTTACCCGCAAAGGGCGAAGTTTGCGGGTAAAATCTGCGTAAATCAGTCTGATCAGCGTCATCTGTGTGCCAGATTATTTAGCGATTGCTGCAGTCACATATCTTTTTTTCGTTGCCACAAAAAGCCCCGCAGCCAGCGCCATTACTACAACGCCTGTAAGGCATATTCCTGGCCAGCTGCCATGTTTCCATACAATCAATGCTAACGCAGATCCTGATGCAGTGCCAATAAACGCACCTGTCATGTAAATCGTATTGAGTCGATTACGAGCCTCTGGAAGTATTGCGTACACTCTTGTTTGATTGCTTACGTGAATCGCCTGCATCGCAAAATCAAGAGTTATGATGCCAACGCAGATGCCAATGATAGAGAATCTGAAAATGTAAAAAATAACAAAAGAAAGCACCAACACAAAAATGCCTAAGCCAATCGCTTTACGTGGGTGCCGCTTGTCTGCACTTCTTCCTGCGAGCGGTGCGAATAAAGCGCCTAACGCTCCAGCCAGGCCAAACAATCCAATCGTATCACTGTTCAATCCAAAGGCGGGACTGCTTAGCCACAGCACCATTCCCGTCCAAAACATACCAAAGCACGCAAATGCAGAACCGCTTAATATCGTTGCTTCACGAAGCTCGTGATACTTGAACATTTCAAACAACGACTTCATCAGCTTGCCGTAAGTACCTTTGAATCCTGGCTGACTTTTAGGAAGGAAGAAATACATTAACGGCAATTGCACCAATGTGATGATCGTTGCCAAACCATACATTCCTCTCCAACCGAAATGCGCTCCCACAACGCCACTCAGCGTTCTCGACAGAAGAATTCCTATCAACAGTCCGCTCATTACATTGCCAATTACTTTTCCTCTTTTTTCCGGAGATGCGAGCGCTGCTGCCATAGGTATGATCATTTGTGGAACAACGCTTGTTACACCTACTAAAACGGATGCAATACCAAGAAGCCAGAATTGGTTGGCAAATGTAGTAGCAGCAAGGCTTCCCACGCAGATCAATGTAACTGCCATGATCAACTTCTTACGCTCGATCAAATCTCCTACCGGCACGAAGAACAGAATGCCGAGTGCATATCCCAATTGATTAAGAAATGTAATTTCACCCGCTTGAGATTCTGCGATGCCAAATTCCTTTGCTATCAAAGGGATGAGAGGCTGACTATAATAAATGTTTGCAACAATTAGACCCGTGCAAATGGCCATGAAAATTTCCTGTGAACGCTTCATATTCTTTTCTAAACTTTGGTTCGCAATCAGCAAAACCATATGGCCGGAGCAAATAAATGCGAGAAATTGTTTTTTATACTGAGGCGAAAATGAAGCGCGAAGGTAAATTGTTTTTTCCGGTCCCGGTGGCGTTTTACAAATATTGAATGGTATTATACAGAGATAGGAAAATCCGGATTTATTAGTCTATTATTTCAGCGGACAAATGATTGTAAACGTGTTATGCTTTCGAAGGCGTTCTGAAAAACCAGTTGATCGATCTTGAAATGTTGTCGGTCAGTTCAATTAAAAGTGTTGGCCAGTTCACAAGGAAATGAGTTATTTTTTTTAACATGCTAAATGCTTTTAGTGTTTAATGGTTGTTGTTCTAATCCTGCAATTCTTCACAATAATATCCCACATGTTGCAGTGTATTTTCAACATGTCTTGGAGAGAGATTATCGGATTCAATGCGAAGGATCCTGTCTTTATCATTCAGATCCACATTCCATCTGATAATGCCTCCAAGTTTTGAAATGTGTTTTACAATCGACTCCACATTTCTTCTACGTCGAATGTTTGTTTTGAATACAAGAACTTCCATAAGTTATTTAGTTTGGATAAAGTAGTTGGTTATTCTGCTGTGCCTTCGCTCGCTTTTGCAGTTGCGGTGTTTGCATTGGCTTGCTCATTAAAACCTCTTCTCCAGCTACCGCAGCGTTCACGCATTTTTTGTTTGAACTGCTCCTGTTGTTCGGGTGTCATATTTTGCCATTTTTCACGCATGCCATCTTTCCATGCGCCGCCCCATGGGCCACCGCGACGTGGGCCGCCTTTAAAGCCACCAAATAAAATTTTACTCAATACCAGTATTCCTATCGCTTGCGGAAATGTAATGGCTGATACATGTAACACTGAAGGAAGAATTCCGTTCCACAAACTCATAACAATGAAACTGAAGAGCAACACAGCAGCGGTGCCAAACAACAGTATCATCATAAATTTTTTAAAGAAAAATCCGCGTTTCATATCGTTTAATTTTTTTGATCCGTGTGCGATGCTTATTCACGCCTCACGAGTTTAATAATTCGTTTTTCAAAGTGCCCAATCTGTCCCTTAAATGCAGTACTGCGTATCGTTTGCGGGAGATGAGCGTGTTTACGGTTTCACCCGTTTGTTCAGCGATCTCTTTAAAGGGAACGCCTTCCAGTTCGTTTAGAATAAACACATCTCTTTGTTCTTTTGGCAGTTCCTTCAAGGCGCTGTCGAGTGCCTCCCAGAAAAGAGAGCGCAGGTAAGCGGTTTCCGGGTTTTCATTTCCTTCGGAAAAAAGCTCCGTCCACTCCGCAATTGTTTCCCCGTCTTCTGAAGTATAAATATCTTCTACGGAATCCGGTTTCTTTTTGCGTTTCTTGTCTGTAATCTTGTTCCGGGTAACAGTAAAGAACCATGCGGTAAGCTGCTCAATCGGCTGTGTATTTCCGACGAACTGGTAAAAAACATCCTGCAGGATATCCTCGGCATCAGCTTCATTATCAACGCGTTTGCGTATAAAACCCATCAACCGCTTGCTATAAGCATTGATCGTATCGGTTATATTACGTTTTCTTTCCGCCATAGCGGTGGTTGATATCGTTGCTGCATCCGTCATGTATTAAGGTAGACGGGCAGCGAAGCCGGATATTTTAAAGTTTTGAAAAAATCTTTCCTGACTAAAGATAAGGCTCAAATAGTTGAGTTGTTGGTTGTTAGTTTTTAGTTGTTAGGCTTTAGGTCCTGAATGTCTTCTCAAAAATATCGCACTGAAAGTCTAACAGCTAACAACCACCAACTAACAACTCCCTCTGTTAAAGTTTTCCACATGAAAAATAAAATACACAAATAAACGTTTGTTGTTTAGCAGTGAAAATTTAAAAAAGCCGACCCGCTAAACTTTACTCCTGTTAAAAGGTCAATAAAAGTTATGAAAAAAAGAACACTAATTTTTACCCTGCTGATTGCGGTAAGCGGTTTATTCGCTTTTAAAGGTCTCGAGCACAGAGTTATGAAAAGACGCTTTTTTCATAGCGGCATTTCCGGAACTCCCTACATAATTATCAAGAAAACCGACTACGAATTAAGTGTGTATGATGCTGAAGGTTGGTACGCCACATATCCTGCTGTATTCGGAAGCAAATCGCAGGACGATAAACTGGTGATGGGTGATAGAAAAACACCGGAGGGCGAATATAGAATTGCTTCTAAACGCCCACACGAAAAGTGGGACAAAATGATGTTACTGAATTATCCGACTCAGGCTGATATAGATAAATTTAATGATCGCAAGGCAAAGGGTATTATTCCTAAAGATGCCAAGCTGGGCAATGGCATTGGCATTCACGGCACCTGGAACCGCGATGATATGGCTGTGGACTATTATCAAAACTGGACCAACGGCTGTATTTCATTAAAGCGTGAAGACATTGAAGAGTTATACGATATTATCCCCGTGGGAACTAAAGTGACGATTCAGCATTAAGGTTATTAGCAACTGTCGTCTTAAAAAATAAAACCCCTGAGAAGTTCTCGGGGGTTTATTTTTTAAATAACTGAATGACTGAGTAACTGACAGTTCCTTAAAGCAAAACGCCCAATGCTTAACGCAGAGTGTCGCTAGCATTGGGCGTTCTTTTTTGAGGCTTGAGCTGTGAACAGCCTCAGTTATTCAGTTATTCAATTATTCAGTTATTATATCTTTCCCGCCTTTATCTCATTCACCACACCCGGGTCAAGCAGTGTGCTTGTATCGCCGAGATTTTCCATTTCACCTTCGGCAATTTTTCTGAGAATACGACGCATGATCTTACCACTTCTTGTTTTTGGCAAACCGCTTACAAACTGGATCTTGTCCGGTTTTGCAATTGGACCGATGATGCGTGAAACAGTTTGCGCAATATCTTTTCTCGCTAACTCTTCATCACCATGTGATCCGTCATAAATAACATACGCGTAAATGCCCTGTCCTTTGATTTCGTGTGGGAAGCCTACAATCGCACTCTCCACAACACCAGCGTGCATGTTGATTGCGTTTTCTACTTCTGCCGTACCAATGCGGTGACCGCTTACGTTTAATACGTCGTCTACACGGCCTGTGATACGGTAGTTGCCATCTTCATCGCGAAGACAACCATCGCCGGTGAAGTAAAGATTGTTGTATGTTGCGAAATAGTTTTGCCTGCATCTTTCATGATCGCCATAAGTGGTGCGCAAAATAGATGGCCATGGGAACTTAATGCAAAGATTTCCGCTCACGCCATTTCCTTTTACTTCCTCCCCTCTTTCATCTACCAAAACCGGTTGAACGCCTGGTAAAGGCAACGTTGCGAAAGAAGGCTTTGAAGGCGTTACGCCGGCAAGGTTCGATATCAATACTCCGCCGGTTTCTGTTTGCCACCATGTATCTACGATTGGGCATTTTTTCTTACCAATGTGTTCATCGTACCAGTGCCATGCTTCTTCATTAATTGGTTCACCAACGGTGCCCAAAACTTTCAATGAAGAAAGGTCATGATTTTGTACAGGTCCCAAACCAAAGCCCATCAAAGATCTGATGGCTGTAGGCGCGGTGTACAGTATGTTTACTTTGTATTTGTCAATAATGCTCCAGAAGCGACCTGCGTCCGGGAACGTAGGAATACCTTCATATATCATCGTTGTGGCACCTGCCGCCAGCGGTCCGTATACAATATAGCTGTGGCCCGTGATCCAGCCGATATCTGCCGTACAGAAATGAACATCGCCAGGTTGATATTGGAACACATTTACAAAGCTGTACGCGGTATAAACCATGTAACCGGCAGTGCTATGCACCACGCCTTTTGGTTTACCGGTAGAACCGGATGTGTATAAAATAAACAAAGGATCTTCAGCATCCATTTCCTCTGCCTCGCAGTATGGATTGCCCTGTGTTTCTACTTTTTTAATTTCATCTTCCCACCACACATCTCTTCCTTTGATCATGCTCACTGGGGTACGCGTACGCGTTAGTACGATCACTCTTTTTACAAATTTGCATTGAATGAGTGCGTCGTCTATTACACCTTTAAGGGAAATTTCTTTATTGCCACGGTAAGCTCCATCACAAGTGATGACAAACTCTGCTTGCGCATCCTGCAGACGGTCAGCTATACTTTGCGCACTGAATCCACCAAAAATTACAGAGTGGATAGCGCCAATTCTCGCACAGGCCAGCACCGCAACAGCAAGTTCCGGCACCATGCCCATGTATATGCAAACACGGTCGCCTTTTTTAACGCCGTTGTTTTTTAATACATTACCAAATTGTAAAACTTTATTGTGAAGCTCTCTGTAAGTGAGTACGCGATGATGCTCTTCAGGATCATTTGGCTCCCAGATAATAGCCGGTTTATTGCCCAGGCTACCGAGATGACGGTCAAGGCAATTTTCTGTAATGTTCAATTTACCGTTGACGAACCATTTCACGTTTGGTTCGGTAAAGTTCCAATCCAGCACTTTGTCCCAGCGCTTGCGCCATAAAAAATTAGATGCGACGTCGCCCCAAAATCCTTCGGGATCATCTACACTTTTTTTGTACGCTGTGTTATACTGGTCTAAGTTTGTTACCTGATAGGGATATGCCATACAATCGTTCTTTTATGCAAATTATGAAAACGCAAGATAATAATCTTTAACAATCGTTTGCTCAAACTGCAAGCAAATACAGTCATCCGTCAATTTAAGTGAATAAAGCATCCATCTTGTAACTATTCGCTTAAACATTTTTTAACAATGAAAAACGGTAACTTTATTCCATGACTAAAAGGATTCTAACATTCAGCTTTTTATGTACCCTTGCCCTGGCACTGTGTTCCTGCAACAGCAGTAACGACAAAAAAAGCGATGAATCAACTATGGAAACCACTGCATCACCTACAGATAAGTACGACAAAAAACGAAAGGAAGGAATTGATTTTGTAGCGTCCGGCGACCAGCCGACATGGCAAATGGACATTGATCTGCAAAAAGCGATTTGGTTCACGACTTTGGAAGAAAATGTAACTGCTTTAAACACACCGGTCCCGGCTGCTATAAAAAACGGCGATACCACTATTTACCAGGCGACTGTGGATGCCGGTTCTATCAAGGTGATCATTATAAATCAACCTTGCATCAACAGCACAAGCGGGGAAGTTTTTGATCACATGGTTGAGGTGCAAACCAGCGGCAAAGTGTTTAGAGGCTGTGGTAAATATTTAAACTAATTTTTGAAACATGGGTAAACTGCCACCAATAAACAATACTACCAAAAATCCTTCCCTGATTTTCTGTATTGTTATGGATCTTATAGGCTGTGCCTCTTATATAATTCCGGGTGCAGGAGAACTTACTGATGTTATCTGGGCCCCTATTTCTGCTTACATTTTTTACAGAAGCTTTGGGGGTTGGAAGGGAGCGTTTGGTGGACTGTTCAACTTTGTAGAAGAGATTTTTCCGGGCACTGATTTTATACCAACTTTCACCATCGTGTGGTTGTGGAATTATTTTACGAAGAAGGTGGCAGTGCCGGTGCGCGGATGATTGTTTACCATTGGGTGCTGCACCAGACCTGACAGGTTTTTAAAAACCTGTCAGGTCTATGAATCTCTCCGCGGCTACAGCTAATGAAAATTTTACTGTTCAATCACCACCAATTCCACGTTGCTTCCGTCTTTCACTTCTATCACCGATCCTTCAGCAAGAAATACACTCTCTGGTTTTTCATCTTTCAAAAAACCAAATTCTTTTCCATACACATTTTCAAAATCAACGTCGATATTGTAATCCTTTACCAGATAAACCTGCCAGCGGGGATGCATTACTTCATATTCTGAAGTCTTGTGTTCGCCCAGTTTGGTATAACCCCAATAATGTTCTGTTATAAATTCTTCATCGCTTCCTTCAGCGATAGTGATCAGCTGGTTTTCTGCAGTTATCTGAAATGAGTTCCAATTCTCCTTTTTCCATTTATACTCTACCGATAATTCATCGCCGGTTATTTGCCAGCGATGATCCATGCGCATGGTTTCGTAATTTTCATTGTAAATGGTATTCGCAACAAATGTGAGCGCAGGACGCGGCACTATTTCTTTTACAAAAACAACGCCTCTTTTCCAACCATCCGCAGCCTTATGGCGCACATAAAATCTTAAATTGACTTCTTCAAAATTCGTGTGAAATGGGACCGGCAGGCCCTTCAACTTTGTGTTTAAAAACATAAAGCCCACAAGACTTACATAACATTTACCGTTCCAAAGATCGAGTTCTGTTTTGTGCGGCAAATAAGAAGCGAGCAAATCCGGATCAATAACATAATTTGCCATTGCCAGCTTGCGCCATTCTGCTTTTAGAAAAGTCTTTGCCATGTTTAATAATGTTAAGTCAAAAGTAAAAAATCAAAACTCATTAATGCAAGTCTGCATTAATATTTGGCTTCACCCAGACTACTTCAAAACTCAAAACTCATAACTCATAACTCACAACTCATAACTCACAACCCGTCTTCGCTCCCGGCCAAAGATGAGTAATAAGTAACTGCAGCTCTTATTTCTCCGAAAGAATAATCTTCTCCAAGCTTTTGCTTGATAGGTGTCAGCGACAAATCATCTCCTGCATCTTTTATTGCCGATAAAATTCGTGGCAACTTATACGGTGGCACTATATCTTCAATTTTAACCTCGCCGGTTCTTAAGAACGAAGCAAGGTGAGTTTCAATTGTACTGTATGCCAGGCTTCGCTCCTTCGATATTTCCGGAATCGTTTTGCCTTGCCTGTACATTTCAAGTGTGATCTTGTTGGTATCGCCTTTTTTAGGTTTTGCCGTAACAACTTTCTCTTCCTCTGTTTGAGGCGCAATGGTTACAACATTTTTCCTTTGCTCTTCTACAATGGCCAGCAGAGCATCCGGCTGCAATCCTTTGGCCAAGCCCGACGTAACCTGAAACGATTGCTCAAGCTGCTGTTGTTTTCTCAAAAAAACAACTTGTATGTTCTTTAGTATCCCCACATATTTTCCGGTGCGTTTTTTCACACGCATTACGTCAATATGTTTTTGCATCGGATCGATCAATTCATCTTTCAGCGCCTTTTTAAAATAGGTTGCTGCGGCTTCCATTCTTGCGTTCAACTGAACATAGTTATCAGCTTCTGCCGTTTCAACCAAGCGCTCGAGTTGGAACAAAAACTTTTGCGCGGTTTCTTTTTGCTTCCACGCATTTTGCAACAACTGCTCTGAAAGCTTTATAGCGTCTTCTTTTTCAGGTATCTGCCGGTCAGCATTTTGTTCGCAAAGATTTTCAGTTTCGGAAACGATCTTTTGCCAATCAAATGAAAGCAGCAGCGACTTTGCAATGAAAACTTTTTGCGCTTCTACCAGATAGTCTTTCAAGTCTTCCGCCTTGGGTGCAGTTTGTGCAAAAGCAATTACTCTTTCATCTGTGCTGATGGCATGCGGCTGAATGCGTGAAAACAAAACAAGCCCTTCGAGATTCGTCAAACGGCTCAGTGCCACATACACCTGTCCCGGAGCAAACGATGCGCCAGCATCAATGATCGCTTTGCTGAAAGTCAGGCCCTGGCTTTTGTGTATCGTGATGGCCCATGCGAGGCGTATCGGAAACTGTTCAAACACACCCAGCTCCTCCTCATCAACGGTATCTTTTTCTTTATTATACACAAACTTTACGTTCTTCCATTGCTCTCTTTCTATTTCCAATTCGCCTTCATTATTTGGAAACTCAATAACAATCTTATCTTCTCTAAACGCTTTAATTATTCCAATTTTCCCATTGTAAAATTTTCTTGCTTCGCCCTTATCATTTTTAATAAACATGATTTGGGCACCCACTTTCACGTTGAGGCTTTTCTCTGCAGGGAAAGCTTTTTCTCCAAAATCACCACTGATCTTCGCTTCGAAAGATTGTGAGCTCCCTGGCAACTTTTCAAGCTCACTGTAATTGATGGAATCTGATTGTGCGTTATGTGAAGTGAGTGTAATAAAATTTTCCTCCTTTGCCGGCCTGTAGCCCGGTTTGTAAAACTGGTGGAGCGTATCAAGATCTTGATTCGTCGCAACGTTGTTACGAATGTTATTCAGAATATTGATAAACAACAAATCGCTTTGCCTGTAAATCTTGTTCAACTCGATGTACAAAGTTGACGTTTGCTGCATCACTTGCGCATCAAAAAAGAAAGGGCTTTTGTAATACTGTTTCAAAATATCCCATTCCTCATTTCTTACAACCGGCGGCAATTGATATAAATCGCCGATGTACAATAACTGCACGCCACCAAAGGGTTCCAGAGGTCGTTTTCTGAAATGCCTCAAAATAGCATCCACAGCGTCCAACATATCTGCGCGAACCATACTCACCTCATCAATCACTAATAGCTCCAATTCTTTTAGCACTTCCCTGCGATCGTAATTAAATCGAATGTTCCTCAACAACGCATGGGCATTTGTAGTGCCACCGTTGAAATCGTTCCAGCCTGTATGTTGTATTGGCAAAAAAGGAACAAAGGGCAGTTGGAAAAACGAGTGCATGGTTACGCCGCCCGCATTGATCGCGGCAACACCTGTGGGCGCAACAACCGCCATTTTTTTAAAAGTATTTTCCTTAATGTATTTTAAGAAAGTTGTTTTGCCGGTTCCGGCTTTCCCGGTTAGAAAGATGTGTTTGTTTGTATGATTTACAAACTTTACCGCCATTTGGAAACGCTCATTGGTAGAATCGAACATCATTGTATGTGCAAAGTACTAAAATGAATAATAGCAGGAGTAAATGATGCCGGGCCACAACGGGCGTACAAGGTAATTTTTTTTCGCAAGAATTAATTATCTTGGATAAAATTTAGTCCAATACGATGTACAAGAAATTATTATCCATATCCTTGCTGCTTGCAGTAGCATCTCTATCCTTTGGCCAATCACAAGAAGAACACAGTACAATACAAACGCCTACAGGCAACTTAAGCGGCTCACTGATCATACCACAGAGCGCTGCGAAATTTCCACTCGTAATTTTACTACCAGGCTCCGGCCCCACAGACAGAAATGGCAACAACGCATTGGGCGTAACCGCCAATAGCTACAGATTACTGGCCGAAGCACTTGCCAAACAAAAGATTGCAACATTGCTCATAGACAAACGAGGTATTTCTGAAAGCGCCGCCGCACTAAGAAAAGAAGACAGCATTCGCTTTGACGACTATGTAAATGATGCGGTAGCGTGGAAAAGATCCCTTGAATCAGATCCCCGTGTTACGAAGGTCTTTATCGCCGGACATAGTGAAGGCTCGTTGATCGGTATGCTGGCCGCACAATTAACGCCGGTTGCGGGCTATATTTCCATTTCAGGTCCTGCAAAAAGCGCCGATAAAATACTTGTTGGCCAGCTCCAAAAGCAAGCACCGTTTATGGCTCCGGCTGCTGACTCTATGCTCAACCGTCTTAAAAACAACCAACCACTTGATAGCGTTCCCAACGAACTTTACGCTTTTTTTAGAAAAAGCATTCAACCATACATGGCTTCATGGATAAAATATACACCTTGTACTGAGATTGCAAAACTTACTGTGCCGGTGTTGATATTGCAAGGTTCTACCGACCTGCAGGTTGAAGATAAAGAAGCGAAAGCACTAAAAGAGTGTCAGCCAAAAGCAGAAATGCATATCATACAAGGCATGAATCACATCTTAAAAAACAGCAGCTCGGTAATGAGTGAAAATATTGCTACTTACAAAATGCCGGCACTGTCGATAAATGACGAGCTGGTCGACCTCATGGTGAAATTTGTAGGGAAGTAGGAAGAGAAGGAACGCTGATCTTTATGATTGTGATGATTTTGTTTGATGTCAAAAAAACTCGTTTAATTTAACACATGAATTTCCTCGCTCACGCATATTTGTCCTTCAATGAACCGGAAATACTGGTAGGCAATATGATCAGCGATTTCGTGAAGGGGAAGAAGAAATTAGACTATCCCGAAGGCATACAAAAAGGCATTCAGATACATCGCAATATTGATGAATTTACCGACACACACGAAGCCACCAAAAGAGCAATGCTGGTGTACAAACCTGCCTATCGTTTGTACAGCGCGGCTTTCGTGGATGTCACTTTTGATTATTTCCTGGCAAACGACAAAAGCATTTTCAGCGATGCCTCGCTCTTCGATTTCAGTCAGTCTGTATATGCAACGCTGGAACGCTTTATCGATCAGTTGCCGGCTCCGTTCAGGATGATGTTTCCTTACATGAAATCAAACAACTGGTTATATAACTATCGCACCAAATATGGTATTGAAAGAAGCTTCGGCGGCATTGTAAGACGTTCAAAATATTTGGAAGAAAGCGATGCCGCTTTTCAAATTTTCAATGATAATATTTCTTACCTGCAGGAATGCTATGATGTGTTTTTTCCGCAGCTGCTGAGTTATGCAAAGCGGTTAGCAGACAGAGATAGTTGAATAACTGAAGGGAACTCAGACGGAAGAATCAGTTATTCAGTTACTCAGTTATTCAGTTATTGTATATTCGTGATTAAACACTTCCTCCATGTGTGGCATCGCCGGTATTATTACAACAAATACATCTTTTATTTCCGAACAGCGTTTGTTACAAATGACAACCGCACTGCAGCATCGCGGACCGGAAAAGGAAAGGCTTTGGATAAATAATGAGGCAACGGTTGGTTTCGGCCATCGCCGTCTTTGCATCATCGATCTTTCAGAAGCTGGTGCTCAGCCAATGCACTACCTTAACCGTTACACGATTATTTACAACGGCGAGATCTACAATTACATTGAAATAAAGGAAACGCTGCAAAAGCAAGGCTATTCATTTGTCTCCCATTCGGATACAGAAGTGATCCTGGCTGCCTATGATTATTGGAAGGAAAAATGTTTGCAAGAATTCGACGGCATGTTTGCCCTTGCCATCTGGGACAGTATAGAAAAAAAATTATTCGCCGCAAGGGACCGCTTTGGCGAAAAACCTTTCTTTTATCATTTTGATCGAAACAATAATTTCCTTTTCGCATCAGAAATGAAAGCTCTGTGGGCGGTGGGTGTTGAAAAAGAAATGAACAACTCCATGCTGCTCAACTATATTAGTCTGGGCTGGGTGCAAAATCCTGTCGATAACATGGAAACCTTTTACAGTGGTATCTTTCAGCTGCCACATGCATCTTACCTAATATTTTCTCTTTACGAAAACGATCTGTCGGTAAACCGCTATTGGGATATTGATAAAGAAAAAACGATCGATATTACAGTGCAGAAAGCTGTCGAAGAATTCGCAGAATTATTTACAACTTCTGTAAAAAGAAGATTGCGAAGTGATGTTGCAGTTGGCACCTCTTTAAGTGGAGGATTGGATAGCTCTTCCGTTGTTGCCACTATTAAAAAACTATCTGCAGGTGCTGATCTGTCAAGCTTTTCGGCCGTTTTTCCAAATTTCGAAAAAGACGAATCGAAATACATTGACGATGTAAAAACTCAATTCAATCTCAACAGTTTTACGACAACTCCCACAGCCGAAGGATTTATAAATGATTTCGAAAGGCTTTGCTATCACCAGGAAGAACCTTTTGGTTCAGCAAGCATTTATGCACAGTTCAAAGTTTTTGAACTGGCGAAACAACATGACGTCACGGTTCTGCTCGACGGACAAGGTGCCGATGAAACACTTGCGGGTTATAACAAATACATCCATTGGTTTTTGCAGGAGCTTATGACCACAAGGTTTCACGTGTTTCAGCAGCAAAAGAAAATGCTTGCACAAAACAATGCGTCTTTCGAATGGGGATTGAAAAATTATGTTGCCGCAATGCTTCCTGCGCAAACGGCTCCGCAATTGCAAAAGAAATCTTTGTCGTTGTTACTTAACAATCGCGATATAAAAAGAGATTTTACGGAAGCCTTTCTTGACCGGGAAATGATGTACAAACCAATTGTTACCAAGCTGAACGACACTTTGTATTTCAATACCATGCAGTTTGGTTTACAGGAATTGCTTCGCTATGCAGACCGCAATTCTATGGCACACAGCCGCGAAGTAAGACTACCGTTTTTGTCCCACGACTTGGTTGAATTTATTTTTTCGCTCCGCGCAGAGTTGAAGATCAACAACGGCTTCACGAAAAACATTTTGCGGCAAACCATGCAGCATTCGTTGCCTGCATCCATCGTTTGGAGAAAAGACAAAGTAGGTTTTGAACCACCGCAAAAAAAATGGATGGAACAAAAGCAAGTGCAGGATTACATTATGCACGCAAAAGAGAAACTGGTCGCAAAAAAAATCCTGAATGAAAATGTTTTAAACAAACCGGTTAAAGCAAAAGGTTCTACAGAAGGCGGAAACAATGACTTTTATTATTTGGTTGCGGGTAAGATGCTGTGATATACTGCTATTACCCCGTTAGTACTGTCAGTTATTCAGGCAAAACTCATAACTCATAACTTATTACTCAAAACCTTTTACATTTGACATCTAAAAAAAATCATTCAATGAAATGAGCATGACAACAATCCTGCTAAAAACAAACAAGATTATTTCATGCGAATTCCATCTGACCAAAATAAAATAAAAAATATGCAGATGAAACTTGCCACAAAATATATACATGCCGGAGCACATCCGGATCCTTCTACAGGCGCAATCATGACGCCCATTTATCAAACGTCCACTTACGCACAGGAAGCGCCTGGAAAACACAAAGGCTACGAATATGCACGCTCACAAAATCCAACACGTACGGCTTTAGAAGAAGCACTGGCAGCCATTGAAAACGGAAAGCACGCGTTGAGCTTTAGTAGCGGTGTTGCAGCAACAGATGCAGTTATAAAATTACTGGAACCGGGTGATGAAGTAATTGCAGGAAGTGATATGTACGGCGGCACCTACCGCTTGTTCACAAAAATTTTTGAAAAATTCGGCATTAAGTTTCACTACGTGAATATGCAGGATGCCAATAACATCAAGCCTTTTATCAATAGCAAAACAAAACTCATCTGGACGGAAACGCCAACCAATCCGTTGATGAACATTTCTGATATCGCGGCAATCGCGGCGCTTGCAAAGCCTAATAAAATTTTGGTTTGCGTAGACAATACCTTTGCTTCACCTTATTTGCAAAATCCGCTGGATCTTGGTGCAGACATCGTGATGCACTCCGGTACAAAATATTTAGGTGGTCATAGCGATGTTATTCACGGTTGCCTGATGATGAATGATGATTCCTTAAGAGAGAAATTGTATTTCATACAAAAAAGTTGCGGTGCGGTTCCGGGTCCGCAAGATTGCTTTCTTGTTTTGCGTGGTATAAAAACATTGCATTTGCGCATGCAGCGACATTGCGAAAATGGTGCAAAAGTGGCTCATTTCCTCCGCAGCCATCCAAAGGTTGGAAAGGTTTATTGGTGCGGCTTTGAGGATCATCCTGGTTATGCGGTTGCGAAAAAACAAATGCGTGATTTCGGCGGCATGTTAAGCTTTACATTGAAAGATGAAAGCACTGAAGCAGCATTTAAAGTTTTGTCTTCCACAAAAATATTTTCGTTGGCAGAAAGTCTTGGAGGCGTTGAATCATTGATCAATCACCCAGCAACGATGACGCATGCGTCTATCCCCAGAGAAGAACGTTTGAAAAATGGCTTATCGGATTCGCTGATACGTTTGAGTGTTGGCGTTGAAGATGCAGATGATTTGATCGACGACTTGAATCAAGCCATCGGATAATTTTTTCAATACTATTATGCAAGAGTTATAGAACCAATAGAAGTTCTATAACTCTTTTTTTATTGCGCTATAAAAGCGGAAGCCGTAGTTTCACCTGTTTTTACTGCTGTGCATTTCAGGTAATACATTCCATGCGCCACATTTAAATTGCTCAACATTACACTCGTTTGTCCTTCAGCAATATTTCTTGTCTCGCTGGCAATCACCGCTCCATTCGCAGAATATACGGTTATTACAACGGGTTGATTTATTTTAGAATGAATCTTACATTTCACATTACCGCTTGCATCCATCATTGCCGAAAGGTAAAATGCATTTGATCTGTTTACAATCAAAGAAACGGGCGAGTAATCAACGTATCCGCTGGTAAACTCTACTTTCAATCGATAAAAATTATTTCCGGAAGTTGGCTGCTTATCTGTATATGTGTATGAATCCGCACCTGCGCCACATGTATAAAGTGTAGAAAAATTTGATCCATCATCACTTCGTTGCACGCTGAATGTTTTCACATGTTCATCTCTGCTATTTTTCCACGTCAGCTGTACATTATCATTTTGCTCTTGTGCCTTGAACAGAAATTGTGGCAGTGCCAGCGGGTCAGCAAAAATATTTTTCTGTACTACCTGGTTAAAAATAACCTGGTGACCTGCATCATTCAAATGGGTCTGGTCGCCGGAATCGTATTGAGGTAAGATTGAACTATCGACAGGATTGACGATTGGAGTCCAAAAATCAATTGCATAGATTCCAAACTCCATGAGTACACTGTCCTTTATTTCAGCCAATTTTTTCTTTGCATCGGAAGTAGCAAAATTGCCACTCGTTCTGGGTTGACTCGTTGTTACATAACATCTCACCCCTGCCTGCGCGTACGCATCGCGAATGGCACGCAGGCAATACATTGATTCAGTTATCGTATATATATCATAACCATTGGTGGGGTAGTTTACAATGACAATCGAGGGAAGCGGCAGAAAGGAAACCATCTTGGTTTCATCGTAATTTGGATCCGGCAACGGTCTTCCTGCGGGTGGAACATAACTTGCCGGCATTCCCTCGTAAGGCGAGTAACCCGGTTTAGCGACCTGGTCAATTTTTGTATCCCATTTTCCCGGAACGTCAAAATAGGCATCTAACAGTCCTACCCAACAGGTATTATAATTCGTAGCTCCATAACATGCCGAAGTAGATGATCCTTGTACACCCAACCATCTTGTTTGAACTTGTGCAAACGAGCACCCACAAAGCAGCCACAAAGCTGCAGTCATCAATACTTTCATTTTTAATTTGGATTTAGCGATAAGGCGGTAAACAGTCCTTCGCTAAAATTAGATACTAGTTGCGGTATTTTTTAATTATTTAATGGTTAAGATGGCTATATTTTGGCTCTTGGTGTTGACATGGACCTGATTAATTTTTATCGAATACCGTTAACTACAAATTGATGGCCCGTGTATTGCATATATTATCGCGGATATTGATTGTTCGCAGGAATATTTCAAATAGCTCTTTCATTAAAGCTCAAAAGTTTACACGATCTAATTAACAAGTCAAAATAGACATCAAGTTATTTTGCCGTTGAAAAAATTTGAAAGCACGTGCAACACTTTTTGTTTTAATATTGTTATTATGTAGAAATATTTGCCGCGATGGGAAATATTTTGCACAAGCGACAAACGATAAGTTCTTTATTTTTCATTCTGCTTTTTTGATGTTTTTTATCAAATAAATAAGAGAATCCGGTATTTTATCGCAGTTATCCACATTTTTAAGTTTTTGGCACAGTTTCTGAAATAATAATAGCAGAACGGGACAAGAATCTAACTTGGGTCCCAAATAACATAGGAATTATATAAATC
>Ga0318567_10000411_pt1 | contig 17996 bp, 18 predicted proteins | sample GRESIP088b5f20_FD_203691 | JGI IMG/M metagenome (GOLD analysis project Ga0318567, IMG submission 203691) | Tropical soil microbial communities from Luquillo Experimental Forest, Puerto Rico - GRE.SIPMG.088b5f20 | ecosystem: Environmental > Terrestrial > Soil > Tropical forest > Bulk soil...
GATTCTACTTGACCATACTCTTCGATAACCCCTTGAAGGTCATTTTCGCGAACTTTGTAACTTAAGTTACCTACGTAAATGTTCATAAAATAAAAATAAAAAAATTGTGTAAAAATTGTATTTCAAGAACAGCATAAACAAACGGGGTTAGAACTAAAGTCCTCGAAAAGGAGAGTTGGAAATAACCTAACGAAGAAATATACTTTCTTTTCGGTTACAAAGAAAATCATTTATTTTCGATTTTGCAACAGAATGTGTAAAAATATTTGAAATTTAGTGAATTATCTTCTAATTCTTCATTTTCTTGTAAGTCCATCACCTTTAATTATCCATTTGTACGAACATAACTCTGCTAAAGCCATTGGACCCCGGGCGTGCAATTTCTGCGTACTAATCCCAATTTCTGCACCCAATCCAAACTGAGCTCCATCTGTAAAAGCCGTCGAAACGTTGGTGTAAACACAAGCTGCATCCACTACCTTGTCAAAATACGATATACTTTTTTCATTCTCGCTCACAATGCATTCGCTATGTTTCGAACTAAATTTAGCTATATGATCAACCGCATCTTTAATTGATTCAACCGTTTTTATAGCCATTTTATAATCTAAGAATTCAATTCCGTAACTTTCTTCTGTAGCTTTCTGCAATAATTCTTCAGGATAATTTCCATCCAAAAATGTAAATGCTTTCACATCCGCATAAATCAAGACATTTTTTGAAGCTAACTTTTCACAAAGCTCCGACAAATCAGCTAATCGAGCTTCATGAATTATCAAACAATCCAATGAATTACAAACGCTGACCCGACGAGTCTTGGCATTGAAAATTATTTCTTTCCCTTTTGCCGTATCACCCGATTCATCAAAGTAAGTATGGCAAATTCCAGCTCCGGTTTCAATCACAGGAATACGCGAATTATCTCTCACAAAATCAATCAGCCCTTTTCCTCCACGGGGAATGATCACATCAACAAAACCAACTGCATTCAGCAATTCAGCCGCAGCTTCACGGCCAGCAGGCAATAAGGTGACGATATTCTTGTCCAATCCGAATTTTTCCAACACTGACTGAATCAATTTCACAATAGCCGAGTTTGAACTATGCGCATCGGTTCCACCTTTCAACACACAAGCATTTCCGGATTTCAGACAAAGCGAAAAAACATCAAAGCTCACATTAGGACGAGCTTCATAGACTACTCCTATTACACCAAAAGGAACTGTTATTTTCGATATTTTCATGCCATTCGGACGTTCCGTTTCCAACAATTGCTTGCCCAATGGTGAGGGCAATGACGCCACACTGCGAACATCGGCTGCAATTCCTGCAATACGTTCTTTACTCAACAAAAGACGATCATACATAGGATTATTTTTATCCATCATTGCCAAATCTTTTGCATTCTCAGTCAAAATAACATCGGCTTGAGTCACAGCCTCATCGGCTAAACTCGACAATACGCGATTAATCGTTTCATCGCTCACCAGATTCAGTGACCGCGAAGCAAGTACAGCAGCTTGCTTCCAATCGTAATGTATGGTAGTTGAATTCATAAAATCGTATTATTTGATCTTGTCTATTTTCTCTTTCTCTATTTTCTTTATTTCTGTAAATTTAAACACAAACTTATTTCCATCGGTAGTTTGCATTTTTATTTCCACATTAGGCGTTTGCTCAACAATATAACCTTTAAATATGTTGCCATCATTTAAGTAAACAATATCAATATAATTGTTCGTAATAAATTCTGTTGCAGACGAACAATTGTAATCAACCAAGTATTTAAACGTATTAATATTTTCTTGGGTTATCCCAGCTTCAACAACGCTTGGCTTCCAAATAGCTCCAGTAGCAAAGTCAACTATTGGACCACAAAAAGCAACAACAGGACTGCCGGCAAATCCAATACCCGCCCAAATAGCTACTGTCCCAAGAAAAGCATCAGTTCTAAATGTTCTGAATTTATAATCATATATTTGTTCCTGACAACCTTTCTCCCTTACTGTAAACGAAAATTTATTGGCCTCACCTCTTGGCACCTTAAAAGTAGCAGTTCCATATCCTTTAGTCTTTCCCTGATAAATTATTTCTGCATTTGGATGATTGTTATTTACTACAACATGAGCATTATAATTAGCTCCCCCCAATAAAGTTGCACAACTGGAAAATAAAACTGTGGAAATTAAAATCGTACTTACAAACGCATAACTCAAGCGTGATCTCTTCATAAAAACTATCAATTTATTTAACACACAAATTATCTAATGAAAAACAGTAAAAAATTCTACTCCAAGTACAGATAATCGTAATGTACAAGCGGTTTCTGATTTTTCTTCCCAATCATTTCACGGGCCTTTCCACTATCATATTGTACTTTCCCAACGCCTAGAGACTGTCCATTGTGATCAATTATCTTTACGATATCATCTTTTTCAAAATCTCCGACAATTTCAGTAGCACCGACAGGCAATAAACTTACCGTATTCTCTCCTATCAACACTTTAGCTGCATTCTCGTTCACATGAATCTCTCCTTTGGCAAAACCCTCACTATGAGCAATCCATTTCTTTACACTCGAAATCTCACCACTTGAAGCAACAAACCTTGTGGAAACCACATCCAGTTTTTTATCAAGTAGCTGCAACAAAATATTATCTCGTTTGCCGTTAGCTATAATCACGTCTATACCTTCATCAGCTATTTTACGGGCAATAGTAGTTTTAGTCAACATACCACCACGACCAAATGTTGATTTTGAGCTCTGAATAAAGTCCGATACATCTTGCCCTTTTTCTATCTGGCGAATTACTTTTGATTCTGGATCTGCTGGAGAACCATCGAAAATTCCATCAATATTACTTAAAATAACCAGCGCTTTCATGTCCATCATGGAAGCTATCAGACCCGACAGTTCATCATTATCCGTAAACATCAGCTCAGAGACAGATACAGCATCATTCTCATTTACAATCGGAATTACCTTGTTCTCCAGCATCACCTGCATACAATTCCGTTGATTCAGGTAATGGCGCCGACTGCTGAAATTCTCTTTGGTAGTCAAGACCTGCCCAACCGTAATTCCATGCTCGCGAAACAAATCGTAATAGTGATTAATGAGTTTAGCCTGCCCTACTGCAGAGAATAATTGCCTCTGATCCACAACATCCATCTTTTTATTGATACCCATAACGCTCCGCCCCGAGGCTACCGCCCCAGATGAAATCATCACTATCTCAACTCCTTTTTTATGCAAAAGTGAAATCTGATCAACTAATGCCGACATACGGGTAATATCCAAGGTCCCATCTGCGCGTGTCAATACATTACTGCCTATTTTTACCGCTATTTTTTTAAATCGCAATGACATAACTTTACTAGACCCAGCCTATCTATCAATCAGAAACTGGAATTTGACAATTTTATTTTTCGTTATAAACTACATGCATAAGTGTTGTTCCTACAGCATTTAATGTATTCTTATCCACATTATCCATAGTATCGTGCGTCGTATGCCAATAACTGCCAAAACCACTTTCTGTTTTTGGATCATACTGGATAATATCTATAGTAGGAATACCAATTATCTTATTTACATAAATATGATCATCGGTTATTGCACCACCTTTATCATCCTTGAAGTATTGCCCAAAACCCAGACTTTTAGCTTGCGACCAAACTGTATTTACAACACTCCCTGCATAATACTCCGAAGCCTGCTCTCTATAGAAAGTCGCTCCGGGTGCTCCAACCATATCAAGCAGAATACCAAAACGCGCAGTGTAACCTGCGATATGTGGACTTTTAGCCCAATATTGAGTTCCTAAACACCAGGAATCTTCGTTATCTTGTCCACTTCCAGCACTTTCGGGCTGCCCATAGTCCTCTGAATCTATAAAAATCAAATCAACACCTAGTGTTGGTCGGGCTTTTCCCATCAACCTCGCCATTTCCAACAAAACCCCTACCCCACTGGCACCATCATTAGCTGCCATAACTGGCTTTTTTCGATTTTCCAGCTTTGGATCATGATCAGCCCATGGTCGCGAATCCCAATGAGAAATCAATAAAATCCGGGATTCCGCTTTGGAATTAAACGATCCTATAATATTAATCGATTTCAATACTGTCCCATCAAAGGCTGTCAAATTAGTCCTTTGTTCAATTACCTCCGCACCAAACCTTTTTAAAGCTGCTGATAAATATTGGGCACAGTCATCATGCGCTTTAGTATTAGGCACACGCGCTCCAAAACCAACTTGATCCTTTGTAAAACGATATGCCGAATCAGAAGAAAAGACCGGCACTGTCACTACTTTTTCTTTGTTTTGTGCACTTTTAGTCGTCTGATTACACGCCAAAAACAAAAAAAATGGTAATAAAAAAATGAAAAGTTTTCTCATATCTAATTAAATGTGTACAAAGATACTGATTTATGACGAAAAACCGAGTCTGCTCATCGCGTAATTAATTTTTCACTAAACACAAAAACAGTCGGCATTTAGAACTAATCTGATCAAGAAAATCCACAATCTCGAATATCGATTCTATGGGATTTGTAGTTCTTATCCTAAAACAGCAAATTTGATTCAAAAAAACATAAGGGAAACAAGCACACAAAACAAATTAATGTTTTAGATTTGCATCAAATTCTTGAATTTCGAACTTATTTTCTCAAAAATGCATTTTTTAATTAAAAAATCGGAAAAAAGTTGATTCGGACTGAATCTTGAATATCGGCACATCAAATAACTCATACAATGATACTTACAACACCAAAAGACAATCATAAAAACTGCAAAAACAAAGAAAAAGCAGAAAAACAGGTTGTAAAACATATTTTTCCTCTTGTACCTATGAATTTTTACCTGTTATTTTGTCATCGTTAACTAAACAACACAATCTTTTTTATACCTTAAAAAACTAATACCTATTGAAACGTGAGACTTTGTGAAAAGTCTCACGTTTTTTTTGTATCTATTCATATCCTTTAATGCACACTTCTTCAATTATGTGCAAAAAAAATTGTCGGTTCAATAAAAACTGCTATTTTTGCAAGTCTTTTTCTATAAATGCATTTCTTCTATCAAACAGAAGATAAAACACATTAAAATTGAACAAATTATTCAATATTTGCAAGTTTTTCAGTCACAATATATTAATCTAATTATCAGAAAATGAGTTTTAACATTGTTGTTCTTGCTAAGCAAGTACCCGACACACGCAACGTGGGAAAAGATGCAATGAAAGCCGACGGGACAGTCAACCGTGCTGCGCTTCCTGCCATTTACAACCCTGAAGATTTGAACGCGCTGGAACAAGCTCTTCGCTTGAAAAGTAAAATTGAAGGTGCAACAGTTCATATCCTCACCATGGGGCCTGCTCGTGCTGCCGAAATTATTCGTGAAAGTATGTATCGTGGTGCAGATGGCGGCTACCTGTTGAGTGGGCGTGAATTTGCCGGTTCAGACACACTGGCTACATCATACGCCCTTGCGTGTGCCATTCGTAAAATAGGAAAAGTGGATTTAATCATTTGTGGTCGTCAGGCTATCGATGGCGACACCGCTCAGGTTGGTCCGCAAGTTGCAGAAAAATTAGGCTTGCCACAAATTACATACGCAGAAGAAATTTTGGACCTTTCAGATAATAAAATCACAATTAAGCGCCGATTGGAACGCGGTGTAGAAATTGTCAGAGGGTCATTGCCAATGGTAGTAACTGTAAATGGATCTGCTGCAAATTGCCGCCCACGCCATGCAAAACTTACACTAAAATACAAACATGCAGCAACTCCTTCTGAAAAACAAGAAGCAGGCTCTGATTATACCGATCTTTATGATGCTCATCCATATCTAAACATTACCGAATGGGGTGTAAACGATATAGAACACGATATTCAATGGCTGGGACTTAGCGGATCGCCTACCAAGGTAAAACAGATCGAAAATGTAGTATTTACTGCAAAAGAAAGTAAACGACTCACAGCTGCCGATGTTGAAATCGAAAGTTTAATGAAAGAATTAATTGCTAACCATACGATAGGATAATTTACCATGAACAATATATTTGTATATCTTGAAATTGAAGATGGCATAGTAGGCGATGTCAGTTTAGAATTACTCACCAAAGGTCGGAGCCTAGCCAAGCAACTAAATTGCAAACTGGAAGCAGTCGCAGCAGGTTATAAGTTAGATCAAATTGGTGCACAAGTATTTCCATTCGGAGTAGATGTGCTTCATATAGCCGACGATAAACGCCTAGCTCCTTACACTTCATTACCCCACACTTCATTATTGGTAAACCTTTTCAAAGAAGAAAAACCACAAATCGCCCTTATGGGCGCTACTTCTATTGGTCGTGATTTAGGGCCTCGCGTATCTTCGGCTCTGTTCAGCGGTTTAACTGCCGATTGCACTTCTCTTGAAGTTGGAACATACGAAGACAAAAAAGCAGGTAAGGTTTACGAAAATTTGCTATACCAAATTCGACCTGCTTTTGGAGGAAACATTGTGGCTACCATTGTGAATCCGGATTGCCGCCCTCAAATGGCAACGGTACGCGAGGGTGTAATGAAGAAAGAAGTCAAAGATCCTAAATTTGCAGGAAAAACCCGCAAATTAGACGTTTCGAAATATGTTGCTGACACTGACTTTGTCGTTGAAGTAATCGAACGTCATATGGAAAAATCAAAATTAAACATCAAGGGTTCTCCGATCATTGTTTCGGGCGGCTACGGCGTAGGGAGTGCAGAAAATTTCAAATTGCTACACGAACTCGCAGCTACTTTAGGTGGCGAAGTCGGAGCTTCTCGTGCTGCAGTAGATGCAGGCTTTTCTGAACATGAGCGTCAAATTGGTCAAACAGGAACAACCGTTCGTCCAAAATTATATATTGCTTGTGGAATTTCCGGACAAATCCAGCACATTGCCGGAATGCAGGAAAGTGCTATGATCATTGCAATAAACAACGATCCAAAAGCACCTATCAATGCCATTGCCGATTACGTGATAACTGGAACGGTAGAAGATGTTTTACCTAAAATGATTAAATTTTACAAGAAAAACTCGAAGTAATATGAACTTTTTTAACGATAACCCCGCAATAAGATTTCAACTTTCCCATCCGTTGATGAAAAAAATAGTTGCTCTCAAAGAACGCAACTTTGTTGAAAAAGATAAATATGATTACGCATCACGCGATTTTGAAGATGCAATTGATAATTACAAAAAAGTTCTCGAAATTATCGGAGAAATAGCAGGTGACGTTATTGCTCCAAATGCAGAGAGCGTTGATCATGATGGACCTTCAGTTGAAAACAGTCGAGTCCTTTATGCACGTGGGACACAAGAAAACCATGAAGCACTGACTCAAGCCGGTGTTTATGGACTTACCCTTCCACGTCAATACGGCGGATTAAACTTTCCAATGGTGGCTTATGTAATGTCTGGCGAGATGGTTTCACGCGCCGATGCTGGTTTTGCCAACATCTGGGGCCTTCAGGATTGTGCTGAGACAATTTCAGAGTTTGCTTCCGACGAAATCAAAGCTGAATTCCTGCCTCGCGTTACAGAAGGCGCCACCTGTTCAATGGACTTAACTGAGCCAGATGCCGGTTCTGATTTACAAGCCGTTCAATTGAAAGCAACCTACAACGAAGAAGATGGCATGTGGTATTTGAACGGTGTAAAACGCTTCATTACCAACGGAGATGCCCAAATTAAACTTGTTTTAGCCCGTTCGGAAGAAGGAACTAACGACGGACGTGGGTTATCATACTTTGTTGCAGACAACAAGCACGACCACACTGTTTTAGTTCGCCGAATCGAAAACAAATTAGGAATCAAAGGCTCTCCAACCTGCGAATTAGTGTTCAACAACACTCCTGCGAAGTTAGTTGGAACCCGTCGCATGGGCTTGATCAAATACGTAATGTCATTAATGAATGGTGCACGCCTAGGAATCGGAGCTCAGTCGGTAGGTCTTTCGGCAGCCGCTTATAACGAAGCATTGGCATACGCTCGCGACCGTCGTCAATTTGGTAAAGCTATTATCGAATTTCCGGCTGTTTTCGAAATGGTATCTATCATCAAAGCTAAATTGGATGCTTCACGCGCTTTACTCTACGAAACAACGCGTTTTGTGGATATTTATAAAATCTACGAAGCGATTGAAAACGAGCGCAAGCTTACGCCAGAAGAAAAAGCAGAATACAAAGAATATGCTCGTCTGGCAGACGCTTTAACTCCCATGCTTAAAATGTTTACCAGCGAATATGCAAATCAAAATGCATACGACTGTATTCAAATTCATGGTGGCTCCGGATTCATGAAAGACTATGCTTGTGAACGCTTGTTCCGCGATGCACGCATTATGACTATTTATGAAGGAACATCACAATTGCAGGTTGTAGCTGCAATACGTCATGTGACCACCGGCAATTATTTGAAGCAAATCCGCGACTACGATGCTCAACCAATTAAACCTGAATTTACATCACTACGCAAACGTCTGCAAATAATGACCAATTTGTATGCAAATGCGGTGGCTCGTGTCTCTGAAGCTAAAAATCAAGAATATCTTGACTTTCAGGCACGCCGTCTGGTAGAAATGGCAGGACACATTGTGATGGGCTATTTGCTTATCATCGATGCTTCTCGCGATTCAGAAGATTTATTCCGCAAATCAGCTGAGGTTTATTTAAACTATGGCGAAGTAGAAGTACGCAGACATGCTGCATTTATCAAGACATTTGATGTAGAAAATGTAGACGTTTATAAAGTTGTCTAACATATAAACAAATATCTAAAATAGAAAATGCTCTTAAGGACTTGGAATCCTTGAGAGCATTTCTGTTTTAAACCAGTCACCCATACCCCATAAAAAAAGCCTATCAAACAAATAATAGGCTTCTCTTGTGTGACAAAAGTCAATTAGTATATACTAAATTACTTTCACATTTACTGCATTCAATCCTTTTTTGCCTTCTTGCAAATCAAATTCTACGGTGTCTCCTTCGCGAATTTGATCAATCAATCCAGAAATGTGTACAAAATGTTCTTTTTTTGAACCATCTTCGCTGATGAATCCAAATCCTTTAGACTCATTGAAGAATTTAACTGTTCCTTTGCTCATTGTTGATATTTATTATTTTAATGTCCTGCAAAGATAATGTTATATAATTATAAACCACTGTTTTTTGAAAAATAATTCAGAAACAGGCAAATTATTTTGACCTTAAATCCATTTATCACCTCAAATTCGCTCAATTAAGATCTAAAACACATGTTTTGATGCTTTTATAAAGAATTTACAAATCATGCAACAGATAAACAATTCCGCATTCTTTTCTAATCAGATCAAGGGCATTTACCAATTCCAGACTATTATTCCAACTCCATAATTCACTTTGGGTTTTGCCCGACCGAACACATTTGGCGACCTCCTCGGCTTCACATTCATACCCAGTACCTTTTACTTCAAAATTCAATATTTGTTCATCGCCATCATTGCATTGCAATATTAGCTTCCCTGGGCAAAACCACATATGCTCAAGGGTTATTTTTCCTTTAGTCCCATGAATTTCAGCAACTATTGGACTTTCTGCCAAAAACGAGGAATACATTACAGAGATTGTGTCATGCTCATAATTAAAGGTATAATTACTATTAGTATCACAACCTTGTTCATTTAATCCTGCCACCGCTGAAATCGATTTTGGTTGACCGAGCAAAAACAAGGAAAGGAAAACATTGTAAATTCCAATATCCAATGTCGTTCCACCACATAAATCAATATTAAAATGCCTATATTGTTGTTCTAGACTGGACTTTATACAAAAACTTGCCGTTATCATCTTCACTTCTCCTATTTCACCAGATTCTATCAATTCTTTCGTTTTAATGATATTTGGCAGAAAACGACTCCACATCGCCTCCATCAAAAAGAGATTCTTCTGTTTCGCCAACTCAATCATTGTATTCGTCTCTCTCCAATTCACTCCCATAGGTTTCTCACAAAGCACATGCTTATTATGATTCAGAGCAAGTAGCGTATTTTCAAGATGAAGATTGTGCGGTGTAGCAATATAAATCACATCAATTTCAGCATCTTGAACCAACTCTTCGTAACTTCCATATGCTTTTGGAATATTAAATTCAGACGCAAACTTTTGAGCCGATTCCAGATTTCGTGAACCCACAGCGTAGATTTCTGAATTTTCAACCAACTGAAGTGCAACACTAAATTTATGCGCAATCCAACCGGTACTTAAAATACCCCATTTTATTTTTTGGTTTTCCATATGTATTTGCATCATATAAATGCACTTATCCTTCAACAGGCACTCTGGGAGATTTGAGTATCAACTGATAAAATGCAGCATCTAACCATTTGCCAAATTTATAACCGGATTCTTTTAAAATACCAGTCAAAACAAATCCTTCTGCCTCATGAAGTTTCATGCTAACGGTATTTTCCGCATCAATAACGCCAACTAAAACATGAAAATCTTGCTCTTCCGCCTTCTTCACAATTTCATGAAGTAGCACTTTGCCAATACCATGTCCACGCTTATCCGAACGCACGTAAACAGAATGTTCAACAGAATATTTATATGCCGGACGAACCCGAAACATACCATAAGTTGAAAAACCTAACAAAGTTCCATTGTCGTCGAAGGCACCGATTATTGGATAATTTCCATGTAATTTATCTGCATACCAAGCATGCATATTTTCCATTGTACGGGTTTTGTAATCGTACAAAGCTGTTGAATTAAGAATTGCATCGTTGAAGATATCCAGTATTTCTGGCAATTGTTCTTCGGTACAAGATTTTAATTGAAATTCCATTTGATTGGTTATTTAATTGATTTTTATTCTAAATTTTTTCTACTTTACTATTATTCCAATAATTACCCCTCCATTTTGTTTATGACTCGGTGTGCTTTCCGTCGTTTTACGGTCTTTTTTTGATAAGAATTGGAAAGTACACTGATATTTCCATCTATTTCTAAAATAGCCAGATCCACCTCCTTCACTGTAGCCACTCCATGTTCGCGAACAGCTTCCATCAGTTCTTCGTGCGTAATCTTTGCCTTTTTCAAATGCGATTCTAAAATCTCACCTTTATAAACCAACATTGTTGCATCACCCTCCACAACTTTCCCAAATTTAGGAAAGCGATACTGAAGATATTTAAACAGGTAATTCATCACAAACAACGTAGAAGCGGCAACTAATCCACCAGAAAGCGTAGAATCAGACCCGACCATTGCATTTTGCACAGCATTACTGATAAGTAGTATAAAAACCATGTCTACAACCGAGAGCTGCGCCAATTCCTTCTTTCCAAACAAACGAATGGCAATCACAATAAACAAGTAAATCACCAACGTACTAAAAATTATACGAACATAATTATTTGAGAGTAATTCGTGCATAATAGTTATATTTAATATTTAAATTCATCAAACCACTGCTTCAGCAATTTTAAAGTCACCACTTCCACCTCTTTCCTTGGTGTATGTCCGGCGTTGGATATTTCCGAGATTATCACATTCGTCTTGATTTCACGTTCCAATACATTCAATTGCTCAATTGAGCCAAATTCGTCACTCTCACCCTGAAAAGCTAAAACAGGGCAAGTTATATTACGCAGCAGTGGTACTATAGTCCACTGAGCAAAATAATCACTCAGCCAGGTTTCGTGCCAGAGCATGAAGAGCTCCCTCGTTTTATCGCCATGAAATCTTGACAGACTATCTAACAGACCTGTAGTCTTAGCACGCTCACGAGTTTCAAGAACAGCCGCTTTACCCGACTCCTCGATAAAACTATGAGCTCCCTCCAATATCAGTCCCTTAATTCGATCCGGATAAAGAGCTGCCGCCAGCAATGCTATAGTTGCACCATCGCTATGTCCATAAATAACCACATGCTGTATCTCGCAAGCATCCAAAACAGCCATCAATTCATGCGCTTCATCATGAAGATAGAATTCCGAACGTTGTTTTATGCCAAAAGACGAGGATTTTCCATAGCCACGACGATCATATATTAAACCAGATAACCCACTCATTTTCGACAATATCTCTGGAAAGTCACCCCACATTTCTACACAACCCCAAGAATCATGCAGAAAAACCAAAGTGGGTTTAGATACATCACTCGAGCTGAGGTTTATTCGTTTTATGAACAACTGATAATCTTCTCGTTTTAAATAAAATACATCCATCCCACCTCCATTAAGAGTTAATTTACAAATGTAGAAAAAAAACACCAATCTACGCCTGAATATGAATAATTTTATACCTTTGTGCAAGAGAATAAAGCATAGAATCATGAGGGAAATGGTAATATTAACCGGAGCAGGAATGAGCGCCGAGAGTGGCATCAGCACTTTTAGAGATACAGGTGGACTATGGGAGCAACACAAAGTCGAAGATGTGGCAACTCCTGCCGGGTGGCTACGAAATCCAACATTGGTATTGAATTTTTACAACCAACGCAGGGAGCAATTGCTAACAGCCAGACCTAATGGAGGGCACACAACATTAGCCGAATTGGAAAAGGACTTTGATGTTCGTATAATTACTCAAAATGTCGACAATCTCCACGAACAAGCCGGAAGCACTCACGTACTTCATTTGCATGGCGAATTAATGAAAGTGCGTTCGACTTCCCCCAGCGAAGAAGTATTCGAACTAACATCTGAAAATTACAAAACACATCTGGGCGACAAATGTCCAAAAGGATTCCAACTACGTCCACATATCGTGTGGTTCGGCGAAGCAGTCCCCGAAATTGAAAATGCTATTCAGGTAGTTGAACAAGCAGACATCTTCGTAATCATTGGCACCTCCATGCAGGTTTATCCAGCAGCAAGCCTGATAAACTATGTAAAGCCAACCGTCCCAATCTACCTTATAGATCCAAACGAAGTAACTGTTGGCACTGAAAATGTAACCGTAATTCAGAAAGGAGCTTCAGAAGGAATGCTCGAATTAAAGAAGATACTATACAATACAAAATAAAACAAAGAGTCTCGATTTGCAACATACAAATCGAGACTCTTTGTTTCAATAAATTCATCTCCGTTCTTGGCTATTCTGGTCCGTTCTGGTTCCACCGTTTCTATTTTCCTGACTCCCTGTTGCTGAAGGTCTGGTCTGCTGACGCATTTGTCTCTCCACTTTCACCGGCTGTCCAATGGTTCTGCCATAATAGTTAGTACTGCGCGCCCCCCCAGATGATTGCGATTTAACATCGGATTGTTGACGGTTGTTCTCACTAACTCCTGACGTCCGAGTTGGAGCCACATTATTGTTTTCATAATTTTGCACCTGCCGATTTCCGCTCTCATTACCCGAAGAATACGTGTTATTTCCGTTATTGTTTTTATTCCTATTATCTTGTCGTTGAGTAGAGTTGGCATTATTATCATTCCAATTGCCCTGGGATTGACGGTTTCGATTATCATCTTTGGTTGAATTCTTATACTGTCCGTTATTATTCCAATTGTATTGTTGTTTGCGATCTTCTTTGGTATACCTAAACTGACGATCCGACTTCAAACCTTCATCATCCCAACTGCGTGCTCTGTTTCTTTCACTTTGAGACCAATAAATAGCACTTCTTGTATTTTCATTAAATCCTCTAACATACGGGATATTACTATGATCATAATAATCACGATAGTAATATCTAGGATAATGCGACACATAATACTGATGATGCATCCATGGTTGATAGACATTAACATCAAGAGCAATTGCAAAACAATTATTCAAATCAAATCCGGCATAAACAGAAGGGCATTGTGGCGAGTCATACCAACGCCCATTGGAAAGATATACAAATTGCCGTGCGGACAGATCGTAATAAGCCTCAATATCTGGCAAATAATAATAGCGCACACCTTCTGAATACGGTGGAGCCCATTCTGGATTATCGTAACGGGAGTGTACCGATCCAACACTATAAGTATACAGGTCGCAGCCAGAAAACATTGATACTGAAAATAGCATTACAACTACTATCATCATTTTTTTCAAATTTTTCATGATTTCTAAATTTTAGTTATTATAATAGTAAAAACAAAATCCATGCCACAGTAGGCAGTATATAATACATTAAATATCAACACAAAATAAACTCAACAAATACCATCAACGTTGGATATGAAATTGAAAATCAAATAAAATCTTCAAATTAAACGTCTATTTTAAACTGCAATAAAAGATTCAATAGACAAAAAAGGAGTTTCCGGGCAAACACGATTTCTTTGGATTTAGCAAAAATACGATTATTGACAGAAACAACGAAACAAAATTACAATCAATTACCTTTTTGTTAAAATTAAATTATCGCACAACATCTGGCACACAAATCTTCTTTCAATAAAAAGAAAAAATATATTGGATATTCCAAAATGATTATCTATCTTTGCAGTCCAAAATCAAAAAAGAAACAAACACATTAAATAATTAATAATTATGATCGTAGTTCCAGTAAAAGAAGGCGAAAACATCGAAAGAGCATTGAAAAAATTCAAACGTAAATTTGAAAAAACAGGCGTAGTAAAAGAACTTCGTCGTCGTCAATGCTTTGACAAACCTTCTATCGTAGGTCGCGAGGAAAAAATGCACGCGATTTATGTTCAAAAAAAGAATCTAAGCGAAGAATAGGAAATAACAACAGGAAAAGCTTGTTTTCCCGAATTATTTAAACTATTTTCGTTGCAGAATTGAACATACGACGACGATTATGGTTAATGAATTTCTGCAATATTTACGGTATGAGAAGAATTATTCTTCTCATACCGTTTTGTCGTATCATACCGATCTTGATCAGTTCTCTGCATTTCTAAATATACCAAATAAACTCTCAGACCCAAGTTCGATAACCCCTCAACAAATCCAGCAATGGGTATTATCATTAATGTCCCAAGAGATTTCCGCCAGAACTTTGTCACGAAAAATTTCGACTCTCAAATCCTTCTGGCACTTTTTACTTGTGCGCCATTACACAAGCACCAACCCTACGTTAAAAATCATTTTGCCCAAAACAAAAAAACCACTCCCAACGTTTTTTAAGCAAAGCGAAATGAATACAGCCTTAAACAGCCTTTTCATTCCAGACAACTTCGAATCGATTAGAAACCAACTAATTTTAGCCATATTCTATTTAACAGGGATAAGACGTTCAGAGCTTTTAAACATCAAAGATATCGACATCGATTTATCTGGAGCAAGCATTCGGGTAACTGGAAAGCGCAACAAACAACGCATCATCCCAATAGACAACCTACTCTGCAAAGATATAGAGCGCTATATCGCCATACGGAATGAAACCATAGACAGATTCGAGCCGTACTTTTTTGTACGAAACAACGGACAAAAGTTGTATCCCAAAATGCTATACAACATTGTTCATGACAACATGTCAAAAATAAGCAGTTTACAAAAAAGAAGCCCACATGTGCTTCGTCACACTTTTGCCACCAGCCTGCTCAATGGCGGAGCCGATATAAATGCCGTGAAAGAATTACTTGGACACAGCAGCCTGGCAGCAACACAAGTGTACACACATACAAGCTTCGAGGAATTATACAATATATATAAACAAGCTCATCCAAGAGCAAAATAAAAAAGGAGGCTATTATGAAACTACGGATTCAATCCATCAATTTTGATGCAACTACTGCGCTGGAATCTTACATTAATAAAAAAACACTAAAGCTCGAAAAGTTTTTTGATGAAATATTAAACATAGAAGTATATTTAAAGGTCGTGAAACCAGAAACTGCAACGAATAAGGAAGCCGAAATAAAGGTATCGATACCAAATGTCGACTTTTTTGCGTCCAAAACTTGTGATTCTTTCGAAGAAGCTGCAGACCTAACTCTCGATGCCATAGAGAAACAGATTCGCAAATACAAGGAAAAATCCACTAAAAACTAAAATATATCCGGAAATGTTTTGTAGTCCAAAATATTTCCGTACATTTGCAAGCCGTTTGAATCAGAGTGTTCAAACGGCTTTTTAAACGCCAAAATTGCTAGATTCTAGCACATTGCCTCTTTAGCTCAGTTGGCCAGAGCACGTGATTTGTAATCTCGGGGTCGTTGGTTCGAATCCGACAAGAGGCTCAGCGATCATTATTTATTGTATCGAAAATGGAAAATGGGCAGTTACCAAAGTGGCCAACTGGGGCTGACTGTAACTCAGCTGTCTTTCGACTTCGGAGGTTCGAATCCTTCACTGCCCACTAAACCAATTTATATTACGACATTCATAATTAATTATGGATTCAGTATTGTGAATTAAATTTGCGGAAGTAGCTCAGTCGATAGAGCATTAGCCTTCCAAGCTGAGGGTCGCGGGTTTGAGTCCCGTCTTCCGCTCCATGTGGAGAAATAAATCATCAATGATTTATCTAATCCATTTTTGCTGTTGTAGCTCAGTGGTAGAGCACTTCCTTGGTAAGGAAGAGGTCGCGAGTTCAATTCTCATCAACAGCTCTACTTTGTGAGCTTTTTATAAAACATATAAAATTAATTATTAAATAATCTTTGAGTTATGGCAAAAGAAAAATTTGACAGGTCAAAACCCCACGTTAACGTAGGTACCATTGGACACGTTGACCACGGTAAAACTACCTTGACCGCTGCAATTACTACAGTACTTGCAAAAAAAGGGCTTTCTGAATTGCGTTCATTCGATTCTATCGATAATGCACCTGAAGAAAAGGAACGTGGTATTACTATTAACACTGCGCACGTAGAATATCAAACAGCTAACCGTCACTATGCGCACGTTGACTGTCCTGGTCACGCGGATTACGTGAAAAACATGGTTACTGGTGCTGCTCAAATGGACGGTGCAATCATTGTAGTTGCTGCTACTGATGGTCCAATGCCACAAACACGCGAACATATCCTTTTAGCTCGTCAGGTAAACGTACCTCGTATCGTTGTTTTCATGAACAAATGTGATATGGTTGATGACGAAGAAATGTTGGAATTAGTAGAAATGGAAATGCGTGAATTGCTTTCATTCTATGAATTCGACGGCGACAATACCCCTATTATTCGTGGTTCTGCACTTGGTGCATTGAATGGTGTTCCAGAATGGGAAGACAAAGTAATGGAATTAATGAATGCTGTTGATACTTGGATTGAATTGCCTCCACGTGCTGTTGACAAACCTTTCTTGATGCCAGTTGAAGACGTATTCTCTATCACAGGTCGTGGTACAGTTGCTACTGGTCGTATCGAAACAGGTATTATCAAAACAGGTGAAGAAGTTCAAATTATCGGTTTAGGTCAAAGTGCATTGAAATCAGTTGTTACTGGTGTGGAAATGTTCCGCAAAATTCTTGACGAAGGTCAAGCTGGTGATAACGTAGGTTTATTGTTACGCGGTATCGATAAAGAAAGCATCAAACGTGGTATGGTTATTACCCACCCGGGAAAAGTAACTCCTCATACTACATTCAAAGCTGCTGCTTACATCTTGAAAAAAGAAGAAGGTGGTCGTCATACTCCATTCCACAACCGTTACCGTCCTCAGTTCTATATCCGTACATTGGATGTTACTGGTGAAATTACTCTACCAGAAGGAACAGAAATGGTAATGCCAGGTGACAACTTGGAATTAACTGTAACATTGATCTATCCAGTAGCTTGTAGCGTAGGTTTACGTTTTGCTATTCGTGAAGGTGGACGTACAGTAGGATCTGGTCAAATCACAGAACTTCTTGACTAATATGAAGTTGCTCCCAACCTCTCCACAAGGTGAATAGTAAGAGCATACTGAAAAAATTGAGAAGTTTTTCAACCCAAAAGTCGTTTCTCGGAAACGGGAAACGACTAATATACGGGCGTAGCTCAGTTGGTAGAGCACTGGTCTCCAAAACCAGGTGTCGGGAGTTCGAGTCTCTCTGCCCGTGCAAATTCTATTTACAACATGAAGATAATTAACTATATCAAAG
>Ga0318567_10000413_pt1 | contig 17990 bp, 15 predicted proteins | sample GRESIP088b5f20_FD_203691 | JGI IMG/M metagenome (GOLD analysis project Ga0318567, IMG submission 203691) | Tropical soil microbial communities from Luquillo Experimental Forest, Puerto Rico - GRE.SIPMG.088b5f20 | ecosystem: Environmental > Terrestrial > Soil > Tropical forest > Bulk soil...
GCTGGAGCGCGAATCGGGCACCACGCTGGTGGAGCGCAGCGGGCGCGGGATCCGGCTGACCGATGCGGCCCTGCTGCTCGCCGGGCACGCCAGCACGATCTTGTCGATGGCCGAGCAGGCCGAGGCCGACGTGAACGCGCGGGCGGGAGCGGTGGCCGGGCGGCTGATGCTGGCCAGCCTGCCCACCGCGACCCGCGGGCTGGCCGCTCCGGCGCTGCGCCAGCTGGCCGCCGCGCACCCGGCGCTGCACGTCGAGCTGGCCGAGGCCGACTCCAGCGAGTCCATCCCGGCGCTCGTCCAGGGAGCCGTGGACCTGGTCATCGCGCACGACTGGTCGAACGCGCCACTAGCTGCGCCGGACGGCCTGGACAAGACCCTGCTGCTGGAGGATCCCGCGGACATCGCCGTGCCGGCCACCCATCCGCTCGCCCGGCAGGCCGCCGGAACCTGGGACGGCGCGGTGCCGCTAGCGGGCCTCGGCGCCGGGCCGTGGATCTGCGGCGCACCCGGCACCTCCTGCCATGACTGGCTGATGTTCACGTTGCGCTCGGCGCGGCTGGAGCCACGGTTCGCCCACACGGCCGACGAGCACGCCACCCAGCTTTCCCTGGTCGCCGCGGGCCTGGGCATTGCGGTCATGCCCCGGCTGGGCCGCGGCCAGGTGCCCGCGGGAGTCCAGATGATCGCGGTCCGGCCGGCCCTGCGGCGCAACATCTACGCGCTCTGGCGCACCACCGCGGCGCGCCGACCCGCCATCGGCGCCGCCGTGTCGGCGCTGCGCGAGGCCGCGGCGTCAGAACGCGAAGTTGCCGGCTAGTACGCGGTGACTGTCGGCGGGCCGGCTGGTCTATATAGACACAGTCTCCGTCAGCGGAGGCTGGTCCATATGGATACAGCCTCCGTCAGCGCCTGCGCTTGGGGATCACATGACAGCCACCGATGACTTCACCGCCCAGGCCGGCCGGTACCGGGGCGAGCTGCTGGCGCACTGCTACCGGATGCTCGGCTCGGCCGAGGAAGCCGAAGACCTGGTGCAGGAGACCTACCTGCGCGCGTGGCGCTCCTACGGCGCGTTCGAGGGCCGCTCGTCGGTCCGGACCTGGCTGTACCGGATCGCCACCAACGCGTGCCTGACCGCGATCGAGCGCCGCGGCCGGCGGCCGCTGCCCTCGGGCCTGGGCGCGCCATCGGACGACCCCGATGCGCCCCTGGTCACGTCGCCGGACCTGCCGTGGCTGCAGCCGCTGCCGGACGCACTGCTAGCGGCCAGCGCGCACGATCCGGCCGCGGTGACCGCGTCCCGGGCCGGCATCCGGCTGGCGATGGTCGCGGCGCTCCAGTACCTGCCGGCCCGGCAGCGAGCCCTGCTGATCCTGCGCGACGTGCTGGAATGGCCGGCCGCGCAGGTCGCCGACCTGCTGGGCATCACCACCACGGCGGTCAACAGCGGCCTGCGGCGGGCTCGCGCCCAGCTCGCCCGGGCGCTGCCAAAGGAAGACGAGGTCGCCGAGCCGACCGAGCCAGGCCGCCGGGCGATACTGGATCAGTTCGCCGCGGCGTTCGAGAACGGCGACGTGAGCGCGCTGGCCGACCTGCTGCGGGAGGAAGCCGTGCTAGAGATGCCGCCGGTGGCGACCTGGTTCGCCGGAGCGCAGACCGTGGCGAGCTTCTTCGGCTCGCACGTGTTCACCCAGGCCGGGCGGTACCGCCTGGTGCCGACGGGAGCCAACGGGCAGCCGGCCTTCGCGGCCTACGAGCGCGGGCCCGACGGGACCTACCAGGCCCACGCGGTGTTCGTGCTGACCCTCACCGGGACTCAGATCGCGCGGATCGTCATCTTCCTCGACCCCGGCCTGCTCGCCCTGTTCGGGATGCCCGCCGAGCTCGGGACGCCGGTGCCTGGCCCGGCCCGGCCGTAAGGCGAGGTGGTCCGGCCGCGGCCGCGCTGACCCGGGACTGTGGCTGCTCCGGTCCGCCGTCAGCTACGCCCTGGCCGCAACCGGCCCGGCCGGCTCCGCGCGGCCATGGGCGTGCTCTCCGAGGCGATCGCCGCCCTCGCGGCGACTCCGGCGATCCTGCCTGGTCTACCTCTGTAGGCCCGCGCGGCAACGGCGATCCGGAACCGATCGCATCCGCGCGGAAAACGGAAGGGAAGAAACCATGTCCAGTACCGACCTCACGGGATCTACCGCGATCGTCACCGGCGCCAGCCGGGGATTCGGCCGCGGCATCGCCACGGCGCTGGTCCGGGCCGGGGCACAGGTCACCGGCGTGGCCCGGGACCGGGAGGAGCTCGCCCGCCTGCAGAGCGAACTCGGCGATTCGTTTACCCCGGTGGCGGCGGACGCCGCCGACCCGGTCACCGCGGGACAGCTCATCGACGCCTGCCGTCCCGGCATCCTGGTGCTCAACGCGGGCGTATCCCCGCTGTCCCGGCCGATCCAGCAGCAGTCCTGGCAGAGCTTCAGCCGGAACTGGGAGATCGACGTGCAGCACGTCTTTCACTGGACCCGCGAGGCCCTGCTCGCGCCGCTGGCCCCGGGCAGCATCGTCGTCACGGTCTCCAGCGGCGCCGCGCTGCGCGGCTCGCCCCTGTCCGGCGGCTACGCCGGCGCCAAGGCGACCATCAGGTTCATCAGCGCCTATGCCGGGGCCGAGTCCGAGCGAGACGGCCTGGGCATCCGGTTCGCCTGCGTGCTCCCGCAGCTGACCCCCGCCACCGCGCTCGGCGCCACCGCGGTCGCCGCCTACGCTGCCCGGGAGGGCACCGACGTCGCCACGTACCTGCGGAACGCCGGCCCGGCCCTCACCCCCGAGCAGGCCGGCGACGCGATCACCGGCCTGATCACCAACGACGTCAAAGGCGATGACGCCTACCTGCTCACCGCGGCGGGCCTGCACCCGGTGACCTGACCGTCCGCTGGACCAGGCAAGGCAGAGGAAGGAAGCCATGAATACCCAGCCGATACCCCCTGCCTGCGACCTGGGCAAATACCTTCCTCATGCGGAGCGCTCCGCATGAGCTATGCAAACAGGCGCGGCAGGCTGCGGGCTTGGAGCCCACAGCCAGCCCGCCGCTGACGGCGCAGCGGGCCAGTGGGCACCGGGCAGATGCCGACCCGCCGCGCTTGCTGAGTACCTACGGCCCGATCACATCTGCTAGCTCCGAGTGCCCGTAGGACCGTGCGGCCACTCTGGTCCGGATCTCCTTGGCCTGCTTCCTCCGTGGCAGGCCTTCGGGCAGTCCTGTTGTGCAGTCTGCCTATCAGGTTCCGCCGAATCTAGGCAGATTGCCGCACTAAAGCATGTGCCCTCGTTGTTGACGTCACCAGTACCAAACCACACGGCGCGAGCGCGGTGATGCTCGTGCCAACTCACGAAAGGCGCTCTCCATGCGCAAGCTCGTCCTCTCGGCCCTGGCCGCAGCGGCCCTGGCCGCCCCGGTCCTCGCGGCAGCCGCGTCGTCGGCCTCCACCGTCACCCCGGTGGCGGCCACGCTCATGGCGCAGACCTCCTACAAGGCCGTCACCCACTCCGCGAACCACCCTGACACCTCGAACTACTGCGGCGTCGGCAAGATTGGTCCGGACTGCGTCTGGGCCTACGACAACCTGTCCATGCAGCTGACCGCCACCCAGACCGGGACGAACACCTGGGCCGTCACTGTGACGGACAACGGCAGCTTCGCGGGTTTCGCGGACCCCAACAACGCCGCCAACCCGGGTGCTCCGCTGACCAGCAACGGTCCGGTGAAGGGCACCTACGACCTCACCGTGACCTCGCCCAGCGCGCCGGTCAACGCGAACCTGCCGTCGCAGATGGACGGCGTCGGCACCGGCACGATCGTCGCGAAGTGGTTCGGCCTGCCGGACACGTCCCAGGTCGTCGGTGGCGACTACAACTTCTCCTACCAGAACGGGAACTACGTCCAGTCCTGGGATGGCAGCAACAGCGTCATCACGAGCGATGTGCAGGGCCACTGAGCCCACCCAGACCCTCTGGATAGGGACTCAAGGCGTCTAAGACGAGCCGGGTGTTCCGACTCCTTCAGCCCCGATATGGTCCCTGGGCCCGGCGCCGTAAGGGACCAGCTGGCCAGGCGCGTTGCAGGCTGACGCGCTTGGCCTCCGCGCCTGGCAGTTCGCAATCTGAAGGCCCCGCCGGCCTAGCTGGCGGGGTCTCTCGCTTGCCTGCGCCACGGTCTCCCGCCTGTCGGACGGCGCTGACCGGCGGCTTCCGGTGGGGCTTCTGGGTCTGTGGGATGATCGCCCTGCTCGCGGCGCCTGGGCCGCAGAGGACACTCAGTTCAAGGAGATCACGAGATGGGGAGCGGACGGCGGGTGGTCGCTGGATGACGAGGAACGCACGGGCGGCCGCTGTGATCGGCGGGGGGATCGTGGGGCTGGCGGTGGCCCGGGAACTGACCATCCGCTACCCCGGCCTGCCGGTGACGGTCTTCGACAAGGAAGACCGCATCGCCGCCCACCAGAGCGGGCACAACAGCGGCGTCGTTCACGCCGGCATCTACTACGCCCCGGGGAGCCTTAAGGCGCGGCTGTGCGTACGCGGCGGGAGCCTGCTGCGCGAGTTCTGCCAGCAGCACGACGTCCGCCTGCGCGAGCTCGGCAAGCTGGTGGTCGCGAGTTCCGCCGCGGAGCTGGGCGGGCTGGCCGAGATCGAGCGCCGCGCGCTGGCGAACGGGGTTCCCGGCACCCGGCGCGTGGCCCGGGCCGAGATCGCCGAGATCGAGCCCTACGTGCACGGCGTCGCGGCCCTGCACTCGCCGCACACCGCGTCGGTCGACTTCCCCGGCATGTGCCGGGCCCTGGCCGGGGAGATCACGTCGGCCGGCGGCACGCTCCGGCTCGGCACGCGCGTGCGCTCGCTCTCCGAGGGCGCCTTCGGCGCCGCGGTCCGGTCGGACGATGGCGCGTGGACCTTCGATCAGCTGGTCGTCTGCGCGGGCCTCACCGGCGATAACCTCGCCGCCCAGGTGGGCGGGCTAGCTGAGATGCGGATCGTCCCGTTCCGCGGGGAGTACTACGAGCTCCGCCCGGCGGCCCGGCACCGGGTCAAGGGCATGGTGTATCCGGTTCCCGACCCTCGCTACCCGTTCCTCGGCGTCCACTTCACGCGCGATGTCGACGACGGCGTGCACGTAGGCCCCAACGCCGTTCTGGCCCTGGCGCTGGAGGGCTACCGGTGGCGTGATGTCCGGCTCCGCGACCTGCAGGACATCGGAAGCTGGCCCGGCACCTGGCAGCTCATCCGCCGGCACTGGCGCAGCGGGCTCAGGGAGATGGCCGACTCGCTGGTCAAGCGGCGGTACCTGGCCAACGTGCGGACGTATCTGCCGCAGATGCAGCCCGGTGATCTCGTCCGGTCGACGGCGGGGGTCCGGGCCCAGGCGGTCCGGCGCGATGGCGGCCTGGTCGACGATTTCGTCCTGCAGCAGGCCGGCCGGATCATGCTCGTTCGCAACGCGCCGTCGCCCGCGGCGACCTCCAGCCTGGCCATCGCCGAGCACATCGTGTCGGCGCTGAACGGCGCGCCCGCCACCCGGTAGGAAAGTCAGGGCCGGGCGGCGCGGGCGGCGTGCCGCCCGGCGCGCCGCCCGAAGAAGGACCCCTCGCCCAGCTGCGTCCCGCTGCTGTATCCCTTGGCGTCCTGCGCGATGTTGGACGCGCAGGCGCCCGCCGCGTACAGGCCCGCCACCACCGACCCGTCCGCGCGCTGCACCTGCCCGTCGACCGTGCACCGCAGCCCGCCCAGGGTGAAGCCGGCGTACATGGCCTGGCCGAGCGTGAGGTCGAACGCGGCCCAGGGCCCGGTGTCCTGCGGCTCGAGCCAGTCCGGGTGCTTGTGGAACTCAGGGTCCTCGCCCCGGGCCGCGCCGGCGTTGTACGCCGCTAGGGTCGCGGCCAGGTTCCCCGGCGGGATGCCGAGCCCCTGTTCCATCTCCGTGACGCTCTCCCATCCGTCGATGAACGGCACCAGCGGCATCTGCGGGTACGCCATGTGCACGCTGTCCACGATCAGGAACGCCGCGCTCCCCGGCTGATCCAGGACGAACCCCGACGTCCGGGCGTGGTAGCTGTCCTCGGCCACGAACCGCCGGCCATCGCGGTTGACCACGATGCCGGTCAGCAGCTTCGCCGGGGGGTAGAACGGGGCGGTGATGAACGCCTGGTCCATGTGCAGCGCCTGGCCACCCGCGGACAGGCCCAGCCTGATGCCCAGCCCGTCGTCATAGGTGGTGCCGAGGACGAACGGCTTGGACGCGAGCTGCGGGACGTGCTCGGCCACCATCTCGGCGTTCATGACGAAGCCGCCGGCCGCCAGGATGGTGCTGCGGGCCAGGACCTCGCCGGCCTGCTCGTAGGAGCGCCACCGCACGCCGCGGACGCGACCGGCGTCGGTGACCAGCTCGGTGGCCCCGGTCTCGTACCAGACCTCGACGCCGAGCTGCTCCGCCCGGCGCACCAGCAGGTCGATGACCAGCTTCGCGCCCTGGGTGTCGCCGGGGACCGGTACCTTGTGGCCGCGGGGCGCGGGCACCGCCAGGTCGCGGAACGGCCACACGTTCTCGTTGCCGGTGTACATCAGGCCCTGGGTCTGCGGCTGGATGACCGCCTTCTCCGGGTAGTAGCTGCGCTCGAACTCGAACCCCAGGCTCTCCAGCCAGTCGCAGTGCTCGGCGCTGCCGTCGGCGTAGGCGCGGATCTTGCCGGCCTCCGGCTCGGGGGTCACCGCCATCAGGTAGGCGTACATCTCGTCGGGGGTGTCCCGGTGGCCGGTGGCGCGCTGCACCACCGTGCCGCCGCCGAGGTAGAAGTGCCCGCCGGCCATGGCGCTGGTGCCGCCCGCCACCGCGGCCCGCTCCAGGACCAGCACCGACGCCCCGGCCGCGGCGGCCTCGACCGCCGCGCAGCCGCCCGCGATGCCGAAGCCGACCACAACCACGTCCAGTGTCATCTCGGCTCGCTCGCAGTTTCGGCTTGGCTCGCACTGTCCCCGGTCATGGGCCTCCGCCTCGATGTAGCTGTTGCGCAGCCAGGCTATGAGAGCCATCCTGACCCCTGAGCCACGAAGGAGCGCGCATGCGGCACGGCGTCGTGTTGTTCAGCAGCGACCGCGGCATCACGCCGGCGCAGGCCGCGCGGGAGGCGGAAGCAGCCGGCTTCGACTTCTTCTACGTGCCCGAGCACACCCACATCCCGGTGCGGCGCGAGGCGCCGCACCCGCGGACCGGGACCGCGCAGCTGCCGGACGACCGGTACCTGCGCACGCTGGATCCGTGGGTGGCGCTGAGCATGGCCGCCGCGGTCACCGGCACGATCCGGCTCGGCACGGCGGTCGCGCTGCCGGCCGAGCACGACCCGATCGCGCTGGCCAAGACCATCGCCTCGCTCGACCACCTGTCCGGCGGCCGGGTCGAGCTCGGCGTGGGCTTCGGCTGGAACACCGACGAGCTTGCCGACCACGGCGTGCCGGCCGGGAAGCGGCGCGCGGTGCTGCGCGACTACCTGGCCGCCATGCAGGTCCTGTGGTCACAGGAGGAGGCCAGCTACCAGGGCGAGTTCGTCAGCTTCGGCGCCTGCTGGGCGTGGCCCAAGCCGGTGCAGCAGCCGCGGGTCCCGATCCTGGCCGGGGCGGGCGGGACCGAGAAGACCTTCGGCTGGATCGCGCGCCACGCCGACGGCTGGCTGACCACGCCGGGCGAGACCGGCCTGGACGCGAAGGTCGCGCTGCTGCACCAGGCCTGGCGCGCGGCCGGCCGGGACGGCCGCCCCCGCGTCACGGCGCTGGCCGGCAAGCCGGACCCGGACCTGCTCGCGCACTGGGCCGAGATCGGGGTCACCGACGCGGCGTTCGGCCTGCCGGACCGCTCGCCCGACGAGGTCGTCGGCTACCTCGGGCGGCTGGCGGGCCGTCTGGGCCTGGCCGCGGCCTGACCCTTCGTCGGGACCGATGGACCACGGGATCGGCGCGGCATGGCCCCATTCAACCACCGGCACCCGCTTGACGGCCGGCTCCGCCGCGCTCGCGCCGGCCGACCGGCAGGGCCGCGAGCATCAGCAGGCCGGTCAGGGCGAAGACCGCCGGGTACCCGGTGCGCCCGGCGAACAGGCCGAAGACCGCGGGACCCGCCCCGTACCCGGCGTCGTAGGCCAGGTTCCACAGGGCGCTGGCCGTGCCGAGCCCGGACGCCGGCATGCGCTCGATCATCAGCGTCAGGGTGGCGTTCTGGACGATCCCGAACCCGGCGCCGAACAGGCTCATGCCCGCGATCACGGCCACCGGGGAGGCCAGCCAGATCATGGCGATCATCCCCAGCGACGCGATCGCCAGCCCAGGCATCAGCAGGCCCGCGTGCCCGTGCCGGTCGCCGCGGCGCCCCGCCCACCAGCGGCCAGCGGTCGCGGTCAGAGCCTGAGCAAGCAGGCCGGCGGCGGCGACGGACCCGGCCGCCCCGGCCGCCAGCGGAAGGAAGGCGACGACCACGCCAGCGGCCACCGTGGTCGTGACGAAGATGAGGGCCGGCCGCAGCTGCCCGCCACGCCGCAGGGCGGCCAGCAGCCCGGGCGCCGGCCCGGCCTCGGCGGGCCCGCCCGCCGCGCGGGGGTCGGCCCGGCCGGGCAGCCACCGGAAAACGGCCAGCGGAGCCAGCGCGGCCGCCGCCGCCATCACGATGACCACGGCGTACCCGTAGCGGCCGGCGAGCCAGACCCCTGACGGCAAGGCCACGACGCCCGGCAGGGAGCCCACGGCTCCGTACAGGCCGAGTCCTTCACCCCGCCGCTGCGGCGGCAGCAGCAGGATCGTGAGCGCATCCATGACCACGCCGCTGAGGCCGAAGCCGAACCCGCGCACGAAGCTGACCGCCGCGATCATGACCAGCGGGCCGCCCGGCAGCAGGGCCAGGGCCGGTACCCCCATCAGCACCGCCCCGGCCACCGCCAGCGTCCGGTACCGGTACCGCCTCATCAGGGCGGATGCGGTCAGCTCGGCGGCCACGGTGCCCAGCAGGAGCGCGCCGGTCACCAGCCCGGCCCCCGCGCTTCCGGCACCAGCGCGGGCGGCGTACAGCGGAGTCACAGAAAGCAGCAGGTAAAAGCTGGTGAGCACGGCGAAAGACGACGCGGACAGCAACGTCAGCGGGCCGCTGACGATGCGTCCCCGCGGCGCGGCGGCGCCGGTTTCCCGGCCGGACTCCAGGTGCGTCACAGTGCTCATGCTGATGACCGTATTCGCGAAGTGGAACACCGGTAAGGTCCAGTTCTATGACGATTCAGTGGTCCGGTTTGGGTCCGGAGCTGCTGCTGCGGCTGGACCGCGGCAGCGCTCAGCCGCTGCGTTCCCAGCTGGAGACGGGCCTGCGCGACGCCATCCGCAGCGGCAGGCTGCACGGCGGCGAGCGGCTGCCGTCCTCGCGGGAGCTGGCCCGCGAGCTGGGCGTGTCCCGGGGACTGGTGCAGGAGTGCTACAGCCAGCTGCTGTCCGAGGGCTACCTGACCAGCCGGGGCGGCTCGGCTACGCGGGTCGCGGCGGGCGCGTACCACGCCCCGCCGGATCCGGCGCAGCGCCCGGAGCCGCCGCCGTCGCTGATCGCCGACTTCCGCTCCGCGGTTCCTGACCTGGCCAGCTTCCCGCGCGGTGACTGGGTCTGGGCGACCCGGGAGGCCTGCGGCAGCGTGGCCACCGCCGACCTCGACTACGGGGACTCCCGCGGCAGCGCCGAGCTGCGCCGGGTGATCGCGGGATACCTGCGGCGAGTACGGGCGGCGGCCGCCGACCCGGAGCAGGTGATCGTGAGCACCGGATTCGCGCAGGGGGTCGGCCTGGTGCTGCGGGCGCTGGCGCAGGCGGGGGTCCGATGCGCGGCCTTCGAGGATCCCGGTTACGGAAACGCCGAGACCGACGAGACCATCCGGGCCGCCGCGGCGGCGGGCTTGCGCGTCGTCCACGTGCCCGTCGACGACCTGGGACTGGACGTCGCGGCCCTCGAGGCGAGCGGTGCACAGGTCGTCGTGGTCACCCCGGCGCACCAGTCACCCACCGGCGTCGTCCTGGCGGCCAGCCGGCGCCAGGCCCTGGTGGACTGGGCCGGCCGCCGCGGCGCGTTCGTCGTCGAGGACGATTACGACTCCGAGTTCCGCTACGACCGGGAGCCGGTCGGCGTGCTCCAGGGTCTTGCCCCGGACCGCGTCTTCACCATCGGCACCGCCAGCAAGGCGCTGGCGCCGGCCGTGCGGCTCGGCTGGGTGCTCGCCCCGCCGGCCCTGGCCGATGCCGTAGCGGCCGAGAAGCTGATCAGTGACCGCGGCTCGTCCACTCTGGACCAGCTGGCGCTGGCCGCCCTGATCCGGTCCGGCCGCTACGACCGGCACCTGCGCCGGATGCGGGTGATCTACGCCCGGCGCCGCGCCCGGCTCATCGACGCGCTCGCCCGGCACGCGCCCGGCACCCGGCTGACCGGCCTGGCGGCCGGGTTCCACGCGGTCGCGCACCTGCGGCCCCGCGCCGACGAGCAGGCCGTGGTGGCGGCCGCGCGCGAGCGGCGGGTCGGCCTGTACGGGATCGGCAACTACCGGGCGGACGGCGCCGTCGTGCCCCCTCAGCTCTTGATCGGATTCGGCAACGTCAGCGAGCGCGCCATCGAGCCCGGCATCGCCGCCGTTGCCGACCTGCTGAGCTAACCCGCTCCCGCAGGCCGGCGAGGTGGCCGCCTGGGCAGGCAGCCACCTCGCCGGGTTGGGCGTTACCGTGCGCCGGTCAGGGCCGGCTCCGGCTGGCGGTAGGCGGCCGCAAAGCCCTGGCGCCAGCTCGGGTAGCGCAGCGTCCACCCCAGCTCGCGCTTGGCCTTGGCGTTCGAGGCGCCGCGGGACTGGGTGGCGCCCATCACCGCGTCCTCGCCCGCGATGAGCCGGACCAGCCAGGCGGGGACGTGGCGGGGTGGCTTGGCGCCGAGCGCGTCGGCGAGCACCGGCAGCCACTCGCGCGCCGGCGCAGGCTCGTCGTCGACGATGTTGTAGATGCCCGCACCGCCGTGCTCGAGCGCGAGCACGGTCGCCGCGGCCGCGTCGTCGAGGTGGATCCAGGAGGTGACGCCTCCGCCGTCGCCGATGATCGGGAACCGCCGCTTGCGCACCAGCCGGGCGAGCTGGTCCCCGGTGGCGCCGTAGAAGCCGCCGTAGCGCAGCGCGATCCCGCCGGCGTCGCTGACGGCCTGGTCGAGGTGGGCCATGGCCGCGTTCGTCTCGTGCGCTCCCGCGGGCGGCGCGGGGTCGAGCGGATCGTCCTCGGTCTTGGCCATTCCGCCCTGCCTGGCGTAACGGTACGGGGCAAAGCTCTGGGCGATGAAGCGGCGCGTGCCCGCTTCCCGTGCCGCAGCCAGGAGGGCGTCGGTGCCCTCGGTCCGCAGCCGGTTGGTCTCGGCGAAGGTCCGGTCGAGCTTCCTGGAGAAGCCGCGGCCGGCCAGCGCCGTCGCCTCGTGGATGATCGCCTCGGGCCGGATCTCGAGTACGGCCCGGCGAACCGCGCCCGGGTCGAGCAGGTCGAGCACGACCGGGCGGGCGCCGGACGCCCGCACTCGCTGAACGTTTCCCGGCGACCTGAACGTGCCGATCACTTCGTGCCCCCGGCCGGTCAGCTGGGGGACGAGCCGGGTGCCGATGGCACCGCTGGCTCCGATGACCATGACTCGCATGATGGTGACTCCTTACCGCCGCGGCGCGATACCCTGCGCCTTCTGCGCGTCACCTCGATGACACCCGGCAGCCCGCCGATGTGACCTGCCCCCGGGATGCGGAGCTAGCGGGCGGGGATGCGTTCGCGCAGCCAGCGGCCGATGCGCTCGATGGCCTGGTCGGCCTCGGGGAGCAGCCAGGCGAAGGTGTGCCAGCAATGCGGCATGTCGTCCCACACCTCGAGCGTGACCTCGACGCGGGCCGCGCGGGCCCGGGCGGCCAGCCGGGTGGAGTCGTCGAGCAGGATCTCGACGTCGCCGACGTGGATGAGGATCGGCGGAAGACCCCGCAGGTCGGCGAGGACCGGTGAGGCGTAGGGGTGGCGGGGATCCTGCCCGGCCAGGCACCAGCGGGCGGCTTCCTCCATGCCGTCGGGGGTGATCATCCGGTCGGCCGCGGCCCGGGTCCGCCGTGACTCGCCCGTCATCTCCATGTCCGTCCACGGCGAGATGACCACGGCGGCGGCGGGCATGGGCTCGCCGGCGTCGCGCAGGGCCACGAGCGCGGCGAGCGCCAGGCCCCCGCCCGAGGAATTGCCGGCGATCGCGATCTGGCGGGCGGCCGGGCCGCGGGCGAGCAGCCATCGGTAGGCCGCCAGCGCGTCGTGCACCGCAGCCGGGAACGGATGCTCCGGCGCCAGGCGGTAGCCGGCGCTGAGCACCCGCGCCTGCGCCGCGCCCGAGACCAGGGCCAGCAGCCGGCGCAGCGTGGCGGGCGAGCCCAGGTGGTAGGCGCCGCCGTGAAAGAACAGCACGACACGCTCGCCGGTGACACCCGCTGCTGTGACCCACTCGGCGGGTACGCCGCCGGCATCGACCGGATCGATCATGGTGCCCGCCGGAGGCGGGCCGCCCGCCGCCGCCATGAACGCGCGGCGCTCGGCGAGCGTCAGGCCGCCCAGGTCGAGGCTGTCCAGCAGTTCGTTCACGGCCTGGAGCTGCTCGCTCGCCATCGTGGCGCCCTTCCTGCGGTGGCCTGCGCTGGAATTGTTCCCCGGCTGGCGGCTCGCGGCAACGGGGTTAACGGGGCAGGTCAGGTGCTGAGCAGGTAGCCGGCCAGCCTGGCGGGCTGGGCCAGCGCGATCAGGTGGCCGCCGGGCAGCACGTCCGCCTCGATGCCGAGCCGGTCCTTGGCCAGCGCCCGCTGGAAACCGACGGGGAAGAACCGGTCGTCCGCTCCGGCCACGACCCGGATCGGTACCGGCGGCCACGCGGTGAAGTCGCAGACCGACCCGAACGCGGCGTCAGCCTCGGGCCGCTGGTACGGCTCACCGGCCGCGGCGACCTCCGGGGGGACGTCGTGGAGGAAGTAGACGGCCAGGTCGAAGTCCGTGCCGTAGCCACCTCGCTGCGCCGCGGCGGTCCGGGCCTGCGCCCACCCGGTGTTGTCCCACCATGCGCCCGCCGTCTCACCGGGGCTCGGGATCATCGCGTTCACGAAGGCCATCGACCGCAACGGAACCTTCGCGGCGACCAGCGGCGCGGTGAACCCGCCGAGCGACTGGGCGACCAGCGTCACGTCGTCGCGGCTCCCGATCGCGCTGATCACGAGGTCGGCGTACTCGGGCAAGCCCGCGGCCGGATCGTCGCCGGGCAGGTCGACCGCGATCGCCTCGTGACCTGCCTCTCGCAGCAGCGGGGCCACGCGGTGCCAGTACCAGGCGGTGCCGCCGGCGCCCGGGATCAGGACGAAGGTTCGGTGCCTTCCGCCCTGGCCTGCCTCGGTCTGTGTATCACCGGGAAAACTCGTCATAGTCCTAAATTAGGACTATGAAGTCCTCAAACACAACCCCCTCGGCTAAAGTAGGTACCCATGACCACCGCTCGCCGCTACGACGACCCGTGCGGGATCGCCCGCGCGCTGGACGTCGTGGGCGACCGGTGGGCGCTGCTGGTCGTCCGCGAGCTGATCTTCGGGCCGAAGCGGTTCGTCCAGCTGCGCCACGGCCTGCCCGGGGTCAGCCCGAACGTGCTGTCCCAGCGGCTGCGCGACCTTGAGGACGCCGGCGTCGTGCGCCGCGACGTGCTCGGCCCGCCCGCTGACGTGCCGGTCTACGAGCTCACCGCGCGCGGTCTGGCCCTCGAGCCGGTCCTGCTCGAACTGGCGCGCTGGGGTAGCCAGCAGCCCCTGACGGCACCGGGCCAGCTGAGCGCAAGCGCGCTGCTGCTGGCCCTCAAGGCGGTCTTCGACCCCGCCGCCGGCGTCGGCGCCACGTTCGCGCTGCGCGTCGACGGTGACTGGTTCGGCCTGACCGCCGCCGGCGGCTCGATCACGATCGCCCGCGGCCGCGCCGAGCACCCCGCGGCCACGCTCGAGACCGATGTGGCCACGCTGCGGTCGGTCGCCTTCGGGCGCGAGCCGGTCACCGCCGCCGAGCGGGACGGCCGCCTGACCGTCACCGGGGACCGCTGCCTGGCCGAGCGCTTCACGCGGATGTTCCCGGTCCCGCAGGAACACGCGCCAACGTGAGCCGGGACGCCGCCAGCACAGGCGACCCCGGGCACGCCCGGCCTCGGCCAGACAGCCGCCCGCTCCGTTAGGTAGTCACGGTCTGCGGGAAGGCGACCGGGCTGCGATGCCCCGCCGTGTCCACCGCGCGCACGCCGAACTGCACGTTGTCCTTGGCCACGTCGAGTGTGACCGTGGTGACGTTGCCGATGTCCATCGAGCTGGTCCAGTCCGGCGAAGTGGTCTCCCGCATCACGACCTCGTACCCGGCCAGGTCGGGCTCGGTGTTCGCGTTCCAGGTGAGCGTGGTGGTGTTGATGCCGGCGAAGCCGGGGGGTGGTGTTACGTGGATCTCCAGGTTCTTGGGCGTGCCAGGCGCGGTGGCCAGCGACCACAGCGCCGCGCCGTTCACCCGGGCCACCCGCGCGGTGTAGTCGAAGTCGACGAACTCGATCAGGTCGCCGAACTGCACGCCATTGATCACCTCGACGTTCCGGTGCTCGTGGTCGAAGTTCTCCCGCGGCTCGGTGAACCTGGCCGCCGGGTAGCCCTGCCGCTGGAACGAGATGTGGTCGCTGCCGCGCAGGTACCGGTCGCGCCGCCAGATCACCCGGATGTTGATGCCGGTCAGGCTGAACGGCGCCACGTCGGTGACGAACCGGGCCAGCTGGTGCGTCACCCCGTCGTTCTCGCCGCCGACCGACTGCATGAGCCCGATGTCGTTAGCGGTGGCGGCGGTCGGAATGCCCTCCACGAACAGCCGCAGGCTGTGCGGATCGGGCTTGGTACCGTCCCAGGCCTGGCTCGCCCCGACGATGTCGTTGCTGAACATGCCCTGCACGTCGGCGCCGGCCGCCTTCATCTGCGCGGCCATGAACGCCGAGCCGAACAGCCCCTCCTCCTCGCCGGCCACGGTGGCGAACACCAGGGTGCCGGGGAACTGGTGGGTGGCGAACAGCCGGGCGAGCTCGAGCGCGACCGCGACGCCAGAGCCGTCGTCATCGGCACCGGGGGCGTCGTCGGTGAAATTCAGTATGTCGGTGACGCGGGAGTCCAGGTGCCCGGTGACGACGTAGAACCGCTCGGGAGACGCGGTCCCCTGCAGGGTCGCGATCACGTTGGTGATCGGAGTCGGCACCGGGAGGGTGGCCGTAGGCGACTGCGTGAACGTCTGCTTCTGAACGGTCATCCGGCCCGATGAGGTAGCCGCGATGGCCTGCATCTGACCGAACACCCAGTTGGTGGCCGCACCGATGCCTCGGACCGGGTCGGTCTGGCTCGATGCGGTGTGCCGGGTGCCGAAGCTCACCAGCTTCGCGATCGTGGCCTGGATCCGGGCGGGGTCCACCTGACTTAGCAGGTCCCGCAGCCCTTTGTCGGTTGCTGGGCCGGAAATGCGGACGGGGCTGGCACCGGCCACGGACGTGCCGGTGATCAGGGGTGCCGCGACCGCGGTGACGGCCGTGGCAGACAAGAACGCGCGGCGGCTGGTGGAACCTTTCCGCCCTGGAACGTCGTTGTTACCCATTCTCTGAATCAAAGCGGTATTTGCTCAGATGTCAACGGATGGCGGTTTGGCAACGCTTGCAACACAAGCCACATGGGACCGGGGACGCCGGGCGTGTGACGGTGCTCGGGTCAGGCCCCGCACCGTGACGCACCGGGCCAGGGTCGCCGCCGCTCATCGCCAAGGCAGTGACAGCTCGCTGAGCAGCTCTTTCAGGGCCCGGGCAGCCCGGCGGAAATCCTCGGCGCCGCTGTACCCGCCGTAGCGCCCGGCCTCGGCCAGGTGCGGCTCAAGCGAGAGATAGCCCTCAAACCCCTCGCTCCCCAGCGCGCTCAGCGTCTCGCGCACCTGGCCGTCGCCCTGCCCGGCCGGCACGACCTCACCCGTCGCGGCCAGCGCGTCTTTGACCTGCACGTAGACCAGGTGCGGGCGGAGCAGGCGGTAAGCCTGGCTGTGCGGCCGGACCCCGCACTGGACGAAGTTCGCCGCGTCGAACGTCGCCCGCAAGGCTGGCGAGCTCACGGCGGTGATCAAGTCGGCGCACCGCTCAGGGCGGTCGCCGTAGATCTCCTTCTCGTTCTCGTGCGCGAGGACCAGCCCCCGGTCTTCGGCGATCGATGCCAGCGCACGCATGCGGTCGATGACCTGCTGGCGATGGCGCTGCGGCGGCTCTCCCGGCGGCATGAAGAACGAGAAGACGCGCACGATCCCGGTACCGAGCTCGCCCGCGATGTCGGCGACGCAGCGCATGCGCTCCAGCTCCGGCCCGAGCGGCGCATCGATCCCGATCTTGCCGATCGGCGAGCCGATGGCCGATACGTGCACCCCCGCGCCGTCGAGGGCCCGGCGGAACCTAGCCAGCTCAGCGTGGCCGAGGTCGGCGACGTTCGTGGACCACACGCTGCGCAGCTCCAGGTGCGAGATGCGTTCCGCGGCGAGCACCGCGAGCTGCTCATCGAGGCTGGGCGAGATCTCGTCCGCGAACCCGCTGAGTATGAAGGTCATCCCGGGACTGCCGCGCCGGGATCCCCGGCGGCGGCCGCGGGGATCATCACGGTGCGGCCCTCGCGGGCCGACTCGTACACGGCGCAGACCACTTCGAGGGCCGCGCGCCCGCTCTCGGCGGTGACCGCCGGCTCGAGGCCCGCGTCGATGGCCGCGAGCAGGTCGGCCATCTGCGCGGCGTGGCTGGCGGGATCCAGGGCCGCATTGGCGGCCGAAGCCGATGCGGCGCCGTCGTTATGGCCATCCTCGCTGGGTTCCGTAAGCTCGGCGCTGAGCGCGCGCCCGACGATCTGGCCATCCTCGACGACCACCGTGCCGCCCGTCCCGATGATCTCCAGCCGCTGGGCGAAGCCGGGGAAGACGGCCGTGCTGGCGACGATGGTGCCCACCGCGCCGGACGAGAATCGCACCGCGGCGAGCGCGGTGTCCTCGACCTCGATCTGGTGGGTCTGGGTCGCGCACAGCGCCGTCACCTCGGTGACCGGGCCCATGCACCACAGCAGCAGGTCGACATAGTGGATGCCCTGGTTCATCAGCGACCCGCCGTCGAGGCCCCAGGTGCCGCGCCACGCCGCGCTGTCGTAGTAGCCCTGGCTGCGGTACCACTTCGTGCTGGCCTCGCCCAGCACCAGACGGCCGAGGGCACCGTCGTCGAGCAGCCGTCGCAGCTCGGCCAGGCCGCGATCGAAACGGTGCTGCGAGATCACCGTCATGACCACGCCCGCCGCGCGCGCCGCGCCGATGAGCCGGTCAGCCGCGGCCAGGCTGACGTCGATGGGCTTCTCCACGACCAGGTGCTTGCCGGCCTCCGCCGCGCGCACGCCCACGTCCGCGTGCAGGCCGCTGGGCACGCACACCGACACCACGTCGACGTCGTCGCGGGCGAGCAGCGCGCCCAGATCCGGCTCCGCCGCACAGCCGAACTCCCCGGCCAGCGACTGGGCGCGTTCGGGCTCCACGTCGGTGACCGCGGCCAGCCGCGCGGCGGGGAGCGCGGCGATCGCCTCGGCGTGGATCGACGCGATCACGCCGGAACCGACGATCCCGAACCCATGAGACCGGGGGGGTGAGGATGGCCGGGTCACAGCTGAACGCTACGTGGGCGGAGGCCATCGGCGAAACTGGCGGCGCCGTACCGTGTGGTGCCCACCCCGGCCCCCCCCAGAGCGGGGCGGGCACCACACGGACGCCAGGATTTCGGCCCTCCCATGCTTACCTTCTTGAGGGCTCGAGATGACCCAGCAGGCTAACGTGTAGGGAGACAACCGAGTCTCCTATCA
>Ga0318567_10000414_pt1 | contig 17963 bp, 10 predicted proteins | sample GRESIP088b5f20_FD_203691 | JGI IMG/M metagenome (GOLD analysis project Ga0318567, IMG submission 203691) | Tropical soil microbial communities from Luquillo Experimental Forest, Puerto Rico - GRE.SIPMG.088b5f20 | ecosystem: Environmental > Terrestrial > Soil > Tropical forest > Bulk soil...
GTGGTGACAACAGGAGGAACAGGCTTTGGAATCATGGCAACCATTGCTGCAGTGAATAGAAGTTTCGTTACAAGAACAGATGCCGTTTCACAAACACAAAAAATTGTCTCCTTTCTTAAAACTGCCGATAGTTTTCACGGCGCATTTCCGCACTGGCTCAATGGTGTTACTGGAAAAGTGCAACCATTTAGCACCGAAGACAACGGAGCCGATTTAGTGGAAACATCTTTCTTAATGCAGGGCCTGCTGACGGCAAGGCAATATTATAACCAGGCATCAGCCTCAGAAACACAATTACGAAAGGACATTGACAGTTTGTGGAAAGCTGTTGACTGGACCTGGTTCAGAAAAGATGTAGGCAACGGTCCAGAGAATGTGCTGTACTGGCACTGGAGCCCCAATTATAACTGGGACATCGGCCTGAGAGTTTCCGGTTGGAACGAAGCGTTAATGACTTATGTGCTTGCGGCCTCATCACCCACCCACAATGTTCCAAAACTTGTATACGACAACGGCTGGGCCCAGAACGGAAGCATGAGAAATGGCAAATCATTTTTAGGGTATCAGTTGCCGTTAGGTCCTGACTGGGGCGGTCCATTATTTTTTTCCCACTATTCTTTCTTAGGAATCAATCCAAACGGTCTCACAGATGCTTATGCCAACTACCAAACACAAAACGTCAATCATACATTGATCAACAATCAATATTGCATCACCAATGTTGCCAATCACTTTGGCTACAGCAACCAGTGTTGGGGGCTTACAGCCAGCGACGATGGAAGGCAAAACTATCTTGCACATAGCCCAACCAATGACAACGGTACCATTTCGCCTACGGCAGCCGTTTCAGCATTGCCTTATGCACCTGATCAATCGATGGCTGCCATCAGATACTTTTATTACACGCTCGGCGATAAGTTGTGGAAAGATTATGGCTTTGTGGATGCGTTTAATTTGGAAGATGCTTGGTTCGCAAGTTCTTTCCTGGCAATAGACCAGGGCCCGCAAGTGGTGATGATTGAAAACTACAGAAGCGGATTGTTGTGGAACTTATTCATGAGTTGCCCGGAAATAAAAACAGGAATGAGATCATTGGGTTTTCAAAGCCCGCATTTATAAACAGGAATTAGGAATTAGAAAATAGGAATTAGAGAGTTCGCGGTTCCGAACATATCATTACTATGAAACAGAATAATATTATAAAGCAAGTTGTTTGCCTGAGTTTAGTTTTACTAGTATTTAGCTGCACCACAACCTTTGCTCAGAAAAAACAAAAGGAAAAGACGGCAACAGCGTTTGATCCAACAAAAAGACCAAAGGATTTATCAGACTCTGCATTACTTGATCTGGTGCAGAAGCAAACCTTTCGCTATTTCTGGGATTTTGGGCACCCGGTAAGCGGCCTCGCAAGAGAGCGCAGCAATCGTTCCTATGATTATGGTGATGAAGTGGTGACCACCGGTGGAAGCGGTTTTGGCATCATGTCAATAATCGTCGCCGCCCATCGCGGATGGATCACACGCGAGCAAGCGGCAGAGCGCATGAACAAGATTGTAAAATTTTTATGGAAAGCAGATGCATATCACGGCGCGTTCCCACACTGGCTGGATGGATCGACCGGTAAGACAATTCGATTTGGAAGAAAAGACGACGGAGCCGATCTCGTTGAAACATCATTTCTTTTTGAGGGACTTTTGTGCGCAAGACAATTTTTCGATAAAGACAATCAAACAGAGCGCCAGATCCGCGATCGCATCAACTGGATGTGGAGTGAAATAGAATGGAACTGGTTCACCCGCGAGGGTCAGGAAGTGTTGTACTGGCATTGGAGCCCAAACAATGGCTGGGTGATGAACTTTCCATTGCGTGGATTTAACGAATGTATGGTGGTATATGTGTTGGCTGCTTCTGCAGATCGCTATCCGGTAACATCAGCTGTGTATCATCGTGGATGGGCACAAAGCGACTTCTTTAAAAACGGCAAAGAATTTTACGGAATAAGATTGCCGCTTGGCTTTGATTATGGCGGCCCGTTGTTTTTTTCCCATTACTCATTCGTTGGCCTTGATCCACGTGGATTAAAAGATAGATATGCAGACTATTGGGAGCAAAATAGAAACCACACATTGATCAATCGTGAACATTGTGTACGCAATCCAAATAGCTTCAAAGGTTACGGGGAAAATTGCTGGGGACTGACAGCAAGCGATACATACAACGGTTACGATGCCAGCTCACCAACAAACGATCACGGAACCATTGCACCAACTGCCGCGCTTTCAGCATTTCCATACACACCGGAATATTCCATGCAGGCGCTAAAACATTTTTACTATGACCTCGGCGACAAAATATGGAGCGAGTATGGTTTTGTAGATGCATTTAACGAAAGCCAAAATTGGTATGCGACATCGCACCTCGCCATTGATCAGGGCCCGATAATTGTGATGATTGAGAATTACAGATCCGGACTGTTGTGGAACCTGTTCATGAGTTGCCCTGAAATACAACGAGGATTAAAGAAGCTGGGCATCGAAAGCAAAAAATAAGTTGAAGTTGAAAGTTGAAAATTGAAAATGACGTAGGGGCGAATTGAATTCGCCCAGATCAGCGCAAATCAGTCGAATCAGTGTCATCTGTGTGCCAACGGTCACTACGTCAATTCAACGTCAGCTCCGAAATCCAACTCATCCGAATATCTATTGCGATAACTTAGCGAACTACCAAAAACAGTACGATGAAAAAAACAGGAGTTTTAATTACGGCTTTATTATTCTGCACGGTAAGTTTGCTTGCCCAGCAAAAGGCTTTCTGGAACGATATACAGGCATTCAAAAAACAAGACAGCATTAATCCGCCTCCGCAACAGGCTATTGTTTTTATCGGCAGTTCTTCTTTCACAAAATGGCACGATGTTCAAAATTATTTCCCTAATTATAAAATCATCAATCGCGGCTTCGGTGGCAGCACATTACCGGAAGTAACAGGTTATGTAAACGACATCGTTTTTCCCTATCAACCAAAACAGGTGGTAGTGTATTGCGGCGATAATGACCTCGCATCTTCCGATACCATCACCGCGGCAACTGTGGTAACCAGATTTAAAAATTTGTTTCAAATACTTCGCGCAAAATTACCAAACACATCCATTGTGTATGTCTCTATAAAACCGAGCCCCAGCAGAAAAAAGCTGACACCGAAAATGCAACAGGTGAACGATGAGATAAAAGCGTTTTTGAAAAAACAAAAGAACACTGCATTTGTAGATGTTTATCATAAAATGCTCAACGCAGATGGCAGCATCATGAGCGACATTTTTATTGAAGATCAGTTACACATGAACGCAAAGGGTTACGCCATTTGGCAAAAAGAAATACAACCCGTTTTGAAACCGTAGAGACGGATGATAATCAGTCTCCGCATTGCCGATAATCCGTCCCCCAAATTTTTTGATGAATAAATATCACACAAGATGAAGAAACTATTGATGATTGGTGCCTGTTCGATTGCATTGCACATTTCGCACGCCCAAACAAAAACAAATACACAGGATGCAAAGATGAATGCATTCGTAAGCAGCCTCATGCAAAAAATGACGGTAGAAGAAAAGATTGGTCAGCTGAATCTCGTAACGCCCGGTGGAACAGTAACTGGTTCTGTTGTAAGTAAAGATGTTGACAATAAGATCCGCAACGGACAGGTGGGATCATTGTTTGGAATTACCGGTCCCGAAAAGATCAGAAAGGCGCAGGAAATCGCAGTCAACAATTCGCGCCTTCACATTCCGCTCATATTTGGTCTTGATGTTATTCACGGCCACAGAACCATTTTCCCAATTCCTCTTGGTTTGTCCTGTTCATGGAACATGGAGATGATAGAAAAAAGTGCAAACATTGCTGCGTCTGAGGCAACCGCCGATGGCTTAAGCTGGGTATACTCGCCAATGGTGGACATTGCCCGCGACCCACGCTGGGGCCGCGTTTCAGAAGGTTCGGGTGAAGACACTTACCTCGGTTGCCAGGTGGCAAAAGCAATGGTAAAAGGTTACCAGGGCAATGGCTATTCAGATCCTACAAAAGTAATGGCCTGCGTAAAACACTTCGCATTGTATGGTGCGGCAGAAGCCGGTCGTGATTACAACACAACCGACATGAGCCGTATCAAAATGTATGAATATTATTTGCCACCTTACAAAGCCGCTGTAGATGCTGGCGTTGGCAGTGTTATGTCATCTTTCAACGAAGTAGACGGCGTTCCTGCGACCGGAAATAAATGGCTGATGACAGATTTGCTGCGCAAGCAATGGGGCTTCAAAGGATTTATTGTTACAGACTATACTGCCATCAACGAAATGATTGATCACGGCTTGGGCGACTTGCAACGCGTGTCTGCAGAAGCATTGAAAGCCGGCATCGATATGGACATGGTGGGCGAAGGTTTTTTAACTACCCTTGGAAAATCTTTGAAAGAAGGCAAAGTAACAATTGCGCAAATCAACGATGCATGTAAAAGAGTGCTGGAAGCAAAATATAAACTCGGTTTGTTTGATGACCCATATCGTTATTGCAACGAACAAAGATTCAATACCGCGATTCTTACCGACGCGAACCGTGCAGCAGCACGTGAGTTTGCCACAAAATCAATGGTATTATTGAAAAACAACAACAATGTTTTGCCATTGCAAAAAGGTAAAACCATTGCATTGATTGGGCCATTGGCAGATAACAAACGCAATATGCTCGGTACCTGGAGCGTATCCGGCGATCCTGAAAAAAGCATTCCTGTGCTACAAGGTTTGAAGAATGTTGCAGGAAGCGATGCGAATATTTTGTATGCAAGAGGCTGTAATATTTCCGATGATACGGCATTTGCCAAAAAAGTAAACGCCTTCGGAACAGAAATAGAAATCGACTCCCGTTCACCTCAGCAAATGATCGACGAAGCTGTGGCTACAGCAAACAAAGCAGATGTGATTGTGACAGTACTTGGCGAAGCAGCAGACATGACCGGTGAATCATCCAGCATGTCTGACATCGGTTTGCAAAAAAGCCAGAAAAGATTATTGGAGGAACTAAAGAAAACAGGCAAGCCAATAGTGATCGTTCTGTTGAATGGAAGACCAATGACTTTAACATGGGAAGATCAAAATGCAGATGCGATTCTTGATGCATGGTTCTCCGGAACAGAAGCCGGTAATGCGATTGCAGACGTTTTGTTTGGCAACTACAACCCTTCCGGTAAATTGACAATGAGTTTCCCAAGAAATGTTGGACAAATTCCTATCTATTATAATCACAAAAACACTGGTCGTCCATACAGTGGAGTGGGTGCGGGAAAATTCAGGTCTAATTATCTCGATGTATCAAATGATCCGTTGTATCCTTTTGGATATGGATTGAGCTATACCTCGTTTACATACAGCAACGTGGCTGTTAGCTCACCGACGATCAAACAAGGTCAAAAAATAACAGCTTCAGTAACGGTAACCAATAGTGGGAAATTTGACGGAACAGAAACAGTTCAATTGTACATCCGCGATTTGGTAGCAACTGTTACAAGACCAGTGAAAGAATTAAAAGGCTATCAGCAAATAACATTGAAAGCTGGCGAATCTAAGAAAGTAGATTTCACTATAAGCGTAGACGATCTTAAATTCTATAACTCAGATTTGAAACAGGTGGCAGAACCCGGCGACTTCAAAGTCTTCATCGGCACCAACAGTCGCGACGTGAAGGAAGCAGACTTCAAACTGGTGCAGTAGGGGTTAGCATACAGATTACACTGATTGGACTGATTTGCGCTGATTTTTTGCCAATGGAGCAATGAGCGTAAGAGTCATTAAGACTCTTACGCTTTTTTATTATCACCTGACTCTATTTATACATTTTCATTCTTGATAACTATCTGCGTTGATCTGCTAAATCAGCGTCATCTGCGTGCTAATCAATAAAAAGATCCGTGCAAATCAGTCCAATCAGTGTTATCTGTGTGCTCACTACTTTATCTTTGCCCGCAAACAACACGGCATGGCAATCAAAAACATCATCTTCGATCTTGGTGGGGTATTGTTAAATCTTGATTTTGGGAAAACAGCAAAAGCATTCCAGGACCTTGGTGTAAACAACTTCAACGATTATTTTACACAAACGCATGCCAACCCATTGTTCAAAACATTAGAAACAGGTGATGTGCCAAGCGAAGTTTTTTACGATGAATTCAGAGCAACAACTGGTTTACGTGTAACAAACGAAGCGATTGCCGGAGCCTGGAACGCCATGTTACTCGATTTTCCCAAAGAAAGAATTGAGCTGTTACAAGAATTAAAAAAGAAATACAGACTCTTCTTGTTCAGCAATACAAATGCTATTCATTACGACTCTTTCCAGGAAACGTTTGTAAAAGAATTTGCTCATCAATTCGACTCTCTTTTCGAAAAAGCATATTACTCACATCTCATAGGCCACAGAAAACCGAATGTATCCGCATTTGAATACCTCCTTATTGACGCCGGAATAACAGCGGAAGAAAGTGTTTTTATTGATGATACATTACCAAATGTAGAAGCTGCTCAAAAGGCCGGTATTGAAGCATGGCACCTTAAGTCACCTGAAACGATTATTGAACTGGTTGAAAGGAAAGGGTTGTGAGTATTGAGTTGTGTGTTGTGAGTATTGTCCTAAACTCAAAACTCCCTTACGTATAATTGAAGTGTTAATTAAAGCGTGGAATAAAAGGCTGTAAATGATGAGTTATGAATCGTGAGCAGAAGCCAAAAACTCATTGCTCAAAACCCACCACTCAAAACCTTACTTCACTTCTTCAAAATCAATATAATCTTCTTTATTGCCATTTGGTCTTGAATGGCGTTCATTTACGGAAAATCCGGAGTGGTTTTCAGAAGCAGTGTTAGCACCGCTGGTTTGATTATAATAACCGTTGAAACCACCCTGCCCATTCATTTGCTCCTGCATGGTTCTGAATTGCTTACGCACATTGCTGGTGGTACGTGCTACAGGAACGATGAAATCAAAAACCAGTTTGTATAGTATGTAGAGGCCGATGGCCCAAAATATAAATTCAATAATCATAATATAAAGGTAGACGCTTCTGCAAAAATAATATTGTTAACGATCATTTAAAAAGCAGATAAAATTATGCCCTCAAGGTTTTCTCATCGGCCGGTAAACGAATTTCAATCGATTGCAATCGCATTGCGGTATTTCAAATACGTAAAAAGTCCATTATGATGCCGTAATAATGTATTCTTTGAATTTAACATTGTCCTCACTTTTGTAAATAACTAACGAGCTTTTTCTCTAAAAACAGTCATATGAATACACCTCTATGCATTATGGGCAGACGAATAGCGCTATTCGTTTTCGCCAGTCTAATCTCAATCATTTCTTTAGCGCAATCAAAAACTGTAACCGGCAAAGTAATTCATCAGCAAACCAATGAGCCGATGCAGGGAGTTACGGTAAATGTTAAAGGAACAGACAAGAGTGTCGTGACGGGAGCTAACGGAAGTTTTTCCATAAACGTTCCCAATAATCAGGCAGTACTTGTTTTTTCTTATGTTGGTTTTGCTTCCCAGGAGATCGGCGCAGCCAAAACCGGATCCCTAAATATATCAATGACTCCAGGTACAGCTAAACTTGACGAGATAGTTGTGGTTGGATTTGGTACCCAGAAAAAACGCGATGTAACAGGAGCTATTGTAACAGTAAAAAGTGAAGACATTGTTGCGAGGCCTGGGCCGAACCCTATGGAATCGTTACAGGGAAAAGTAGCCGGCCTGGACATCACCCGGGCGTCAGGTCAGCCAGGAGCGGATGTTAATATACAATTACGAGGCACAAGGTCATTCACAGCTAATGGCAACCCATTGTTTATTATAAATGGTCTTCCCGGAGATTACGCAACCTTAAACCCATATGATATCGAATCTATTGAAGTATTGAAAGATGCTTCCTCAACCGCGGTGTATGGTTCTGCAGGTTCAAATGGGGTAATTATTATTACAACAAAAAGTGGGAAGGCTGGAAAATTAGCTGTTGATTTTGATACATACTATGGCTATAATGGATGGTCCGTAACTCCAAAAATGCGTGTTGGAAACGATTTATTACAAACCACACGGGACGCATACTCGTATGTATGGGATACGGCTGCTAAAAAATGGTCAACAATAGGGGCTCTATGGCAATCACCGGCAGACGATCCAAAAATTTTCAACATTACACGATATACTGCGCTTCAAACAGGTCAATATGCAGATTGGGCGAATTCGTTGATGCGAAATAATGCAGCTACGCAAAATTACAGCCTGGGTGTTTCAGGTGGCAACGAAGTAACTAAAGGTTATATTTCTTTCAACTATACTGATGAAAAAGGCCAGTACACAGGAGATAATTATAAACTTTATTCAACTACCATGAGGCTCGACCATAAAGTGAAAAAGTACTTAACGGTAGGAGCTAATCTACAGGCATCGTATGTTGATAGAAGCAAGGCGCAGGAGAAGTTAGAAAACCTTTTAACCAACGATCCTCTGCAACTGCCATACAATAGCGATGGCACATTAAATACAAGTCTTGGAAACAATGTGTACAACCTTCTCCTCAATTCTCAGCCCGGTGTGTATGCCAATGTGGACAATAACCTGAAGCTTGCGGTAAACCCATATTTAGAGATCAGACCTATAAAAGGGTTAACCTTTTTATCCCGCGCAGGTGTGCGATTAGATTATTCAAATACTTATTCGTTTGATGGTATTGGTTCCGTAAACTATACCTACAAAAATGCCGGTATCGCAAAAGCCAAGGTGAATCAAAATCGTTATCAGGGGTATCAGTGGGAAAACATTTTGACGTATAACTTAAAATTGGGAAGTCGCCACGACTTCACATTTACCGGTGTGAGTTCATGGTATTATAACCAAAATACCAACACTGAAATGAACCAGAGTAATATAATCAACAACAATTTTAAATGGTACAACTTTACAGGTGATGTGAACACTACGGCTTTGTCATCCTACACAATGTCTAAGACATTTGCCTTGTTGGGGCGTGTTAACTACTCTTACATGGGAAGGTATCTTTTTTCAGCCTCTCTTCGCCATGATGGATCTTCTGTTTTATATGAAACGAATCGTTGGGATAATTTTCCCGCATTTTCAGCCGGCTGGAGAATTTCTGATGAGAACTTTATGGAGTCGACAAAAGGTTGGTTAAGTAATCTGAAACTTCGTGTGGGCTGGGGTATTACCGGAACAGCTAAACTGGATCCTTATAGCTCTGTTTCAGTTTTGGAAAGTAAGAATATGTCTTTGGGTGGCGTAGTGCAACCTATTTATCGCAATTCAACGTTTATTACTAATCCGGATTTAACCTGGGAAAAATCTCACAATACGAATATCGGATTGGATGCCGGATTTTTTAGGGACCGTATTAACTTGACGGTAGATGTTTATAATACAAAAACAGACGGCGTTATTTATTCTGTATACTCTCCGGTAATTTATGGAACCTACACGCCTACATCAAGTACCAGCGGACAATATAAAACCAACGTTAACGTAGCTCAAACACAAAACAAGGGTTTGGAAATTGCATTGAACACACGTAACATCGTTACGAAAAATTTTGAATGGACAACATCGCTTGCATATTCTCGTAACAAAGAAGAAATTCTTGCATTAACGGGCGGCTCTAATAATAACATCGTCAATGGTGACTACACGCTTACAATCGGACAACCGGTTAATTCTTTTAGAAATTATAAGTTGAACGGAGTGTGGCAAATTGGCCAGGAAGCCGATGCTGCTGTATTTGGAGACAAGCCCGGCGATTTGAATGTGAACGTTCCGGGAATGACCCGTCTTGCTGAAGGCGTGTATACCAAAGTAGCTTCCGATGGCACTACAAATTACTACTATACCGACCTGGCAGCTGCTCAAAAATTTAATTCAAATCTTACGGCCGCTACTTCTAAGTACACCTATAGCCAAAATGATTTCCAAACATTGGGACATAATAGTCCTAACTGGACACTTGGATTTCAAAACACTTTTAAATACAAGAATTTTGATTTGGGCATCTATGCATATTTCAGATACGGACAAATGATCAATTACACTATGCTTGGATGGTATCAACCAAACGCATTTGCTATCAATGCGAGCCCTTCAAGAACAATTCCTGCATATTTTAACTACTGGACTCCTACAAATCCTTCAAACGATTTTCCGAGAATGGATTATTTATCAACAAGCAGTACAATGCTCGGTTCTTCTGGGCTGACATATGTTGACGGCTCTTTCCTTAAAGTAAAGAATATCACATTGGGTTACACGCTACCGGTCCACACCTCAAAAAGAATATTTATTCAGAGGTTACGTGTGTACGGTACCGTTACAAATCCATTAATTGTTGCAAAAAGTCCCTTGATCAAGCAGTATGATCCTGAAATGAATGGTAGCATGAGTTATCCATTAACCAAGCAGATCGTGGCAGGTTTGAATGTAACGTTTTAATTGCAGGCTATTAAAAACATTATTATGAATACGAAAATTATAAAAAGAATAATATATACAGGTGCGTTAACTGTGCTTATTGGATTATCGATATCGTCGTGCATGAAGCTGAATGAATATAATCCTTCTGCTGTATCAGCGGATAATGTACTCAATAACTATAAAGGTTGGAAAGCATACCAATCTAATTGTTATTCGGGACTTTGGGGGTCGCTGATCGGTGCAGAATATGGATGTGTTTCCGAACTTGGAACAGATTTGTGGACATTCCCTTATAATAACCATGGTTCATACAAGGATATAACAGCTTATGAAGCATTCACAAACAGCTCAGGAGTGGTGAGAAGTGTATGGAACTACGCATGGGGCTCCATAGCCAGTTGCAATAGTTCGATAGATCTTTCCACCAAATTGACAGACAGCGCGGCCAACGCCGATGCTATTAAAACTCTGGTAGCAGAAACCAAATTGTTGAGAGCGTATTATTATTCTGTTTTGGTAACTCAATTTGGCAAAGTGCCATTAATAACAAGTAGCGATCCTGCCGTGATAACGCTTAGCCCTAAGCGTGACAGCATTCCTAAAATTTATGCACAAATCGTCGCTGACCTAAGATCTGCTTTTAATAACCTGCCTGTTGCTCCGTTTGAAGGAAACCCGCAACGTGTTACCAAAAAAGCAGCATTGGGGCTTCTTGCCCGTGTATATGCCCAGGGCGCCGGAGAGGGATTGACAGAAGGTAGCAAATCTTATTGGGTACGTGCCAAAGAAGTTGCAGACAGTTTAATTACCGGAGCGTACGGCGGTACTTTGTATGATGATTTTGCCAAAGTGTTTGCGCCATCCAATAACAGAAATAACGCAGAGGTTTTGTTTACGGCGTATGGGCTCAATCCTTATGATGCATCATATGACGCATTCACTGGTGGCGGCAAACCCAATCTTTACATTTTCTATTATCCTAAACTGGATGACGCGTTTACCACCACAGACGTTTTCAAGAGAAGTGTAAACTCAAATACTTCCAATGCTTATTACGGACGTTTGAATCAACAAACTATCGCGCCAACAAAGTATTTGATTAATTGCTTTAATGCAAAATATGATAAGCGCTGGGAAAATACATTTGTTACTGCATTTACAAACTATTCGGGCGAGCAGGCAAACGCCAGTCTTAATTCAGGCGCCCCTGCCCCTGCAAAAGTGACTTACAGTGCGGCACAGGTTAAACTAACTGCTGCCATGTGTACAAAGTATGGTATAGATGCGTCTCATGTTGGGGAAACAATTTATCCTTACGCGGATGTAAATGCCCGTAATGCTTCCCAAAATGCCACCTGGCAATACATCCCTAAGATATGGGCATCTGGAGATCATACAGGAACCGTTGCAAATTTGGTGGATGTGAATGCTACGGGCAATGCAAATGTTACTCCCTATCCATTAGCGGCAACCGAAGACAGATTTTTTGCTTATTTAAGTAAAGACCCTTTGACCGCGGCAGACAAAAAAACTCGTAGGTATGTTACCATGAATATTGATGATTTGTTCGACCCTTCCGATCCAAGCGGCAGCACTTACAAAACCAATACAACAGGAAATGGATTGACTCCAAGCAGCCTCGCTACCTTGTTTCCTGCTATGATGAAATTTAATCACAATTTCGATGGCGGATGGCTGGGAGGTAATTTTCAGCAAAAGTTGGGCAATATTATGATCATGCGCATGGCCGAAGTCTATTTAATCGCAGCTGAAGCCACTATGCACATAGATGGAAATGGAGCTATGGCTGCTAGCTATTTAAACAAATTGCGTCAACGTGCTTGCCGCAACAGCACAGATTTCAACACAGGTACTGGAATGCAGTTGACGAGCGCCACGATGGATGATGTTTTTGATGAATATGCACGTGAACTTTGTGGAGAGTTTAACCGCTGGGCCCTGTTGAAACGCAATAAAGCTTTTGAGACTAGATTGCAGACTTATAATAGAACAGCTTCGGTAAATTTTGATCCGTCCAAACACTATCTCCGTCCAATTCCTTATGACTACCTGAATCAAATCAAGAATGCAAATGACTTTGGAACCAATGGTTATTAAAAGGCCGGAACGCTAAACGCCCAATGCCTAACGCCCAACGCCGGGAACCCCCAGCGTTAAGCGTTAGGCATTCTGCATTCAGCGTTTATATATTATTTGGAATTAACGCACTCACTTCTTACATTTGCATTCGGAAAAAGAATCAAATGAAGGGAACGGACACCGTTCCCTTCTTCTTTACAGTATGGCAAACGAAGAAAAATTACATCCCATCACGCAGATGATGGAGGGACTGTTACAAGAGGATCCAAGCGTTTTTTTAGTGGATATTCGCATCAAACCAACCAACAACATCAAAGTGTTTTTGGATGCAGATGCGGGCATTTCAATAGAAAGATGTGTGTTCTTCAATCGTAAATTGTATAAACTCATTGAAGAAGCAGCGCTTTTCCCCGAAGGCGATTTCTCTCTGGAAGTATCTTCACCCGGCCTTGATGAACCATTGAAATTGCGTCGCCAGTATCAAAAAAATATTGGCAGACAGGTGGAAGTTACTTTTAACGACGGAACAAAACTGGAAGGTAAGTTGCTGGCAGTGAATGAGAACGATCTGCTTTTGGAAGAAACCAAAGGAAAAAACAAGAAAAAAGAGCAAGTAATCCATGCTCTCGCATTTGACAACATTAAAACAACAAAAATTCAAGTAGTTTTTTAAATCGCTAATGGATTGATCATTAGGAAACTTAAATTTTCAAAGCTATGGCAAGTATAAATTTAATTGAAGCGTTCCAGGATTTTAAAGATGCAGAAAGTATTGACCGTCCAACGATGATGAAAGTTGTTGAAGACGTATTCAAAACCCTGCTTCGTAAAAAATATGGCAGCGATGAGAACTTTGACGTAATTGTAAACGCTGATAAGGGTGACCTTGAAATTGTACGCCGCAGGATGATCATGGAAGATGATGATGTGAATGATCCTAACGAGGAAGTTTCACACAGTTATGCCCTGAAAATTTCTCCTGACTATGAAGTGGGTGAAGAGCTTTACGAAGAAGTTGAAATATTGGACTTCGGTCGTCGTGCTATCCTGGCCGCCAAACAAACACTTGCAAGCCGTATCGGTGACCTTAAGAAAAACGCTCTGGTAAAAAAATACAACGACAGAGTAGGTGAAATCATCAGCGCTGAAGTTTACCAGGTTTGGAAAAAAGAAATCTTGCTTTTGGACGAAGACGGCAGCGAGCTGATCCTTCCAAAAAGCGAACAAATACCGCAGGATTACTTCAAAAAAGGCGAAAACATCCGTGCAGTTGTAAAAAGAGTTGACCTTAAAAATAACACTCCGGTAATCATACTTTCCCGCACGAGCCCATCATTTTTGGCTAAATTGCTGGAAATAGAAGTTCCCGAAATTTTTGATGGCCTGATTGTTATTAAGAAGATCGTACGCGAACCAGGCGAGCGTGCAAAAGTAGCTGTAGAAAGCTATGATGACAGAATTGACCCTGTGGGAGCCTGCGTTGGTATGAAAGGTAGCCGTATCCATGGCATCGTAAGAGAATTAAAGAATGAAAATATAGACGTAATCAACTGGACAAGTAACCTGCAGTTGCTGGTACAGCGTTCATTAACGCCGGCCAAGATCACTAACATGGAAATTGACCAGGACAAAAATCAGGCGAATGTTTATTTAAAACCGGATCAGGTTTCATTGGCAATCGGCCGCAAGGGTGTAAACATCAAGCTGGCACAGGAGTTGACAGGATTGTCAATTGACGTGTACAGAGACAACGAAGGTGAAGTAGAGGAGTTTGATATCGACCTGAGCGAATTCTCCGATGAAATTGAAACATGGATCATTGACGAGCTGAAACGCATAGGCTGTGATACCGCACGTAGCGTTTTGGATCTTACAGTAGATGAACTTGAAAGAAGAACTGACCTGGAAAGAGAAACCATCGAAGAAGTGAAGAAAGTTTTGCAAGCAGAATTTGAAAAAGAATAATCATATGAAGATTAATTAAACTTCTGTTTCTTTGCATTCTTAGATTCCTTCTGCATTGGTTCCGGGGAAATATTTTAATCAATATTCTACAACAAAAAAACGAACTTTACAAATTGTCAGCCAGATAGTGCGGCAATGGACAATAAAAAATACGAATGGCAGAAACATTAACACCAAGATTGATGGCGGCGGCTAAAGAGTTTAACATCGGTAAAGATACCCTTGTGGAATTTTTGGCTGGAAAAGGATTTGACCGTGATGATTTAAAACCCACTTCCAAATTAACGGAAGACATGTATCGTTCTCTCCAGCAGGAGTTTCAGGGCGATAAGGTTGCCAAAATTAAGAGTGATCAGATTGACCTTCCCAAAGGAAATACTGATGCAAAGAGGAAGAAAGAAGAAGAAGAAATTGCATTCAAAAAAGAAGTTAAGAAAGTAGTGCCAGCAGCTCCGGCTCAGCAACCTCCTGTTGCAGAACAACCGCCTGTTGAGCAGCCAAAAATAGTTGAACCGGTCGTAGCTCCCGCTGTACCTGTAGTAGAGCATCACGAACCGGCTCCGCCTGCGCCAGCACCTGCTCCTGTAGCTGTCGAGCAGCAGCCGGAGAAAAAAGAGCAACCCGACGTTGTGAAGGTAAATGCTCCTGAAATCGAACGACCGAAGGTTCTTGCAAAAATCGATCTGTCCGCAATTGACTCTTCTACAAGACCGAAGAAAGTTATCAAGAAAAAAGAAGACGAAGAACCAGAAGCTGAACCGGTTGTAGTAAAAGCTCAGCCACAACCAGCTGAACCGGAAGTGATAAAACAACCGGAAGTGGCAGCGCGTCACGAAGAACCAAAAGTGGAAGAGAAAGCTCCGGAAGTAAAACCAGCGAAGGAAGAAGCAAAACCTGCGCCGGTTGCAGAACCAGTTCAGGAAAAAGCTGCAGCGCCTGCTCCCGTAGCAGAACAAAAACCGGCAGGTGAAGAAGATGGTGGTTCAGAAGCAGGACCGGTAATCGAAAACATCAAAGCCGAAAAATTGGAAGGCCCTAAAGTATTAGGCAAAATTCAATTGCCAATAGACAGCAATACTCGTCCAAAACCTAATGATGAGAAACGTAAAAGAAAACGTATTCCTATCGACAAAAAAGGCGATCAGCCTCAGCAAAGACCTCCACACCAAGGTGGGCATCCTGGTCAGCAGCATGGCGGTGGTCACCATCAAGGTGGACAAGGACAAGGTCAGGGACAATTCAACAGACCAAGACCTCAATTTGGTGGAAACAATCCTAACCAGCAACATGGTGGCCCTGGCAACAGACAAGGTGGTCATCCGGGACAACAAGGTGGCGGATTCCGTGGAAACGACAGAAGAGGTCCGGGCGGTCCCGGTCAACACCCACAAAGAGGTGGTAACCAGCAAAGACCTCCGATCAGAAGAGAAGACAAAGAAATCAACCAGAAAGAAATTCAGGATAAGATCCGTCAGACCCAGGCAAAACTTGCCGGTTCAAGTGGACGTGGTAAGAGCCTGAAAGCAAAATACCGTCGTGAAAAACGCCAGGAACAGGCTGAGAATTCAGGTGCAGAAAACATGCAGGATAACAAACTGCAGGTTACCGAGTTTATCAGCGTAAGTGAATTGGCAAGTTTGATGGACGTTAGCTACGCAGAGGTAATCGGAAAATGTATGGGTCTTGGTATGATGGTGTCCATCAATCAGCGTCTGGATGCAGAGGTTATCGAGCTTGTAGCAAGCGAATTCGGATACGACGTAGAATTTATCGGTATCGACGATGCCGCAGAAATGGAAGAAGAAGAGGTTGTGGACTCTGCAGAGGATCTGCAACCACGCTCTCCGATCGTTACCATCATGGGTCACGTTGACCATGGTAAAACATCTTTACTTGACTACATCCGTAGTGCAAACGTAGTTGCCGGTGAGTCCGGTGGTATCACACAGCACATCGGTGCATACCAGGTAGATTTGCCAAACGGTAAACAAATTACCTTCCTTGATACACCAGGTCACGAAGCGTTTACGGCGATGCGTGCCCGTGGTGCGAAAGCAACCGATATCGCGGTTATCGTAATCGCCGCTGACGATGCGGTGATGCCTCAAACAAAAGAGGCCATCAGCCACGCCCAGGCAGCAGGTGTTCCGATGATCTTCGCGATCAACAAAATTGATAAAGACGGAGCCAATCCACAGAAAATATATGAACAACTGGCGGGCATGAACTTGCTGGTGGAATCTTGGGGTGGTAAATACCAGAGCCAGGAACTGAGTGCCAAAAAAGGTCTGAACGTGGACCAGCTGTTGGAAAAGATCCTTCTTGAAGCAGAATTGCTCGATCTGAAAGCAAACCCTAACAGGGAAGCTACAGGTACAATCATCGAGGCCACTTTGGATAAAGGCCGTGGATACGTTGCCACAGTGCTTGTACACAACGGTACATTAAGACAAGGTGATCTTGTTGTATCTGGTCAACACTATGGTCGCGTGAAAGCAATGTTCAATGAGCGTAACAAACGCGAAGATGTTGCACCACCTTCAACACCTGTTTTGATCTTAGGTTTGAACGGTGCGCCACAAGCCGGTGAGAAATTCAAAGTTTTCGAAGATGAAAGCGATGCAAAAGAGGTAGCAACACGCCGAGCGCAGATCTTACGTGAACAAGGTATCAGAACTAAGAAACATATTACGCTGGATGAAATCGGTCGTCGTTTGGCACTTGGTAACTTTAAAGAACTTAACCTCATCATCAAAGGTGACGTGGACGGTTCAGTAGAAGCATTGAGTGACTCACTACAAAAACTTTCTACAGAAGAAGTGGCTGTAAGAGTGGTACACAAAGCGGTAGGTCAAATCACAGAAAGCGATGTATTGCTGGCAACAGCTTCCGACGCGATCGTGGTGGGCTTTAACGTTCGTGCTTCTTCCCAGGCATCCAGACTGGCAGAAAACGAAGGTGTGGAAATCAAAACATACTCTATCATCTATAACATCATCGATGAAGTTAAGAGCGCGATGGAAGGTATGCTTGAACCGAAGATCCAGGAGAAAGAGGTGGCCACTGTGGAAGTACGCGAAGTGTACAAGTTCGACAAGGCTACTGTTGCGGGTTGTTTGGTTACCGACGGTAAGATCAAACGCGACAGTAAGATCCGCTTGTTCCGCGATGGTGTATTGATCTATCCAAGACAAGAGGGTGGTTTTGCCGAATTGGGAAGCTTGAAACGTTACAAAGACGACGTGAAAGAGGTGGCAAACAATACCGAGTGCGGTCTTACAGTGAAAGGCTTCGCTGATATCCAGGTTGGCGATACCATCGTAGCAGTAGAAGTAGAAGAAGTTAAACGTACGTTATAAGATCTTATACATTCAAAAGT
>Ga0318567_10000415_pt1 | contig 17945 bp, 9 predicted proteins | sample GRESIP088b5f20_FD_203691 | JGI IMG/M metagenome (GOLD analysis project Ga0318567, IMG submission 203691) | Tropical soil microbial communities from Luquillo Experimental Forest, Puerto Rico - GRE.SIPMG.088b5f20 | ecosystem: Environmental > Terrestrial > Soil > Tropical forest > Bulk soil...
CTAATATTATCTCCCATTTAAATTTATAACCATACCCTTTTTATTGATATATAAATAACCACAAATTTAAATTAATATTATAAATTACATAAACTAGACACCTCAAATTTAAAACAATATGAATGAAGCCCTAACAGCCCTGTATTCATCAAAGTGGAATTCTCTAATTAGTAAACTAGAGGCGATCACCCAAGACAAAAACTTGGATATAAAACCAACCAATCCCCTACTTCTTTATATCGACGATGAAGAAGGATACCAAAATGCCGATATACGTCTGATGATTTATGGCCAGGAAACCAATAGCTGGTATGAAAAAGGGAATGGTTCTATAGACGAAATACAAAATCTATACGACGGCTTCTTCAATGAAGGGGAATGTTGGCAATACAGAAGTCAATTTTGGAATGGAGTAAAGAGGTTTGTATCGTCTCTGCAAAATAAATACCCTGATAAAAAAATACGGCTTACATGGAATAATATCGTGAAAATTGGCAAGCAGGGTGACAAAGGTCTACCGCCCGATTATATTTATGAAATCGAAAGGGAGTATTTTAATGTGATTCCTGAAGAATTGGAAATTTTAAATCCCAATGTTGTTTTGTTTTTTACGGGGCCAAATTATGACAGCATCGTAAAAGATATTTTTGGAGTACTTAAGTATCAAGCGCTCCCTGATTCAACTGAAAGGCAGCTTTCGAAAGTTTCACTACAAAAGGTTCCATTTGCTTACAGAACTTACCACCCCAATTATTTATGGCGGCATGATATCGACGACTATTTTGATACTATAATAGAAGATATCAATTTTAACTTCTAGCAAAATCAAAAGTGACATTACTGCTCAAATATGAATTAGGCAAGAAATTAATCACCAAAAGTAACTTGTCGCTTACATCAATAAGGCAAATAACAGAGAGGTTAGCAACGCGTTATTCTTTCGTGTTAATTCGCTCGATACATTACTTTCTTTGCTATGTCACCTACACCCCTACAAAATCCTGCACCAGTAGATAACTCCCCGAACTATAAGGAACAAAAGCCACCCCAATCAACCTCGCATTTTTATTCAAAATATTACGTCTGTGTCCATAGCCTGCAACGCCTTCATCAATGAGTAAGGTAATCACGGCGTCCAATGCAGCGTCGCCGCCGTAATAGATGTTTTCTGCGCAGGGTGCGGCGATTCCGGCCTTTGCCATGCGGCGGGGGAATGATGTGCCATCGGAGGAATTATGGGAGAAGAGATGATGACGGGCCAGGTCGGTCGCGTGATTTCTGGAAGTTTGGTTTAACGTAGAGATCACTATCAATGGAGTAACCGGGCTTGCTTTGTAGAGTTCATTTTTCAGGGACCGCACATTGGCATTGTTCGAACTCATATTGCTGCTTGCATAGGAGGCGATATAGTTATCGTAGAATTGACGAGGGTGGACGCGAACCAAATTTACCCAATACAACACGTCCTGCTCGCGGCCCGAAAGCTTTGAAAACGAAGGCTGCTTTTTAAGGTAGTTCATGATTGCCGTATCACGGCCACTGGAATTACTCATCGCCGCCTGGGCAACATTGCAGGCCAGAAATAAAAAGGTCGTGCAGCCAAAAACCAACATCGAAACAAGCTTTACAAATTTTGCCTTAATTATCATTTGATACATTTTGAGAAAAAAGTTTTCAATTGAACGGATCGCACCGATCACCAAAATTCACCGGTTGCAAGAAATTATCAGGCCAAACTTTAGTGTTCGGGAAAATAAATTTAACAGCTGAAAATCAGAGGAGACTTTCCCGGGGTTTGACTTTACTTTACCTCCAATGTTTAATAAGCGCTGGTGAAACCGGCGAAACATAACAATCTCCACGGTCATTGTCTTTGACGTTATGTTTAAAAAAATCACGGAGTTCAGACGGTGATTAAGAAAATTGTACTAAGTTCATTTTTTTAACCACCTTGCCCGCACCACTATTTTGAAGTGGCGGACCCAATAATAACCGAACATGTCCAAATTTTGGATGGCGCTACTTATCCTGATCAGTACTACGAAAGCGTTTGCACAGCTCCCTACAGCGCAGTGGGCGAAAGCCTTTGTCCCCGACAATAATCCCAATAATAGGGACGAATACAGCAATGGCCGGTCAATTGCCGTTGACAAACAAGGGAACGTTTATTCTGTGGGACTCTTTCAATACATCATTGATTTTGATCCGGGGCCGGCCAAGTATGATCTTTCATCGGGTGCAAATGGCTATTCGGCTATTTATCTTTCAAAGCTGAGCCCCACCGGAAATTTTCTGTGGGCCATTCCAATTCCGGCACTGGTGGAATTCGGAGAAATATCCTTAACGCTCGACAAAGAAGGCAATCCTTATGTGGCAGCTACGTTCACTGCCCCCGGAGACTTTGATCCCGGTCCGGGCGTTCTAACGCTTACGCCCATTGGGGCGCATGATGCTTTTGTTACCAAATATGATCCCAATGGAAACCTCGTGTGGGCAAAGCAATTTGGAGGTCCGGGCCTTACGGTTCCAGCCTGTGATAAGCTGACTGTTGACAATAATGACGATGTAGTTATTGGCGGGCATTTCAATGAAACGGTCGATTTCGATCCCGGGCCGGGCACCTACAACCTTTCGTCCCCGGGCACCAACCAAAGCTTTCTAGTGAAGCTGACCAACGCCGGTAATTTTATTTGGGCGAAGCAATTTCCAAACGGCAAGGATGTTTCCCAACACGCAAATATCGCCGACCTCAAATGCGATGGACAGAACAATATTTATCTCACGGGTAACTTTTCAGGTAGCTGCAATTTTGATCCGGGCGTCAGCGACTACACGTTAAAGGGCCCCGACCAGGGCGATGAATACATTGCAAAACTCAATAGTGTCGGGCAGTTTGTGTGGGCGAAAGCAATCTGTAATGGCAACAATACTTACTACAATTATATCCAGCCCTACGGCCTTACCATAGACGCTGAAAACAATGTATATGCGACAGGATTCTTTGATGGTCAATTTGATTTCGACCCCGGGAATAACATCTATAACATTACAGCCAATAGCCAGGACTGGTTCGTTCTTAAGTTAAACAAGCAGGGAGACTTCATGTGGGCAGATGCTTTTGCCAGCGACAACAACGAACAGGATATTGGCTCCGATGTGGCGGTAGACAATGCCGGCAATGTCTGGGTTACCGGAGTCGTGGGAAAGGCGATAGACCTCGATCCGGGGCCGGGCGTATATAAAGTCACCTCCACCAACGTCTATGGAGCCGCAGCGCTGGTAAAACTAAGTTCAAACGGCAGTTTTATTTCCGGAGGATTGTTTGACGGCTATGGCGGTGGTGGTAACGCCACTCCGAGGCGTATGACACTAGATGATGTAAACAATATTTACATTACGGGATCGATGTACGGCACAGTGGACTTTGATCCCGGCACTGGTATTCTCCCACTGACTGCTGATTATGGCGAATCACCTTTTGTGGTAAAACTTGCAAAGTGTACAAATCCTACGACTGCTACATTGAACATCACTGCATGTAGCAGTTATACCTTGAACAAGGAAATATTCGATTCCACGGGAACGTATATCCGCACTATTCCAAACAGCTACAATTGCGATTCGATCATTACACTCAATCTTACGATCAATAAAAAATTTGCCGAACAAAGCATCGACATTTGCGATGGCGAATTCTTTTTTGCGGGAGGCAAAAATCAAACAACGGCGGGCACTTATAAAGACACGCTTGTCTCGTCGCTCAACTGCGATTCGATTGTTACAACTCATTTAACTATACGCGCCAAACCCTCGCCAAACCTGGGCGCAGACCAGGACCTGTGTGCAGGATCAACGTTGACAATCACTCCGGGCACATTTAGTAAATACGAATGGCAGGACAAATCAACGTCGGACAAATTTAAAATAACCGGCGCAGGCCTGTATTGGGTAACGGTTACCAACAATGCGAATTGCAGTGCCACGGATAGTTTTAAAGTGGCTAACATGTTGCCTTTGCCAACTGATTTTCTACAACAAAGCGACAGTGTTTGTGAATATGAAAAACTGACACTTACTCCTTCACGCCTTTACAACAAATACTTATGGTCCACAGGATCCAATGACAGCAAGGTAATGATCAATGCGCCGGGCCAATACTGGCTTGAAGTAACGGATGCAAACGGATGTGTTGGGAAACAAAATATTACTGTTTACAAAAAAGACTGCATGAACGGGGTTTATATCCCGAACGCATTTACGCCCAACAACGATGGCAAGAATGATGTTTTTCGTGCGCTTGTTTTTGGAAATGTTTTGTCGTTCAAACTGCAGGTATTTGATCGTGCGGGACAACTCATTTTCGAAACCAATAATCCGAACCAGGGATGGGATGGCACAAACAAAGGGGTAATTTATCCGGGGAGTGTGCTGGTGTGGCAATGCTTCTATCAACTCGATCAGCAAAAGCCAGGCTATCAAAAAGGAACGGTGACGCTGGTGCGATGACAACTGAATATTTGAATAATTGAATAACTGAATAACTGAATGGTTGAATAATTGAAAAAAGGTCGACGTTCAAGATCAGTTATTCAGTTACTCAAAAATGATCAGTGCAAATCAGTCTAATCATCGTCATCAGCGTGCTCACTCCTTCTCCCAAAACACCAACACAAAACTCACCTTCTCCACTTTATACTTTCTTCCCGCAAATTCTTTCGCTTCTTTTCTGTCGCAAATGTCATCCGGTGAAGCAAGTGCCGTATCTATCCATCGCTTCCATTGCAGGCCGGGCGCGGGTTCGGGCAGTTCAAATTCTAAGGCTTCTTTGTAAGCATTGAGCATAAAATGCATTGTCATTTTACCGCCGAGGGAATCTACGGTAATGGCGATAGAGTGCGATTTAGGCGACCAGTCGGGTGCATTCAATTTGACGCCGTGCCAATGAATGGTGGACCTGTCAAGCAATTGATTCAATGTCATTTCATATTGCTCTTGCGCCATATCACGCTGCAGGCGAATGTTGACGAGCTTTTTTGTGAATCGCAACAGATCTGCATGTTTGTCAAGCAGCGACCAGTCGAACCAACTCAACTCATTATTTTGACAATATGCGTTGTTATTGCCGTTCTGCGTTCTGCGCACTTCATCCCCCATGAGTATCATCGGCGTGCCTATGGCGAGTAAAGTGAGTGCAAGAAAATTCTTTACCTGCCGGTTGCGCATGGCTTCGATGGCAGCATCATCCGTTTTGCCCTCAACTCCAAAGTTGTAGCTGCAATTATCGTTGTTGCCATCGCGGTTATTTTCTTTGTTCGCTTCGTTGTGTTTCTGGTTGTAAGAAACAAGATCGTTCAGCGTAAAGCCATCGTGACAGGTAACAAAGTTGATGCTTTGCTCAGGACCTCGATTGCGGTAGCTGTAAATATCCGGACTGCCGATGAGGCGTGTAACGAATTGCGACAAAACATTTTCATCTCCTCGCATAAATTTCCGAAGGTCATCGCGAAACACACCGTTCCACTCCTTCCATCTGTCGCCTGCAAAACTGCCAACCTGGTACAACCCCGCAGCATCCCATGCTTCAGCGATCAGCTTGGTGCCTGCGAGTTCAGGATCGGAATCTATGTCCCACAGCACCGGTGGATTTTCAATGGCCGCTCCTTTTTCATCTCTTGACAAAATGGAGGCCAGATCAAAACGAAAACCATCTACATGCATTTCAGATACCCAAAAACGCAGGCTGTCAATAATCATCCTTCGCACGATGGGTTGATTGGCATTTAACGTGTTGCCCGTGCCAGAAAAGTTTGAATAATATTGCTTGTCTTTTTCTAAAATGTAATACACTGAGTTGTCGATGCCGCGATAGCAAAACGAAGGCCCATCATGGTTTCCTTCTGCGGTGTGATTGAACACAACATCCAGTATCACTTCAATGCCCGCTTTGTGCAAGGCTTTTACCATATCGCGAAAATTATCGATCGCTCTCATGTGATCTTTTGAAGAACTATAGCCCTGGTGCGGTGCAAAAAAAGAAACGGGACTATATCCCCAATAGTTGATCATTCCTTCGGGGCTATCCTGTGCGTCAAACTGAAACACGGGTAATAGCTCTACGGCAGTAATGCCCAGCTCTTTGAGGTATGGAATTTTCTCAATGATGCCTTTGTAGTTTCCTCGTACTGCTTCGTTTACAGCTGAATTAGGATTGAGTGTGAATCCGGCAACATGCATCTCGTAAATAATGGTTTCAGCAAATGGCCGTTCAATGGGTTTATCATTTTCCCAGTCGTACAACGAAAGGTCCACCACAGCACTTTTCATCGCGGGTGTTCCGCTTTTCTTTTCATCTGAATTTGCATGCCTGTTATATTTTTCCGGAACGGCCACCACGTTTGCATACGGGTCGAGCAGTATGGACGAGGGATCGTATCGATGTCCGTTTGAAGGCTCATGTGGGCCATCGATTCTGTACGCGTACAGTTGTCCGCTGGTAAGGCCGGGAACATAAACATGCCAGTATTGATCGGTGCGATTTTTTTTAGGATCGAGCTTAATTATATTGCTTGGTTCTATTGACTCAACATTGTCAAACAACAACAATTCAGCAGCAGTACCGTTTTTACAGAACAAGGCAAAGTTCACTCCACCGGGAACGATCGTTGAGCCCAGCGGAAAAGTATCGCCATGTTCGTGGATGTATTTTTTTGTGACTTGCATTGTTTGCTCTCTAATTTTCTCAGTTCACTTTTCACCACTTAGGCACTAAGGGCACTAAGTTTCACTAAGGGAGGCCTAAACTCAAATCGCCCTTAGGTCCTTAGTGTCTAAGTGGTAAACTTTGAGATGCGCAGCATCACTCACGCGTGATTCACCTTCCAAATATTCTCACAATAATCTTTTATAGATCTATCTGATGAAAACATCCCCATTCTCGCTACATTCAGGATCGACATTTTCGTCCATGCTTTTCGATCAGTATACGCATCAGAAACTCTTTGCTGACATTCTACATACGAACGAAAATCTTTCAACACTAAAAATGGATCATAATTGAGCAGCACATCAACGAAAGGCTTGAAAACATTGGTATCTCCGTGAGAGAACACGCCCGACTGTATCATATCAATCACCTGTTTCAACTCCTGGTCATTGTTGTACATATCGTAAGGACGATAACCGTTGCGTTTTGTTTCTGCCACCTCATTAGCTTTTAATCCAAACAGGAAGAAATTTTCTTTACCTACATGTTCTCTTATTTCTACATTGGCGCCATCAAGCGTGCCAATGGTAAGCGCTCCGTTCATGGCGAATTTCATATTGCCCGTGCCCGATGCTTCTTTACCTGCTGTGGAAATTTGCTCTGACAAATCAGCGGCTTTGTAAACATGCGCTCCGTTCTTTACATTGAAGTCAGGGAAGAAAACCACTTTAATCAAACCATTTACATCGGGATCATTGTTGATCGTTTCGCCAACAGAATTGATCAGCTTGATGATCAGCTTTGCCATTGTATATCCCGGCGCAGCTTTACCTCCAAAGATGAATGTGCGTGGAGTAATACCCTCTGTTCCTTTTTGTTTTATGAGACTGTACAAATGCGCGATGTACAATACATTCAGGTGTTGGCGCTTGTATTCATGAATGCGTTTTACCTGTATGTCAAACAATGAATCTGGATTTACTTTCGTGCCAACAATTGCTTCTATCAAATGAGCGAGGTCGGTTTTGTTTTGTCTTTTCACGTCGTGCCATGCTTGCTGAAACGCTGGATCATCTGCATATTGCTCGAGCTTAATAAGATCTGTTTCAAGATGATTTACCCAGCCATCGCCAATATGTGTCGTTAAAAGCGAAGCCAGTCGCGGGTTGTACAGTTTTATCCATCGTCTTGGCGTAACACCGTTTGTTACGTTGAAGAAAATATCAGGCTCCAGTTCATAAAAATCGTGCAGCACATCTTGCTTCAACAGTTCTGTGTGCAATGCTGAAACGCCGTTGACAGCGTGGCTTCCAATGGTTGCCAAATGTGCCATGCGAACAGACTTGTTGCCTCTTTCATCTATGATCGACATGCGTTTCACTCTTTCTTCATCGCCGGGATATTTGTCTCTTATGCTCAAAAGAAAACGACTGTTGATCTCATAAATAATTTCCAGTGGCCTTGGCAATACATGCGCAAACAAAGGCAGCGACCATTTTTCAAGTGCCTCAGGCAGCAAGGTATGATTGGTGTAAGCGAAAGTTCTTTTAGTAATGTCCCACGCTTTGTCCCAGCTTACATTGTGTACATCTATCAGCAAGCGCATTAGTTCTGCAATAGCAATGGAAGGATGCGTATCGTTCAACTGAAACGTTATTGACTCCGGAAATTCATCAATGCTCATTCCGCGCAAATGCAGGATGTGAAAAGCATTTTGCAAAGAGCATGACACGAAAAAATATTGTTGTGACAATCGCAGTTTTTTGCCTTCATCAGAAACATCATTTGGATACAGCACCTTCGATATGTTTTCGGAAAAAACTTTTTCATGCACCGCTCCATAATAATCGCCTTTGTCGAAAGCATGAAAATCGAAGGACTCAACCGCTTCTGATTTCCACAAACGAAGAATGCCTGTTGCACCGTTTTTATAACCAGGCACCGGTGTGTCATAGGCAATGCCTTTTATCTCAGATTCCGCCACCCATTTCACTTTGTACTTTCCCTGCTCGTCTGTGTAGCTTTCCGTGTGGCCGCCGAGTTTTACCTTATAGTTGAGTTCAGGCTTTACAATTTCCCACGGGTTGCCGTTGCGCAGCCATTTATCGGTGGCTTCAACCTGCCAGCCATCGCGAATGTATTGATCAAAAATGCCAAACTCATAACGTATACCATAACCAATTGCCGGCACTTGTAAAGTGGCAAGTGAATCGAGGTAGCACGCCGCCAGCCTTCCCAGGCCACCATTGCCAAGGCCGGGCTCTTCTTCCTGTTCCAATATTTCGTCCAGGTTAATACCGAGTTCATCGGTGGCTTTCTTTGTTTCATTTTCTATGCCCAGGTTAATAAGTGCGTTGCCAAGATGCGGCCCCATTAAAAACTCTGCAGAAAGGTAACCGACGATCTTCAGCTTTTTGTTCTGCATTCTTTCGGTGGAGCTCACGAGGTTGAGCATCATTCTTTCGCGGGCTGAGTAAGCCGTCGCCATGTACCAGTCGTGCAAAGTAGCAATGCGTGGTGATTTTCCCAGGTTAAAACAAAGATGCTCGAGTATGGAATCTTTTATTTCCTCAACCTTATTGATGCTTTCATTTTGTACCAGCGTGTTGGTCATATTAATTAGTTGAAAATTGAAAGTTGAAAATTGAAAATTCTGAGTTGTTGTTTGATCTGTTTGATTTTTCGCAATATCAGTTATATAAACAAGCGAGTCGGGGTAAAGTTGTTCGTTGTTAAAAGTTGCCGGCCTTCAACTTTCAACTTTCAACTTTCAATTTTCAATTTCTTTGCAATCAATTGCATAAGAATAAATGAGTTAATAAAGTATTACTCTATTTCTACATACATTTCCCGTAGAACTTTGATGGAACACAGGCACTTGGCAAAAAACTTGTCAGAAAAACATATATAAGTGATAAAAAAGTATTCTAACTTATTATAATTTGCTATCTATTTTTACCAAAACAACTTGCCGTTATGACAAAATTGATCAAGCTAGTACTAGTCTTGTTCTTTGCGTTTGCCCTATGCCATATTTCGTGGGCGCAAACCAGAACAATTGCCGGTACAGTAAGCGACAACAATGGTAACCCCCTTGCCCGCGCTACGGTTGCCGTAAAAAATTCCAAAGTAGTTACATTAACAGATGCAGATGGAAAATTCTCCCTCAAAATTCCCGAGAGCGCCACGACCCTCGTGGTGAGTAACGTGGGGACTTCCACAAAGGAAATTGCCATTGGCACCAATACCAATTTTGCGGTGGTACTGCACTCGTCGGGCGTGCAGCTAAGCGACGTTGTGGTGGTGGGTTATGGCACCCTCAAACGAGCCAACCTTTCCACTGCCCAGACTTCTATAAATGCAAAGGCCATTGAAAAAACGGTGAACACCACTATCGAACAAGCCCTGCAGGGTCGGTCTGCAGGCGTGTACGTTACGCAAAACTCTGGTCAGCCGGGTGGCGGCATGTCAGTTAATATCAGAGGTATCAGCACTATTAACGGTACCACACAACCGCTTTATGTTATTGATGGTGTACAATCCGTCCCGGACAACGTTGGCAGCGATCCAAATGCCACTTCATCCAGTCCATTATCTGGCCTGAACCCTGCAGATGTAGATGATATCCAGATCCTGCAAGGCCCTTCTGCTACGGCCATCTACGGATCACGTGCCACAAACGGCGTCATCATCATTACTACAAAACGTGGTAAAGCAGGCGATTTCAAAGTAAACTACGGTTATCAATACGGCTTGCAAACGCCGCCGAGCAGTCTTCCTGTAATGAACCTCTCACAATACGCAAGCATGGTGAAACAATATCATGCCATTGCCGGTGGCACCACGCCGGGCGAGTTTTTAGATTCCTCATTACTGGGCGCTGGTACAGACTGGCAGAAAGAATTGTTCAACAACGCACCCATGAACAAGCACCAGCTCAGTCTTAGCGGCGGTAGTGGTAATACTACCTATTATCTTTCCGGCGAGTACCTCGATCAAAAGGGCGTTGCCGCCGGTTCTGGTTTTAAAAGATATGGCACAAGATTGAACCTGGATAACAAACCAAGAACATGGCTTAACATAGGCGCCAATCTCGCCTTTAACCAAACGAACGAAAACCTTGTAACCACCAACTACAGCGATGCACAAAGCCCGCTTATCGCAAACGCACTGCGATTAACTCCGCAAATTCCTGTTACCAACTTTGATGGTTCATGGGGCGGTAGTGATCCGGTGAATGGCGCCAATCAATATGCACCAATCAACCCAATCGCTTTAGCAAATCTGATCACTAATACAAACACCAAAAGACAATTAACAGGCGGCCTGAACATTGGCATTACGCTGGCGAAGGGCCTTACTTTCAGAACCTCACTCAACGGTGCATTTGGTAATGGGTACTCTACTTACTACACCCCAACTTATCAAATTGACCAATGGCACTATAACACCAATGCTTCTTTGACTTCCGGTACAACTTCCAGCTCTTACTGGAACTGGAATCAGCAGTTGGAGTATTTCAAACAAATAGGCAAACACAATATCACTGTCATGGGCACGCATGAGGCCCAGGAATCAAAATGGCAGAATCTTACTGCCGGAAGAACCGGTTTTCTTACCAATGACATTTATGATGTAAGGGCCGGTGATCCGCTTACTGCAACCAACGACGGTGGCAGGGGCTCATGGGCAATGGAGTCTTATCTTGCAAGGCTTGCTTACAACTACGACAACCGCTACATATTGCAAGCCACTTACAGAACGGACGGTTCACCATATTTCGGCCCTGAGAAAAGATGGGCCCAATTCCCTTCATTGTCAGCCGCATGGAGAGTGAGCCAGGAAAAATTCTTTGATGTTTCATGGATCAGCGAATTGAAACTAAGATATGAAACGGGTTTAACAGGTAACCAGGGCGGCGGCTCAGGCATCTATGCCGGCATGGCTACGGGCGCCACTCCATGGGGAACGGGCTTTCTTACATCAAGCATGAAAAACCCGAAGCTACAGTGGGAACAAACCAATACCAACAACTTTGGTATCAACATGGGCTTCCTTCATAACAAACTCACTGTTGATGCGAACTATTATGACAGAACAACCGGCAATATGCTCTTTACCGCCATCACTCCATGGTACATGGGAGCCAATGGCAGCCCTGGAGCAGTGCAAGCGCCAATTGTAAATGCGGGCGATATGCGCACCAAAGGATGGGATGTTACTATTAACGCGGCTATCATCGAAAACAAGGACTTTAAATGGGATGCGAGCCTGAACATTTCTCATTACAAAAGCGTGATAAAATCACTGAACAATGGCGCTACATCCCTCGACAGAATAAGCTGGTGGATGAACAACTGGACACAGCGTGCAGCCGTGGGCAAGGAACCATGGTTGTTCATGGGATATGTTGCAGACGGTTTGTTCCAGTCTGTTGCAGACATCAACAAAAGTCCGGTGCCGGTTGACAACAACGGAAACAGAATTCCAGCCGATCCAAACACAGGTCTGTGGTTGGGTGATGTAAAATACAAAGACATCAATGGCGATGGCAAAATCACTGTTGATGACATGACCACCATTGGTAACCCCTGGCCAAAACTTACAGGCGGTTTTACCAACACATTCACTTACAAAAATATTGAGTTGAGTATGTTGTTTATCGGCACATATGGCAACCAGATCTACAACTACATAGCAGCAGAAGCGAGCAATCCTAATAACATCAATCTTAGCAGAAACCTGCTGGTAAAAGCTTTGGACTATGCGAAAATTGATAGCAAAGATCCGGCTAATCCAAAACTGCTTAATCCAACTACAGAGATTCCGCGCATTACCAACAACCAGATTGCAAGCGATAACAACTACGCAAAAAACACAACAAGGTTCGTAGAAGATGGTTCTTACCTGAGATTGAAAAACATTTCACTGACATATAACATTCCTGCAAAATGGCTTGGTTATACAAAAGTGATCAAAGGATTCCGTGCAACTGTAGGTGTTCAGAATGTTTTCACACTAACACACTACAGCGGCTACGATCCTGAGATTGGTTCTTACGTAGGTACGGGTACCGATCGTAACAACCAGGCCATGGGCATTGACTTTGGCCGTTTCCCACTCACCAGAATGTATAACGCAGCGCTCAGTGTAAACTTCTAAACTACTTGTAAAATGAAAAATTTTAGATATAAAAATTACTTCGGCACACTGATACTTGCTATTGCAGCATTATCAAGTTGCAAAAAAAGTTTTCTCGACAGGCCACCTGAAGATGCGGTGTCAGATGTAAAATTTTACCAAACAGATGATCAGGTAAGGGCCGCTACAAGCCTTTTGTACAGCGAGGTTTGGTTTGACTACAATGACAAGGCAATGTATAACCTCGGTGACTTTCGCGGAGGTTCAGCCTTCTCTGCCTGGAACGACAGGGGCAACGTAATGTTTAACACTACAGGTGACAATGGAGAAAACAGTGCTTCATGGAGAGCTTTCTACGTTGTGGTGGCACAGTCAAACCTTACCATCAACAACATTAAGACCATTGCCGGTCCACAGGTAACTGTAGGTGCTAAAAAGGTAGCCATTGCAGAAGCAAGATTCATGAGAGCGCTTGCTTACCGCTTCCTTGTAATGAACTGGGGAGAAGTTCCTATCATTGAAAATAACACCACGCAACTTTTCGATACATCTATCAGGCGTGCAACGGTGCCAAGCGTTTGGCGCTTTATCACCAGTGAAATGCGTGCAGCGGCAGCTGATTTACCTGATGCCTCTTCACAACCAGGCAGGCTGACCAAATGGTCCGCAGAAGGCATGCTTGCGCGTTTCTATTTAACAAGATCAGGCGTGGAAAGCACCGGTGGCAGCAGAAACCAACAATTCCTTGACAGCGCGAAATATTATGCGGCAGATGTTATAACAAACAGCGGCAAAAAATTATTAGACAGTTACGAGACCCTCTTTAAATATCCATACAATAACAACAATGAATCACTGTTTGAATTGCAATGGGTATTCTCCGGACCAAACGTATGGGGCACGGCTAACAGCATGCCTGAGTATCTTGCTTACAGCCCAGACATTTCTTTTGGTGGATGGGGCGGCGACAAAGGCGCTACATGGTGGCTGCTTAGTCAATACGATGGATTCACCGCGCAGGGAACAGATACATTGAAAGGAAGAACGGTAGATCAACGCCTGCATGCAACCTTTATGCTGCCTGGTTTCTACTATCCTGAAATAACCAAAGTGAGTGATAAAACAAAATTGATTTTTCCATTCACCGGAACAGACAACAACTTCTTATCTGTTAAAAAATATGTGATCGGTTCTCCGATAGACCTTGCGGGCATTGCATCCCAGCAACACTATCCTAACGATACCTACATGATGCGCCTCGCAGAATTGTATTTGATTTATGCAGAAGCAACCATTGGCAACAGCGCTTCCACAACAGATGCAACTGCTGTCGCTTATTTTAACGCAGTTCACCAGAGAGCGGGGCTGCCACAATACGTAGTGGGCGGCAACAACGGAAGTGGTCCACTCACACTTGAAACCGTTTGGTCAGAAAGATTCAAAGAGTTTGCAATGGAAGGCATGACATGGTACGATCTCGTGAGCCTGCATTACTGGAACCCATCAAAAGCATACAGCATCATCAATGCACAGGACAGAGGTTTGTTCTTTGCAAAACCGGACCAAATGCCTACGCCGACTTTGTGGACATTCAACAAGACATCATGGTTCACGGAAAGGCAAGTGGTTGCGAGCGATGGTAACTTTTTGCTTCCTATTCCAAATGCTGAACTGGCGCAGGCGCCTAACTTAAAGGCACCGGCAGTTGATTACAAATAATCTTTTCAGCAAATAATTTTTTGAAAAAGAAATAACTACTTCAATGAAATCGATACATAAAATAATACTCACCGCGTTGATGCTTGTGGCAACGGCAAGTATGATCACTTCCTGCAAGAAAGACTCATCACCCATGCCTGTCATCAACTACATCAGAGTAACGAACCCTGTGTCTTCGGACTCCTTACTGGTAAGTGCAAACCAGGGACAACTGATTGCCATTGTTGGTACCAATCTGCAGGATGCAAGAGAGGTATGGTTCAACGACCAGCAGTCGAGACTAACACCAACTTACATTAGCAGCACATCTATCCTTGTGTCTGTGCCAAGCTCAATACCGGACACCGTAACCAATACGCTGACCATCGTTTTTGCAAACGGTTATAGACTGAAACATCCCTTCTCCGTTGACATCAGCAAACCATCTTTAAACAGCATGGTGTGCGAATTTGTAAACGCGGGAGATGTTGCAACGATCATCGGAAACTATTTCTACGAACCACTTACAGTAACATTTACAGGTGGAGCTACAGCTCAGCTGGTTTCTGTACAAGCTGGCGTATTGCAATTCAAAGTGCCTGCAAACGCGCAGCCAGGGCCGATCACAGTACAAACAAATTTTGGTAAAACTGAATCTGACTTCTGGTTCCGCGATCCAAGAAATCAATTCATCAACAGTGACCCTTACGAAGGCTGGCACGACCCAAGCCTGGTGGTAAGCAATCCTGGTCCCGGCGATCCTCCTTTGATCAGCGGAAATTATATTCGTGTAAATAAAAAACTCTCCAGCTGGAGCTGGAACGAAATTGCAGATGGCACAGCGTCTTCAATGCCATTGCACAGCAAAAACATTCCTGATGATGCTATCCTGCATCCTGAAAAATATTACCTGAAGTTTGAGATCTGCACAATGAAACCGTATAACAACGGAATGATAAGGATCAACGCGGGCACAAGTGTTCAGGACAACTCGAACTATCAGTGGGCGCCTCCTTACGATTCTAAAGGCCAATGGCAAACTGTTGTCATTCCTTACGAAGAAGTGGTGGCAACCTATGCCGTAAAACCAGTTGTAAATCCCGATGGCTACTGGGCAATGCTGTTAATGCAAGGCCCCGGCGATCTGGATGCCGACATTAGTTTTGACAGTTTCAGAGTTGTTCCAAAATCTAATAAATAACCAGCCTCAGCCTCCCCTGGCCCCCTCCGGGGGAGGGGGAGCTGGACCCCGATATGTTAAAAGATTACTTCAACATAATATCAACAAGAATGAAAATAATTTATAACGTGCGTTTGCTGTTACTAACGGTCGTGATTGGATCGTTGTACTTCATAGCATGTAAAAAAGACTCCGCTCCTGCGAACAATGGTTTAACCCAATTGCTAAGCTTTGGACCTACAGGTGCAAACCCCGGCGACACCATCCGTTTCTTTGGTAATAATCTTGACAAGGTTACCGAGATCGATTTTCAAAAAGCGACTGTTGCCAGCAACAAATTTGTTCGACAAAGCGCAACAGAAATTTATGTAGTGGTGCCTCAGGAAACAGAAAAAGGTTATGTTACTTTAAAATCACCAACAGGCAACGTAACCTCCAAAACGCAGTTCAACATTGGCATTGCGGCAACGGTAACTTCTATAACATCAACAGCACGCCCTGGCGACAACATTACCATAACAGGTAACTACCTGAACTGGGTTACTGCCGTAACGTTTAACGATGGTAAAGTAGCTACCACATTTGTTAGCCAAAGCCTTACCCAACTCGTAGTGAAAGTTCCGCTTGATGCGCAAACAGGAACACTCGTACTTGCATATGGCGGAACTGATTCAAGCACCGTGGAAACAAAAGACACTTTGCATGTAACACTTCCAAGAGCCACAGCGCTTGCGCCAAATCCCGTTAAGCACCAAACAAACCTGACCATAACAGGAACAGATCTCGACCTTGCAACAAAGATTTATTTCACAGGTGTTTCAGGAGCAGTTACCACTTTTGTTAGCCAGTCTGCTACACAAATCGTAGTAAAAGTTCCTGCATCTACAACAGCCGGAAACATAACACTGGAAGCTGCTTCAGGTGTGCAAACCGTTTGCCCTGTTAGTTTGAATGTCTCGCTACCATCCATAGACACTTTAATGCCTAACCCGGTTGATCCGCTGGCAAATCTCACCATCAACGGAAAAAATCTTGATCTCGTTACCGCCATTGCATTTCAAAATGCCGATCCGGTAACAACGTTTGTGAGCCAGTCTGCAACGCAAATCGTAGTGCAGGTTCCAAGCGGTGTTACAGAAGGTAAGATAACTTTAAGCGTATTGAACTCTACACTTACTGTGCAGTCTGCAAATATCCTTCAAATAACAGGCGCTGTTCCTCCTCCTGTCATTGCACTTCCTTTTTATAAAGATGCGGTTACATCCAACTGGAACGGATGGGTTGGCAACGGCTGGGGTGGCAATAAAGATTATGCCAATACCAGTCCGGTGAGAGAAGGTGATAAATCAATTAAGATAGATTACATTGGCGGATGGGGATCTCCAATGCAGCTTGGCGGCGCCAGTGTTAGCAAAGGTTCTTATACTACATTTAAAATTTCCATTTACGGTGCACCAGGCAGTGGAGGCAAAACAGTGAACCTTCAGTTGAACAGTGCAGGCGGGCAGAGCATTACAATAGTTGAAGGTAAGTGGACGGACTATCAGTTCCCTATTTCATCCCTCATCAGCGGATCGACCATAACAGACATCATTCTACAGGAAACAACCGGCAACGGTGGCTTTACTGTGTATGTTGATGATATGGGAATTAACTAATCTACAATAGTGCAAAAAGCAATTTGAGTATTTCATTTGGCGCGCAAATGCAACAACTGCCCGCTCAAATTGCTTTTGCTTTTCGTGGTGAACCCTAAAAAACGGACGATGAAATTTCACTAAGCATCATCATCCGGAAAGAATGTGAGGTTTTAAAAAGCAACTTTATGGACAAAATATTTACCGAGCGTCTAGAGTACCTGAAGAAAAATCATGAAGCCCTTCTTACACAAAAAAATGAACCTCTCGAAGGCGGCAATGGCATCATAAAAAGATTTCGTCACCCGGTATTAACAGCGGCACACGTACCGATCAACTGGTGCTACGATCTTAACGAGACCACCAATCCTTATTTAATGGAACGCTTTGGTGTGAACACGGTGTTCAATGCAGGTGCCATAAAATGGAACAACAAATACATATTGATGCCACGCGTTGAAAGCGTTGACCGCAAATCTTTCTTCGCCATTGCAGAGAGCGATAACGGTATTGACAATTTCAAATTCTGGGACGAACCGGTTGTTATTCCTGAAACAGATGAACCTGACACCAACGTGTACGACAT
>Ga0318567_10000417_pt1 | contig 17870 bp, 15 predicted proteins | sample GRESIP088b5f20_FD_203691 | JGI IMG/M metagenome (GOLD analysis project Ga0318567, IMG submission 203691) | Tropical soil microbial communities from Luquillo Experimental Forest, Puerto Rico - GRE.SIPMG.088b5f20 | ecosystem: Environmental > Terrestrial > Soil > Tropical forest > Bulk soil...
GTTAGCAACCAGTTATATCTATCTTCTGCCTGGCCACTTCTGATAGCATCCAGTCTTCTCTTAACTTCTGGCGTAACTGTCCACTTGTCTGTGTCGAAAGTCATCACTTTGTCCTTGTACCTCAATTCTTTAATTGGTGAAATAGTAGCAGCCGTGCCCGTTCCAAACACATCTTTCACATTTCCCGCATCATATTCTTTAATCAATTCGTCTATGCTAATCGGTCTTTCTTCTACTTTCAGGCCTATTTCTTTCAAAATCGTGATTACACTGTCGCGTGTAACGCCTGCCAGAATCGTACCCTCTTCCAATGAAGGTGTTACAGCTGTATCGCCGATCACAAAGAAAACGTTCATTGTACCAACCTCTTGCAGCCATTTGTGCTCAAATGCATCGGTCCACAAAACCTGGTCATATCCTTTATCCTTTGCTACTTTAGCGGGATACAGGCTACCAGCGTAGTTACCCGCATTTTTTGAGAAGCCTACCCCACCCGGTGCGGCTCTCGTATACTTTTCTTCCACATAAATTTTCATTGGTTTGCCATAGTAAGGACCTGTCGGGCTTAAAATGATCATGAATTTGTATGTTTCAGAAGCTTTTACCCCAAGAGATTCGTCGGTACTGAACATGAACGGACGGATGTAAAGTGAGTGATTTTCCATTGCTGGGATCCAGCCTTTTTCGAGATCGATCAACTGACGCATCCCATCTATAAAAATCTCTTCTGGTACTGCAGGCATGCAAAGACGCTCTGCAGATAAATTAAAACGTCTGAAATTGTCGTACGGACGGAATATGAAAACTTCGCCATTGTCGCTTTTGTAAGCTTTAATGCCTTCAAAAATTGCCTGACCATAATGTAACGCCATGTTCGCAGGACCAATCAGCATTGGTTGATATGGTTTAATTTCCACATTTTTCCATTCGCCATCGACGTAATCAGCTTCCAGCATATAATCTGTGGAATACTTACCAAACGGAACATTTTCAAGCTTTACACCAGGTAATTTACTCGCGTCAACTTTTGTAACCGGTATTGTATGTGCGGCAATCATATTCATTTACATTTGTGCAAAGAAACGAACAAAGTTTGGCGTTGCCAAAATACAAGATTATGAGTTTTAACAACGTAGAATTACCGGGATTTTTAGTCGCAGACCTTTACAAAAGGCACTTGGTGGAGGATTTTTCAGCTACTCCAAAGGTCACGAAGCCATCCGAACCGGCGCCAATAATTGACAAACCCATTCAATTTTTAGGCAAAAATCTCAAGCAATTTGTAATACTGGTTTGCTATTCAAACGAGGTTCATTTACCCGAATCGCAACTCGAATTTCTTGGCAACATTTTGAAAGCCTGCCAATTGAATCTTGGCGATGTTGCAATTGTAAATTGTCATTCGCAAACAGTCAGCTTCAACAATATAGGATTATTACAACCGAAGTGTATCATCACTTTTGGCGAAGATCCTCAGATTGGCAATGATTTCAAAACCTCTACTTCTTTTGAAATCAGCAACAAAAACGGCGTAAATATCATCAATGCTCCAAAACTTGAATTGCTGAATCAAAATACTCCTGACGGGAAAGTCCTCAAAGGTCGACTTTGGAACAGCCTGAAACTACTACTAAATATCTAACCCCACTCGACATGAAGCTCATATTTGCGACTAACAATCAACATAAAGTTGATGAAATTCAACACATTATAGGTGATAAATTCGATGTTATTTCTCTTAAAGAAGCCGGCATCGATATAGATATTCCGGAGCCACACGACACATTGGAGGAAAATGCTGTCGAGAAATCTTCTACAATTTTTAAACTAGCAAATACTGACTGCTTTAGCGAAGACACTGGGCTTGAAGTGGAAGCGCTAAATGGAGAACCGGGGGTTAAGAGCGCCAGATATGCCGGTGATGTAAAGGATTTTAGTAAAAACATTGAGAAGCTTATTCTGAAGCTTGGAAATAAAAAAAATAGAAAAGCTCAATTCAGAACTGTTATTTCACTAATTATCAATAACGAACAACATCTTTTTGAAGGTGTTTGTGAGGGGGAAATTATTTACACCCCTAAAGGAACCAATGGTTTTGGCTATGATTCTGTGTTTGTACCAACAGGAGCCGACAGAACTTTTGCAGAAATGACAATGGACGAAAAGAATGCTTTCAGTCACCGCAAAAAAGCTACAGAAAAATTAGTTTTATTTTTAAACAAACTAAATAATTAGATAGTTTTACTACTGAATTACAAATAATTACAAATTTTTATCCTGGAAAATAAAAAAAGTTTGTCGGAAAGCAACCAAAATATATCGGAATACGACTTAATTCAGGGGTGTCTTGTTGATAACAGGCGTTCACAGGAGGCATTGTACCAAAAGTACTCTCCCAAAATGTACGCTATTTGTCTTCGATACGCCGAAAATGCCGACGACGCAGCTGATCTTTTGCAGGAAGGGTTTATTAAAGTTTTTAAGAATTTACAAAAATTCAGAGGGGAAGGGTCATTTGAGGGATGGATGCGCCGGGTTTTTGTGAACACATGCATTGAACATTTCCGAAAAAAGGTATACCTAAACAGTATCACCGAAAATGAGGAAAGAACAATAGAAGATTATTCGGCAAACGCATTGGATAATTTGGCGGAAAAAGATATTGTTCAGCTTATTCAAGAATTATCACCCGGTTATCGAACTGTTTTTAACCTATATGTAGTGGAGGGTTATTCTCACAAGGAAATTGGTGATCTGTTACAAATTAGCGAGGGCACAAGCAAATCTCAATTGGCAAGAGCAAAAATGCTTTTACAAAAAAGAGTGAAGGGCCTTTTGGAAGAAAAAAATCTTGATTAAAACACATGTCCGACCAACTAAGAAATAAGATGCAGCAATTTGAAGCCACTCCTCCTAGGGGGTTGTGGGACAAGATCGCTGCGGACCTTGATGAATCTACACTTTATAAAAACACTTCGGAAAGATTATCCAGTTACGAAGCTACTCCTCCTGCTGGCATATTTGAAAAAGTGATTACTGCGCTTGAAAGAGATCTTCCTAAAAAAGAAGTTCCTGTCAGAAAAATCAACACGACATTCAGATGGTCAGCGGCTGCAGCTGTTTTTATCGTGTTATCCACTCTTGGCATTCTTTTTTTAAATGACAACAAGAAAGAACAAAGTCTGGCGACCGTTACAAAAAGCAATAATCTACCACCTGTTCCACATCAACAAATAACAAATAATCCTCCAGTCGTTGAAGCCGATGATAATACCGATGATGATAATAATAAATCAGTTAAGCATCTCCCACTAAATAAGATATTACGGTCCGCTCACACTTCAAGCATTCAAAATAAAAATACGGAGACTCCCGACGTTGACTTTGTTTCATCGAAGCCTACCGTACAGATAGTTTCTTCAAACATCAAAGCATCTTTATCTGAGCTGGCATCTAAATTTGTCGTTAGTGGAGTTAGCGGAAATTACATCACCGTACTTGGACCTAATGGAGAACTACGCAAAATTTCTCTCAAAATCTTCAACGCAATACATGCCCAAACTTTTTTGGTGGCATCAAACTCTGACCATCAAAATACAGTTATCGAGAACAATAATACAGCCATGGAGAAGAAATTTAGTGAGTGGAGAACCAAAGTTGTCCAATCAGGCTATGCTCCCAATGCATTTAACGGTATGGATATTTTAGATCTTAAGGACCTGATAAAAGAAAATTAAAAAGCGTGATTCATTACCTTTGAATCTATGGCGCGAATAAAAATAGATTTACCAGCTGCATTTACATTTTCCACGTCCATAGACATACGCATCTCTGATCTAAATTATGGTGGCCACGTTGGCAACGACACTATACTTTCGCTACTGCACGAAGCCAGGGTTCGCTTTCTAAAACATCATGGATATTCAGAACTAAATCTTGAAGGCATTGGCATCATTATGGGTGATGTAGGCATTGAATACAAAGCTGAGGGTTTCTACGGCGATAAATTAAATATCAAGGTTTGTGCCGATGAATTCACGAGAGTTTCATTCGACATGTTTTATAAAATAGAAAAGGAGCATGAGGGGAAAAACATTGTTGTAGCCGTTGCTAAAACAGGCATCGTAGGCTATGACTATAGTTTGAAAAAAGTGGCAGCCATACCGGAAAAAGCAAAATTGACGTTAACTGAAAATCGAAGTCTCTAAATCGACTCAACCACTACTAGTGATTTAAGCGATAAACCACATTTTGATTTATTTGCATAGGAGAAGAAGCATTTTCGTTTTGCTCGAAAATTACAACAGAACGTTCCTTATTAATTTGCTGATTATGCTTTACAACATGCATAACTGTGATCAGAACTAGCTCACCCAATAGAAGTAAGGCCGATAAGTTTCTTTTTTGCATACAACGGGAATTTTATAATTCTACAATTGGCTAGCAAATCGTTTGAGAAAGGATAAGGATTCCCAAGCCCACGAAAGTATTCATTAAAATCCTAAAATCAAAGCAATGACTTCTTTTTAAATAAAAAAGAAACCTTAGCCTATATCTTTTTGTTTATCAACACTTTCCACTATTAATTCTGCGTTAACTATTCAATATTTTATTGTAACTGGTAACGACACCTCTAATGAGTGACGAACTGAATCCCTGGTGCTCCATTTCATTTAATCCTGCGATTGTGCAACCCTTCGGAGTGGTCACTTTGTCGATCTCCTGCTCCGGATGTGCACCTTTTAAAAGAAGAAGGTCCGCCGCGCCTTTCACTGTTTGTGCTGCGATAAGGCTAGCCGTCGCAGCGCTAAAACCAATTTCTATTCCTCCCTGGATATTTGCGCGAATATATCTCATTGCAAAAGCAGTACCGCAAGCGCCAAGTACCGTAGCCGCATCCATCAGCTTTTCATCAATCATCGCCACTTTACCCAATTTCTCAAATAAGTTTTTAATGAAATCAACCTGGGTATTATTTGCCCCTTTATGACTAATGCATGTCATACTCTCCTGGATCGCAATAGCCGTGTTTGGCATCGCCCTGAATAACGGAACATTTTTTTGAACGGCATTCTGCATGTCTTCGATGAAAATTCCGGTTATCACAGAAACCAGTATATGTTTTTGCGGATCTAATTCTGCTTTAAAACCTTCCAGCACATCTTTTATTTGAAACGGTTTTACTGCAAGTATTACAACATCGCTGTTTTTTACCGCCTCAACGTTATCTGAGGTAATGTTTACACCTTTCTTTTTCAGCGTTTCAAGTTCTGCAAGATTTCTGCGGGTGATGGTTATATCGGCAGGCCTGGAAAATTCACTTTTCAATAATCCTTCTGCTATTGCAGTACCTAAATTTCCTCCGCCTATTATTGCTATCTTGTTGTACATGGTGTCGGTTTTATATAATAAAAAAGCCATCACTAAAATAGTGAAATGGCTTTTTCTATGTTTTGTTCTGATTACGAAATTAGTAAAACTTTCCCAGCGATAAATAATTTCTCACATAATCCTGCACGCCTTCTTCCAATGAATAAAATTTTTCAGTGTATCCTGCATCGAAAAGCTTTTGCATATTCGCTTCAGTGAAATATTGGTATTTATCGCGAATGTCTTCAGGCATATCAATGAACTGAATATTTGGATCTTTGTCGATTCCTGCGAACGTTGCTTTAACCAAATCTTCGAATGCTCTTGCTTTACCTGTGCCAAGGTTATATATTCCTGACGCTGGTTTGTTTTGCATGAGCCAATAACAAACTTTGAGAACGTCTTTCACATACACAAAGTCGCGAAGCTGTTGACCATCTTTAAAATCTGGCCTGTGGGATCTAAACAACTTCACCAATCCACCCTTCTTTATCTGATTGAAAGAATGGAATATTACGCTTGCCATTCTTGCCTTGTGATATTCGTTTGGGCCGTAAACATTGAAGAACTTGAGACCCGCCCAAAAAGGAGGCTGTGTTGCTTGTTGAATGGCCCATTTATCGAACTCATTTTTGGAAACCCCGTAGGGATTTAACGGTTTGAGTTTGAAAGGTAGTTCGTGATTATCATCATAGCCAAACTCACCACCACCATATGTTGCAGCAGAAGAAGCATACACCAATGGAACATTTTTTGCCACGCAATAGTTCCAGATTTTTTGTGAATACTCAACGTTGAGATGTTCGTGTATAGCGTAATTAAACTCTGTTGTATCTGTTCTGGCACCGATATGAAAAATGAAATCAATAGAAGGATCGTTGTTTTGCAGCCAGTCGAAAAATGATTCTCTTTCAATCTTCTGCAAATAAGTTTTCCCTTGAAGATTAGGCTCTTTATCTGCCCGTGAAAATTCATCAACCAACAATAAATTCGTGTATCCCTGGCTGTTAAGAAACCCTACCAGGCAGCTTCCAATGAAGCCAGCAGCGCCGGTTACGACGATTGAAGATCCGTTCATGGTTTGTCAAATTAGGAACTAGAAATTAGGAATTAGGAATTAGGACCTATATGCCAGTCTTAATTCTTAATTCCTAATTCTTAATTGTTATAAGGCGCTTAACGCATGTTCGCTGTCGTGACCAGCCAACAATTTGCCAATTGCATTATCATATTTTTCTTTCCAGGAAATTACATTGCCCCAGTTTTCGCCATCGATGCTTACTGAACCATTTGTAACAGTTCCAAGTTTTGCGAATGTCGCGCTGCCCAATGATTTTTCAAAAGCAGCAACCTGGTCTTTTTTTACCGTCACCACTACTCTACTTTGAGCCTCGCCAAACCAGTATGCATCTTTGCGGATGTTGGCATCCGTTGACGCTACCTCGAAACCAAGATTTCTGTTGAAAGAAGATTCGATCAAAGTAATGAACAAACCGCCTTCGCTCACGTCGTGTGCTGATGCGATCACTTTTTCTTTGATTGCTTTTGCAATTTGTTGTTGCAATGCGAACTCTTCTTCTATATCAAAATGCGGAGCCGGTGAAAACTCAACGCCTTTTATTTTTTGTAAATATTCTGAACTGCTGATATCAGCGTAGCTTTTACCAACTAAATAAATAACATCGCCTTCTTCTTTAAAGTCCAATGTCATTTTATCATTAACACTGTCCAGCAAACCAACCATACCGATTGTTGGTGTTGGGTAAACAGGACCATCAGGGTTCTGGTTGTAGAAACTTACGTTACCGCCAGTTACAGGAGTGTTGAACTTGCGACATGCATCGCCCATTCCTTTAATCGCATGAACGAACTGATAATAAACTTGCGGGTCGTAAGGATTACCAAAATTTAGACAGTTGGTTACACCCAAAGGTTCACCGCCACTGCACACAATGTTTCTCGCTGCTTCTGCGACTGCGATCATTGCGCCTTTGTATGGATCTGCATATACGTAACGGCTGTTACAATCTGTGGTTACAGCCAATGCCTTATCGCTTGGTTTTGCTAAAACAACTGCTGCATCAGAAGGCTCGTTGGTAGAAGTATTACCCGTACCTACCATGCTATCGTATTGAACATAGACCCAACGTTTCGAGGCGATGTTCGGAATTTGAATAAGTTTTTCTGCAACAACTTTTAAGTCTTTTGGTACTTCGACAGAAGCAGCATCAAAAGCTTTTGTTTTTGCCAAATAAGTTGGCTCTGCGTAAGCGCGGTCATACTGAGGTGCGCCGCCACCCAATACCAGCTCCTCTGCAGGAAGTTGAGCTTCCAATTCTCCGTGCATGAAGAAGCTTAACAGGCCATCTTCAGTCACTTCTCCAATTACGGAGCAAGGAAGATCCCATTTTTCAAATATTTGTTCAACAACGCCTTCTTTTCCTTTTTCAACTACCATCAACATACGCTCCTGACTTTCGCTGAGCAAAAGTTCCCAGGCTTTCATGTTTTGCTGACGTGTGGGAACTTTGTCAAGGTCAATGCGCATACCTACTCCGCCTTTTGCACTCATCTCTGCTGTAGAGCAAATGATTCCCGCAGCACCCATATCCTGCATACCTACAACTACGCCTGTTGGAATTACTTCGAGGCAAGCTTCCAGCAATTTCTTTTCCTGGAAAGGATCACCTACCTGAACTGCAGGCAATTCTTCTGTACTTTCTGCAGTGATATCCGCAGAAGCGAAAGATGCACCTCCAATACCATCTTTACCGGTAGCAGAACCAACGAATATTACAGGATTTCCTTTGCCTAATGCAGTCGCACTCACTGTTTCACCAGCTTTTACGATGCCAACGCTCATCGCGTTCACCAGAGGATTGGTGTGATAGCATTGCTCAAAATAGATTTCGCCACCTACAGTTGGAACGCCGAAGCAGTTACCGTAATGGCCAATTCCGTGAACAATGCCACCCAGCAAATGCTGTGTTTTTGCTTCGTTCAGGTTACCAAAACGGAGGGAGTTCAAAGACGCGATAGGTCTTGCACCCATTGTGAAAATATCGCGGTGAATACCACCTACGCCTGTTGCGGCACCTTGAAAAGGTTCGATTGCAGACGGGTGATTATGACTTTCAATTTTAAAAACTACGCCGTAGCCATCGCCCATATCCATCAAACCGGCGTTTTCTTCACCAGCCGCAACCAGCATTCTTCCGCCTTCGCGAGGTAAAGTTTTAAGCCATTTGATTGAATTTTTGTAACTACAGTGCTCGCTCCACATTGCACTGAAGGCACATAACTCATTAAAATTTGGGGTTCTTCCTAATTTTTGCTTTATTAACTCAAATTCTTCTGCCGTAAGGCGCAATTGCTCGGCGGTCTTAACTGTTATTTCCATGATAGTATATGGGATGGTCTGAGAAAGCGCAAAGGTAATAAAGTACTTCGTAATACTTGTAGTAAGTTTTGAGTAATAGGTTATAAGTTGTGAGGCGCAGAAGTCATTAAAAATCAGAGCCGGATAAATTGTTTGCACGTTTTATTTGAGCATAGATTCAAACCTCTTTCACACTCAAAACTTAAAACTCACAACCTGTCACTCAAAACGGAGTCGGTCTTCAGTCATTATTTAAGAGGTCTTCATACAGACGATCTGCGTTGGCAAGTTCGCTATCCTTTCGGTAATGGTTATTAATAATATAAAACCCTGCATCGCCCATTTTTTTCCTTAACTCACTGTCTTCGATCAACAATTGCATTTTATTAGCAAACTCATCGGGGCTGCGGGAGGAAATGATAAATCCGTTTTTATCGTCTGCTACTATTTCATTTACCGACCCTACATTGGTTGAAACGATTGGTTTCGCTGCGGCGCCGGCTTCCAGCAAGGCAATTGGTACACCTTCATTCAGGGAAGTTAGTACTACAATGTCCAATCCACTCATTGCGTTTTCGATTTCCAGAATCCATGATGTAAAAGTTACCATGCCAGCTCTTTTCTCTTCCGGAAAAAAAACATGATCGATATGTTTTTTGGTTAAAATATCAGACAACTCCTTACGTTCTTTTCCATCACCGATTATGAAGAATCGTATTTTCTTTGACGCTTTTTGAAGCACCTTTTCAACTATTTCCAGGAAAAGAAAATGATCTTTTACCGGCACTATCCTTCCCACTATGCCTATAGCAACTTCATCTTCATTCAATAAATATTCTTTGCGAAATAACTTTCTGCGCATTCCTTCATCATCATTAAACTTCGCAACATCAATTCCAAGATTGATCGCTGAAATTTTGGAGTCAGGACAGATTTTATAGACGTTTGCCAGTTCATTTTTTTGAGATTCGCTGATAGCGATAATTTTTGTGGATCGCTTCGCCAATGCCCTTTCTATCCAAACAATTAATGATGAAAAAAACTTATTGAAGTAAGAATGAAATACGTGCCCATGGTATGTATGAATAATCACTTTCGTGTTTAAAGAGATGGCTGCAAGTCTGCCAAGCAGTCCCGGTTTCGCTCCATTTGTATGAACAACGTCCGGTTGTATTTTTCTTAGCACTCGTCGTATGTGAAAAAATGCACTGATATCTCTAAACAGATTAACCGAGCGATGTACTTCGTTTATATGAATAACCTTGAGATCAGGATATGCTTTCAGCAAAAAAGAAGCGTCATATTCATCTTTATTTTTTTCGCCCACCACTAAATACACTTCATGCTTTTGAGACAAAAAACCTGCAAGCTGCACAGTGTCCAGCGGTGCCCCTCCAATTACCAATCTATTAAGCATTATTGCAATTCTTGCCATCGTCTCATTATAGTCCGGCAAGATAAATAAAACTAGCCGAGCAAAAGCGCTAAATTATTGTTGGTCATTAGTTATTTTGCATTGACAAAAAACAATGCCGTTGCACTATTTGCTTTTTTTATTATACCTGGTTTTCTTTTGCTGGCTCATTTCTAAAATCAATTTTATACGGAACAGCGGTATCCCATTAAGATGGTTATGGATATTATTTTTACTTAAAGTTGTTGTGGGTGTTTTTTACGGCTATATATATTCGAAGAATATTGCACATGCCGATACGTGGAAGATGTATTTTATAAGTCTAAAGCATACCAGTGTCTTAACGTCTAACCCAACTCGATTTATTACATCATGGTTCTATGAATCCCAGTATAGTTACACGGAGCCTTTTGGTTCGGGAAAATCTTACTGGAACATCATAAAAGATCTTACGCTGATAAAAATTGAAGCCATTTTTAATGTTTTCAGTTTTCGTAACTATTATATCAATGTTCTCTTTTTTGCCTTCGCTACCTTTTTTGGCAACATCGCTTTTGTAAAAGCATACAGCCTTTTATTTCCACAGGCAAAAAAATTCCTCATTGTGTTTGCAGCGTTTTTGATTCCCTCTGCTCTTTTCTGGACGAGTGGGTTGCACAAAGACGGGTTGCTTTTTATGCTACTGTCCATAATTGTTTTTCAGCTTGCATTGTGGATGAGCTCTCAAAAGACAACAAAAAAGATGGTTTTAAACATCACTCTGTGCCTATTCTTCATTTTCATCCTTAGAAATTATGTAGCGCTATCTTTAATACCGGCTATTTTAATGTGCATACTAACTCAGCGTTTTCCAAAACAAGCTTTGAAGATAAACGTCGCAGTGGTGGTTGTTTGCTGCTCGGGGTTCTTTTTATCATCATACATTTCGCCATCGTTGGACCTTCCCGAATGGATCGTAAAACGAAGAATCGAATTCAACTCTGTTAGCGCCAACACCCTTTTACCTTACAATCAGCTGGAAAATTCGTTTCAAAGCTATTTATATAATTTGCCCCAGGCTGTCAATCATGGCTTCTTGCGGCCCTATTTGTGGGACAATTTTGGTTTTTTTTATATTCCTTTTGCGTTGGAAATAATTGCATTGATTGTGCTTATTATATATTATGTATTCAATCACCTGCCGCTGACCAAGTCACAAAGAGCCATTTTTTACTTCGGCCTGTTTGTTTTCCTCGCAAATTGGTTGTTCCTGGGATATATGGTTCATATTGTGGGTGCCATTATTAGATATAAGAGTATTTTCCTGCCATTTTTTGTCGCGCCATTGCTTCTTTCTGCCAAATTAAAGCCATCTATTAAAAATTAAAAAATATATCGCACCTATTGACTTTTGCTTCAGAATTTTTAAGGAAACAGAGTTATATGTTTCATTTTTGTCTTTTTTTGGTCAAAAACGTAATCTTTTTTCAAAATTATTGTTTGTTTGCTTTAATTGACGTTCATTTGCACTAGTTAAATTTTTATACCCATGTCATTACGTTTTAATGCAATCAACAACCTAGCCGGCAAGGACGGAGTAAGTAATGCCGGATCCAAAAAAATTACTGCTATTTTCAATGAGAATGTATTTACTCTTAAGACTGCCCGTGAGTTTTTGAGCGATGAGGCGTACAAAAGCCTTTTGGCATCAATCAAAGGCGCTAAGAAAATTGACCGTGCCGTTGCAAATCAAATTGCAGCTGGTCTTCGTCAGTGGGCAGAAAGCAAAGGAGTATCTCACTATACACACTGGTTCCAGCCACTTACTGGTACTACAGCAGAAAAACACGATTCTTTCTTCACTTTGAAAGGTGACGGTTCTGCTTTGGAAGAGTTTGATGGTGCGGCTTTGATCCAACAAGAGCCAGACGCATCGTCTTTCCCTAACGGTGGTATCCGTGCGACTTTCGAAGCTCGTGGTTACACCGCATGGGATCCTTCTTCTCCAGCGTTCATCATGGAAATAGGTACAGGTAAAACACTTTGTGTTCCTACCATCTTCGTTTCCTATACTGGTGAAACACTTGACTACAAAGCTCCTTTGTTGAAATCTCTTGAAGCTTTGAACAAATCAGCTGTTGATGTTGCAAATTATTTTGACAAAAACGTAAATAAAGTTTCTGCTACTTTAGGCTGGGAACAAGAATACTTCGTTATTGACGAAGCGATGTTCAATGCACGTCCAGACTTAGTTTTGAGCGGCAGAACCGTATTCGGTCACTCTCCTGCTAAAGGTCAGCAATTGGAAGACCACTATTTCGGTTCTATTCCGGAAAGAGTGTACGCTTTCATGAGAGACTTTGAAACTGAATCATATAAATTAGGTATTCCTTTAAGAACACGCCACAACGAGGTGGCTCCTGCTCAGTTTGAGTGTGCTCCTATCTTCGAAGAAGTTAGCGTAGCTGTTGACCACAACACATTGTTGATGGACATCATGGACCGCGTTGCACGTCGTCATAAATTGCGTGTATTGCTTCACGAGAAACCATTTGCTGGTATCAACGGTAGCGGTAAACACAACAACTGGAGTATGTCAACTGATACAGGCGTTAACTTGTTGGCTCCTGGTAAAACTCCAAAAACAAACTTCATGTTCCTTACTTTCTTTGTAAATACAATTAAAGCGGTTCATGATTATGCAGATCTTTTGAGAGCGTCTATCGCTTCTGCAGGTAACGACCACCGTCTTGGTGCAAACGAAGCGCCTCCTGCAATTATTTCTGTATTCGTTGGTGGATATTTGAACAAAGTATTGCAAGACATCAAAGAAAGAGTAAGCGATAAATTCGACGAGCAAGACGAAGCTATCCTGAAACTTGACCTGCACAAAAGCATTCCTGAATTGATGCTTGATAATACAGACCGTAACAGAACTTCTCCATTTGCCTTCACTGGTAACAAATTTGAGTTCCGTGCGGTTGGTTCTACTGCAAACTGTGCTAACCCAATGACAGTGCTGAACACAATTATGGCTGAAACATTGAAACAATTCAAAAAAGATGTTGATGCTTTAATTGAAAAAGGCGAGAAAAAAGAAATCGCTATCATGCACGTTATCCGTGAGTACATCGTTTCTTCTGAAAAAGTATTGTTCGAAGGCGACGGTTATAGCGAAGCATGGGCAAAAGAAGCTGAAAAACGCGGTTTACCAAATGTAAAAACAACTCCTTTGGCGTTGGATGCATTGGTAACTGAAAAAGCGAAACACCTTTTCGAAAGCAACAATGTATTAAGTCACGTTGAACTTGAAGCTCGTCACGAAATTGAAGTTGAAAAATACATCAAACGTGTACAGATCGAAGCTCGCATCATGGGCGAACTTTGCACAAGCCACATCCTTCCTTCTGCTATCAAATATCAAAACACTTTGATCCAAAATATCAAAGGTTTGAAAGAAGTGGGAATGCCTGAAACATCTTACAAAAATCAGATCGTTATCCTTGAAAGATTGTCTCACTACATCAGCAAAACAAGCGAGCTGGTAGTGCAAATGATCGAAGCAAGAAAGATCTGCAATGCAATGGAAGATACTCGCACAAAAGCTATCGCTTACGAAAGCCAGGTTAAAGCTCCGTTCTTCGACGCTATCCGTTACCACGTTGACAAACTGGAATTGATGGTAGACGATAAAGAATGGTTGCTACCAAAATATCGTGAGATGCTTTTCTTAAGATAAACTAGTTATTCGTTCTGACATGACAGAAACACAAGGGCCCGCAAATCGCGGGCCTTTGTTATGTCGAGCCTCAGCGTGCAAAAGGTAGCCGTTGGCTAATCCCGAACGGCAATGAAGTAAGTGCAACGTCCCGGAGCGTCTGTAAACAGCTTTTAGAACGAGATTTACTCTCGGTGGTAAAACGAAATAATACTTCCTCAACCCCTAATTCATTGCCGTTTGGCTTCAGCCAACGGAAAAAATCAAACACGATGCTTGACTTAGCCGCATAAAAACCATCTCCTTTTGGAAGACTTTTGCATACTCAATAAAGTAGATGAAATCTAGTGAATCTTAACTTTAAAATTCAGCATCTGTAAGTTGCCTGAATTTGTTGCCGGAGTAAGAGAAACAGAGCTCTTGTAAGGCATTATGTAGGTGGTATTACCTTGCTGGTAGGTAACGATAGAGTTAAAAGTGATAACATTAGGAGCAGTTCTTTCTTCGCTCAGTATTTTGCTGCCCCTGTAGCTGAAATTACCTTTAAGCGTGAACGAATTTGCAACACTAATTGGGGTAAAATCAATTCCGATCGACTGTTGCTTTGTTTTTCCTCCACCGCCAATACCAATTGCAGCAAACGCTTGCATGCCGCAAATAGCCAATGCAGTTATCATAACTGATTGTTTTTTATAGCTTTTTATGAAGGAAAGTAATTTCATTAAGGCAAAAGTATAATTTATTTTCTTATTTTTTTAACCTTTCATCAAGAATTTTAATACCCTTTTAACGAATCAACCAAAAAAATGTTACATAAAATTGGGAAATACTTTGGTATTCCCTAACTTACAGTAACCATCCATTACATGAAAGAAAATCCTTACCGCCAAGATAGTGAAGAGCTTCAGGAGCTGTTACAACAGTTCGAGAATCTGAAAAAAGGTAAAAATCACTCTTTTATCAGTGAGGAATCTTTTGAGAAAATCATCGACTACTACGATGATGCTGATAACATTACGGAGGCATTGGAAGCTGCGGAAATCGCGGTTGAACATTTTCCTTTCTCATCTGAATTGCTGGTAAAAAAGGCAGATTTACTTATTGGTGCCAGAAAATATACTGAAGCTTTGGATATTCTTGAGCGAGCTGAGCTTTTCGACAGCCGCGACATCAACCTTTATATTTTACGGACAGAAGTTTACCTGGCTCTTGATAAACAGGAAAAAGCGGTAGAACTGCTGGAAAGTGCATTGGACCTTTTCGATGGCGAGGAAAGAATAGAATTGTTGTTTGAGCTGGCCGATGTTTACGACGATTATGAGGAATTTGACAAAATCTTCGATTGCCTGAAACTGATTCTTGAACAAGAGCCCACAAACGAAGAGGCTCTGTACAAAATCTGTTTCTGGACCGATTTCACCGGACGTAACGAGGAAAGCATTCGCCTGCACAATAAGATCATTGAAGACTATCCTTACAATGAATTGGCGTGGTTCAACCTTGCAGCCTCTTACCAGGGATTAAAACTCTACGAAAAAGCGATTGACGCTTATAAATACGCGGTTACGATTGACGAAAAATTTGATTATGCGTATCGCAACATGGGTGATGCGTACATACGACTCCGCAAATTCAAGGACGCGATCGAAGTGCTGGAAAAGGTTCTGGAACTATCAAGACCTGAAGATGTGATTTTTGAGGCCTTGGGACATTGCTACGACAGGTTAAATAACTATGCCCAGGCTCGCTTCTACTACAGAAAAGCATCTCACCTTAATAACGACGACAGCAAGTTGTTTTACAAAATCGCCTGCACCTACATTAATGAAGCCCAATGGACCCAAGCTATCAAACAACTGGATGCGGCTTTGCAGATCCACCGCAATCAACCGGAATATAATCTTGCAATGGGTGAATGCAAATTGCAATTGGGTGAAGTAAAAGATGCAATTATCTATTTCTCAAACGTAGTGAGGTCGCGCCCAAGAAATGTTGCCGGTTGGGAAGCACTTATCCGTTGTCTTTACTCCGTTAAATACTACGAGGAGGCGCTGGAGCAAGTATTGGCAGCTATCAAGCACACAGAGGGAAAATCTATTTTCATATACTATTTAAGCGCCATTTATTTTGCCATGGGCAAATCACGCGAAGGCCTGCTACAACTCGAAAAGGCAATCCACGTCTCTCCCAAAAAAATAAAACTGTTCGTTGAACTAAATCCTGCCATTCTTCAAAACCAGCAGGTGGTTGACGTTATTGCGAGATACAAACGCAATAAAAACTTTTAGCCAATTGAAAGTGCCTGCCCAATTTTTCAGTCAGGTGGGGAAAGTTGAAAATCGAAAATGAGGTATGACTGCAGTCATAATGATTCTTATTTGCGATCAACTAATTCTAAATTCTTAATTTCTAGTGCATAATTATCTCGATTTCTACCGTAAGTATTAACAATTTGGAATTTGTCATTCACCATTGTTTCCTATTTTTGCGCTCGTTTGTATTTTATACACAGTCAAAAGCAGTAAATGAATTTCAATTTATCGCAGATACCTGAAAGAATTCCACAGCCCAGAAAGAATGGTTTGACAATGGTGATGGACAAGGGGCTTAGCATAGCAGAAACCCGTAACTTTTTGAGCATCGCACAACCACACGTGGATATTGTAAAGCTTGGTTTCGGAACTTCGTTCGTTACACCTAATCTTAAAGAAAAGCTGGAAGTTTACCGTGAAGCTGGCATGCCAGTTTACTTTGGTGGTACATTGTTCGAGGCTTTCTTAGTGAGAAACCAGTTCCAGGATTATATTGATGTGTGTAAAGAATATGGTGTCGCATTTATGGAGGTAAGTGACGGTTCTATCACGATTCCCCATGCTGAAAAATGCGGCTATATTGAAAAATTAACCAAACACGGTACGGTTCTAAGTGAAGTGGGTAGTAAAGATGCCGCTCACATTATCCCTCCTTATAAATGGATCGAATTGATGCGCTCCGAGCTTGAGGCAGGTGCATCATACGTGATCGCAGAAGCACGCGAAGCCGGTAACGTAGGTATCTACAGAGGCTCAGGCGAGGTGCGTGAAGGTCTGGTTCAGGAAATTCTTACGCAGATCCCGGAAGAAAAGATCATTTGGGAAGCTCCGCAAAAAGCACAGCAGTTATACTTTATTGAATTGATTGGTTGCAATGTAAACCTTGGCAACATCGCTCCCTCTGAAGTTATTTCACTGGAAGCAATGCGTATTGGGTTGCGTGGTGATACTTTCCACCTATTCTTAAATAAAGAAACCGTTCAATAATGAGGCTTTTTGGTTTGATCGGTTTTCCTTTGGGCCATTCTTTTTCGCAAAAATTTTTCACTGAAAAATTTGAGAAAGAGGGTATACAAAACTGTTCATACCAAAATTTTCCTCTTAGTTCCATAGATCAATTAAAAGATCTGTTGGCAACACATTCCAATCTTGAAGGTTTTAATATTACGATTCCTTACAAAGAGCAGGTATTGCCATTTATTGATCAGCAAACGGACGCAGTTCAAAAAATAGGCGCCTGCAATTGCGTGAAAATTGTTGACGGCAAATTGATCGGTTATAATACCGATGTAAAAGGTTTTGAAGTTTCCCTTCGAAAAAAGCTGGAATCTAAACATAGCGCCGCTTTGGTATTGGGAACCGGCGGTGCCGCAAAAGCTGTTATGTATGCTTTGCAGCATCTTAATATTACTTATAAAATTGTCAGCAGAAAAGCAAATCCAGAAGCTAACGTAATCAGTTATGCGGAATTGACAAACGACGTGATTGCTGCTCACAAATTAATCGTAAACACTACTCCACTCGGAACATATCCTAACGTGAATGAATGTGCGGATATTCCCTACGCAGCACTTACTCCCGATCATTATTTATTTGACTTAGTGTACAATCCTTCCAAAACATTATTCCTCCAAAAAGGCGAAGCACAAGGCGCGACTATAGAGAATGGACATGAAATGCTGGAAATACAGGCATTAG
>Ga0318567_10000418_pt1 | contig 17866 bp, 16 predicted proteins | sample GRESIP088b5f20_FD_203691 | JGI IMG/M metagenome (GOLD analysis project Ga0318567, IMG submission 203691) | Tropical soil microbial communities from Luquillo Experimental Forest, Puerto Rico - GRE.SIPMG.088b5f20 | ecosystem: Environmental > Terrestrial > Soil > Tropical forest > Bulk soil...
CCGCGCGCTGCGCATCCACGGCCCGGTCTGCCCGGAGGACGAGTACGTGGGCGAGGGCGACATGATCGCCCCCGACCGCGACGTGACCTGGTACGTCGACGGTGACCAGGTCGCCGGGCAGGACCTGACGCAGATCGAATGGCAGGTCCGCGGCGGGCAGCCGGCCCGCGGCGAGGGCCGGCAGGTGGTCACCCGCTCGGGCGAGGACGAGCCGTGGCTCACGTTGACGGTCACCGCCCGCGACCGGCACGGCCAGGCCTACTTCGGCAGCCGCACGGTCCGGGTGCTGCCGGCCGACGAGTACGTCCGGCGGCGGGTGGTCCGGACCCTGAACGCGATCGCGTTCCCCGACGAGCAGGGCGGCGCGCTGGTCGGCCAGCACGCCACTGAGGGCGAGCTGGCCGAGCGGGTCATCCCGGTGCGGCTGCGCTGGATCAGCGAGCACACCGAGGAGCTGCTGCGCCTGCTGGCCGACCTGGACGCCCGGTGGAGCGCCAGCGGGCGGATGGCGGACGCCTCGCTGCGCCCGGATGAAAAATGACGAGGTCCGGCGGCTCGCCGCGGGGAGCGGGGCTGGGAAGACAGTATGTCCATAGATATTGACAATTTCTTGTCAGGGCTTAACCATGGTGGCAGCCTGAGGACCGGACGGCTGCCGCCGAGGCACCGTTACGGCCCTGCACTGATCCCTCGTCCTGGTGCGCCGAGAGCGGAGGTAGGCCAGTGGCAAGCAGTGAGGCAGTAAAGGGGCCGGGCAGAGGAACGGGCGTCGAGTCCACGCGCCTGTTCGTACGGCAGACCTCCGGCCTGGTCCGGGAACTCGGGATCCCGGCCGCGACGGGCATCTCGCTGGCGTCGGTCGCCGTCGTCAACACGTTCATCAACTTCAACGCCGGGCTGACGGACTTCGCCAAGTCCGACATGTACCTGCCGCTGGTGGCGGCCGCGGTGATCTGGCTGGTGGCCATGTTCGCCTACCGCTACCTGCTCCGGGCGGTGCCCCGGGCGGGCGGCGAGTACGTCTACCTGTCCCGGATCGTGTCCCCGGCGATCGGGGCCATGGCCGGCCTCGGGATCGCCGTCGTCTTCACCTACGTCCTGTCCACCAACGCGCACTTCGCCGCGCAGTTCACCCCGTTCATGCTGACCGGCCTCGGCCTGGTCTTCCACAGCACGGCCATCGCGAACGCCGGCAACCACCTGACCAGCAACTGGGCCATCGCCTGGCTGAGCGTCGTGGTCATGCTGATCGTCGCGGCGCTGGGGCTGTTCCGGGTCAAGATCGTGGCCCGGATCATCTTCTGGCTCATCGTCTTGCAGGTCGTGGCGTTCCTCGTGCTCATCGGCATCCTGGCGGGCACCTCCCACAGCACCTTCGTGAGCACATTCGGCAGCTACAGCGGCCACCCGGCCGCCTACCAGTCGATGATCTCGGTCGCGCACGCGAACGGCGTCCTGTTCGGCACGTCGATCGCGTCGGCGATAGCGATCATCCCGTTCATGGTGCTCAACTACAACGGCGTGCTGTACTCCTACTACGTCGGCGGCGAGCTGCGCCGGCCCGGCCGGACCTACCTGTACGCCTCGACGATCAGCATCGTCCTGCTCGTGATCCTCTGGGTCGGCGTCTGGGCCCTGCTGCGCGACCGGGCGGGCCTGACCTTCATGCAGGCGCAGGCCAACCTCGGCGTGATCAACCCGACGGCGTACGGGAAGATCACCAGCCTGGGCTCGGTCTCCGGCGGGCTGGGCTACGGCATGATCCTGACCAGCAACCCGATCGCCAGGATCCTGTTCGCGACCGCGGTCCCGCTGGCCGAGATCGCGGTCAACCTGGCGTTCCTGACCGTCACCACGCGCGTGCTGTTCGCCCAGGCCTTCGACCGGCTGCTGCCGGTCGGCGTGGCCAAGGTCGGCGACCGCAACCACGCGCCGAACGTCGCCATCGGCGTCGTGCTGGTCATCGGCATCGCGTTCTGCTTCCTCACCAGCCTGGTCGCCCTGGGCAGCATCGTGGCCCTGCAGAGCCTGTTCTTCGCGCTGATCCTGCTGGCCGGCGGCGTGGCCGCGCTGTTCTTGCCGCTGCGCAGGCCGGAGCTGATCGACACGCCGGGGGCGGAGGAGGGTGCGCGCAAGGCGTTCCTGCGCAAGGTCGCGTGGGTCGGCGGCGCGACCACCGTGCTGGCGCTGTTCACCGTGTACCTGCTCGTGGCGCACTCCAGCGTGTACGGGAAGTTCAGCTGGGAGTCGATCCTCACGCTGGTGATCGTGCTGGGCGCCGGGCCGGTGATCTACGCGGTCGCCCGCTCGGTCCGGCGGCAGCGCGACTCGCTCGACCTGAGCATGGCCATGCACGAGCTCCCGCCGGAATAGCCCATGCTCGGATCCCGCCGGAAACGCGAAAAGAAGGCGCGCGCGCTGCGCATTTACTTCGCCACCGACCTGCACGGCTCGGACACCTGCTTCCGCAAGTTCCTGGCCGCCGCCAAGGTCTACCAGGCCGATGTCATCATCCTGGGCGGGGACTTCGCCGGGAAGGGACTGGTCCCCGTGCTCGGCCAGGACGGGATGCTGAGCGCGCAGATCCACGGCGAGAACGTGACCGTGCCGGCCGCGGAGTGGGACCGGCTGGCCAGCGAGGTCAACCGGGCCGGCTTCTATCCCGTGCGGATGGAGGCCGACGAGGTGGCCCGGCTGAACGACGATCCCGACGCGCTGGACCGGCTGTTCCGCCAGGAGATCTCGGCCCGGATGCAGGCCTGGTGCGACCTGGCCGCGGAGCGCCTCGACCCCGCGGTGCGGTGCATCATCACGCCCGGCAACGACGACCCGGTGGACGCCGACGCGGTGCTGGCGGCGCACCCCCGGGTCGAATGCCCGGAACTCGAGCTGTGCGACCTCGGGCCGGTCACCATGGCCAGCCTCGGCGTCGTCCCCACCACGCCGTGGAACACCGAACGGGAGTGCACCGAAGACGAGCTGGGCAAGCAGATCAGCGAGATGATGGATCAGCTTCCGGAGGGGAGAAGCTGCATCCTCAACCTGCACTGCCCGCCCTACGCGTCGGGGCTCGACGACGCGCCCGAGCTCGACGCCACGCTCAAGCCCGTGATCCGCGGCGGCCGGCCGAGCATCGTGCCGGTGGGCAGCCACGCGGTCCGCGAGGCCATCGGGCGTTACCAGCCGGTGGTCGGGCTGCACGGTCACATCCACGAGTCACGCGGAGCACAGAAGATCGGCCGGACGCTGTGCGTCAATCCCGGCAGTGACTACTCGTCGGGCGTGCTGCGCGGCGCGGTGGTGGACATCGCCGAGGACGGGACGTGCCTGGACTTCCTGCTCACCACCGGATAGGCGGCATGACCACCGGGCTGGACGTGCTGACCATGGGCCGGGTCGGCGTCGATGTCTACCCGCTGCAGGTCGGCACCCGGCTGGAGGACGTGACCTCCTTCGGCAAGTACCTCGGCGGCAGCGCCACCAACGTGGCGGTGGCCGCGGCCCGGCTCGGCCACCGCGCCGCGGTGATCACGCGGACCGGGGCGGACCCGTTCGGCCGGTTCGTCCACCAGGCGCTGGCGGGCTACGGGGTGGACGACCGCTACGTCACCCCGGTGCCCGGGCTGCCCACCCCGGTGACGTTCTGCGAGATCTTCCCGCCGGACGACTTCCCGATCTACTTCTACCGCTACCCGAAGGCGCCGGACCTGGAGATCCGGGCCGACGAGCTGGACTACGACGCGATCCGCCGGACCCGGGTGTTCTGGGTCACCGCGACCGGGCTGTCCGCCGAGCCCAGCCGCTCGGCGACGCTGGCCGCGCTGGAAGCACGCGCCAGGTCCGGGGTGACCGTGCTTGATCTGGACTACCGGCCCTCGTTCTGGCCCTCGGTCCAGGAGGCCCGGCGCGCGGTGGGCCCGGCCCTGGCCCAGGTCACCGTCGCGGTCGGCAACCTCGACGAGTGCGAGATGGCGGTGGCGGAGCGCGACCCCCGGCGCGCCGCGGCCGAACTGCTCGCGCGCGGTATCGGCCTGGCCGTGGTCAAGCAGGGCCCGGGCGGCGTGCTGGCCGTGGACGAGAAGGGCGAGACCGAGACGCCGCCGGTCCCGGTGCAGGTCGTCAACGGCATCGGGGCCGGCGATGCGTTCGGCGGGGCCCTGTGCCACGGCCTGCTGGCCGGGTGGGACACCGCCGCCGTCATGCGGTTCGCCAACGCGGCCGGCGCGATCGTGGCCTCCCGGCTCGCCTGCTCCGACGCCATGCCCGAGGCGGCCGAGGTCGAGGCCCTGCTGGCCCGGATGAGCGATGTTCGCTGACCGGCTGGCCGAGGTCATCAAGACCCGCGCGCTGCGGCCGGAACTGGTGGCGCAGGCGGCGGCCAAGCGGGCCCGGGCCCCCTCCGTGGTCGGGCCCGGCGGCCGGCTGGTGATCGTGGCGGCCGATCACCCGGCCCGGGGCGCGCTGCGGGCCGGCCGCCGGATGCTCGCCATGGCCGACCGCGCCGGGCTGCTGGAGCGGATCTGCGTGGCCCTGGGCCGGCCCGGCGTCGGCGGCGTGCTCGGCACCGCCGACATACTCGAGGACCTGCTGCTGCTCGGCGCCCTGGAGGGCAAGGTGGTCATCGGCTCGATGAACCGCGGCGGCCTGGCCGAGACCGTCTTCGAGATGGACGACCGCTTCACCGGATACGACGCCGCGGCGATCGCGCGGATGGGCTTCGACGGCGGCAAGATGCTGCTCCGGATCGACCCCGACGACCCGGCGACGGCGGCCACGCTGGAGGCGTGTGCCCAGGCCGTGTCCGACCTGGCCGGGCGCAAGCTCATGGCCATGGTCGAGCCGTTCATCACCCACCGCGCGGACGGCCGGGTCAGCAACGACCTGTCGCCGGAGGCGATGATCCGTGCCCTCACCATCGCCTCCGGGCTGGGCACGACGTCGGCCTACACCTGGCTCAAGGTGCCCGTCGTGGCGGACATGGAGCGGGTGATGTCCGCCTCCACCCTGCCCGCCGTCCTGCTGGGCGGCGAGGTGCCCGACGACCCGGAGCTGGCCTTCGCGGGCTGGCAGAAGGCCCTGCGGCTGCCCAACGTCATGGGCCTGATGGCCGGCCGGTCGTTGCTCTACCCGGCCGACGGGGACGTCGCCGCCGCCGTCGACACCGCCGTTAGCCTGCTGTGAGCGTCGCGGGAGGAGGTGCGCACATGAGTGCCGCGGCCCCGGCGAGTGACGGCCTCCACCTGACCGCCGCCGCCCTGGCCGACAGGCCGTGGCGGGCTCGCGTCACCCCGGAGCAGGCCGGCTGGACGCACTGCGGCCTGCGCATCCTGGACCTGCCGCCCGGCGGGTCGCTGGCGTTCAGCACCGCCGCGGACGAGGTCGTGGTGCTCCCGCTGGCCGGATCTTGCGTGGTGGAGTGCGACGGGGAGCGCTTCGAGCTGGCCGGCCGGCCTGGCGTCTTCGCCGGCGTCAGCGACTTCGCCTACCTGCCGCGGGACGCCTCGGCCCGGGTATCGAGCGAGGCCGGGGGGCATTTCGCGCTCCCGGCGGCCCGGGCGGGCCGGCGCCTCGCACCGCGCTACGGGCCGGCGTCCGGCGTCCCGGTCGAGCTGCGCGGCGCGGGCAGCTGCTCGCGGCGGGTCAGCAACTTCTGCATGCCCGGCGCGTTCCCGGCCGACCGGCTGATCGCGTGCGAGGTGATCACCCCGGCGGGTAACTGGTCCTCCTACCCGCCGCACAAGCACGACGAAGAGAGGCCGGGCGAGAGCGTGCTGGAGGAGATCTACTACTTCGAGATCGCCCCGGGCCCGGCGGGACCGGGCTTCGGCTTCCAGCGCGTGTACGGAACCCCTGACCGGCCGCTGGACCTGCTGGCCGAGGTCCGGGCGGGCGACGTGGTGCTGATCCCGCACGGCTGGCACGGACCGTCGATGGCCGCACCCGGATATGACATGTACTACCTGAACGTGATGGCCGGGCCCGGGGCCGAGCGGGCCTGGCTGGCCTGCGACGACCCGGCCCACACCTGGGTGCGCGGCACGTGGCGGGACCAGCCGGCCGACCCGCGGCTGACCGCGCCCGCCCCGCCGCCGGGCGGTGCCCGGTGAACGGCGAGGAGCCGGTGCGGCTCACCGTGGCGCAGGCGCTCGTGCGGTTCCTGGCCGCGCAGCACTCCGAGCGCGACGGCACCGAGCAGCCGCTGTTCGCCGGCTGCTTCGGCATCTTCGGTCACGGCAACCTGGCCGGCCTCGGCCAGGCGCTGCTCGAGGCCGAGCTGAAGACCCCCGGCGCGCTGCGCTACTACCAGGCCCGCAACGAGCAGGCCATGGTGCACATCGCGGCGGGCTTCGCGCGGATGCGCAACCGGCTGGCCACGTTCGCCTGCACCTCGTCGGTCGGGCCCGGCGCCACCAACATGATCACCGGTGCCGCGCTGGCCACTATCAACCGGCTGCCCGTGCTGCTGCTGCCCGGCGACGTGTTCGCCACCCGCCCGGCGCCGCCCGTGCTGCAGGAACTCGAGTATCCCGGCGGCTACGACGTGTCGGTCAACGACGCCTTCCGGCCAGTGTCGGTGTTCTTCGACCGGATATGGCGCCCCGAGCAGCTCCCGTCCGCGCTGCTCGGGGCCATGCGGGCGCTGACCGACCCGGCCGCGACCGGGGCCGTGACGCTCGCGCTGCCCCAGGACGTGCAGACCGAGGCGCGCGACTGGCCGGACGCCATGTTCGCCCGGCGCGTCTGGCACGTCCCGCGGCCGGTACCGGAGCCCGCCGCGCTCGCGCGCGCAGCCGGCGTCATCCGCTCGGCCGAGCGCCCCCTCATCGTGGCGGGCGGCGGGGTGATCTACTCCGGCGCCGCCGCCGAGCTGGCGGCGTTCGCGGAAGCGACCGGGATCCCGGTCGCGGAAACCCAGGCCGGGAAGGGCTCGCTGCCCTACGACCACCCGCTGGCCCTGGGCGGGATCGGCAGCACCGGCACGACGGCCGCCAACCGGATCGCGGCCCGGGCCGACGTGGTGATCGGGATCGGCACCCGCTACAGCGACTTCACCACCGCCTCGCGGACCGTGTTCGCCGCCCCGCAGGTCCGTTTCGTCAACGTCAACGTGGCCGCCGCGGACGCGGCCAAGCTGGCCGGCACGGCCCTGGTCGCCGACGCGCGCGCGGCGCTGACCGCGCTGGCCGGCGCCCTGGCCGGATGGTCGGCCCCGGCCGCCCACGCGCAGGAAGCCCGGACGCTGGCGCAGGAGTGGGATCAGGTCGTCGGCCGGGCCTACGCGCTCGGGCACCAGCCGCGGCCGGCCCAGTCGGAGGTCATCGGGGCGGTCAACGACGCCGCCGGGCGCCGCGGCTGGTGGTGTGCGCCGCCGGTTCGATGCCCGGCGAGCTGCACCGGCTGTGGCGTACCCGGGACCCGAAGGGCTACCACGTCGAGTACGGGTACTCCTGCATGGGCTATGAGATCGCCGGCGGCCTGGGCGTCAAGCTGGCCGATCCCGGCCGCGAGGTGTTCGTCCTGGTGGGGGACGGGTCCTACCTGATGATGGCCCAGGAGCTGGTCACCGCCGTGCAGGAGGGCATCAAGGTCATCGTCGTCCTGGTGGACAACCACGGCTTCGCCTCGATCGGCGGCCTGTCGCAGACCGTCGGCGCCGAGCGGTTCGGCACCCAGTACCGCTACCGGAACGCCCGCAGCGGCCGGCTCGACGGTGACTACCTGCCGGTGGACCTGGCGGCCAACGCCGAGAGCCTCGGCGTGCGGGTGCTCCGCGCGCAGACGATCGCGGAGCTGCGGGCGGCGCTGAGCCAGGCGGCCGGCGAGCCCGGCCCGGTTCTCGTGCGCATCGAGACCGACCCGCTGGTCCCGGCGCCCGCCAGCGAGGCCTGGTGGGACGTCCCGGTCGCCGAGGTCGCGGACCTGGACCCGACCCGGCAGGCGCGCAAGGACTACCAGGCCGCCAAGCAGCGGCAACAGACGTACCTGCGCCCGCCGCCCTGAGGCAGGCCGGCGATCACGGCCCGGGCCGGGCCGGTTCCGCCCGGGGCAGGCTGGTCGTGAACGCGTAGCGGGAGGCCCGGTACAGGTGCTGCCCGAACTCGACCGGCCGGCCGGTGTCGTCGTAGGCGATGCGCTCCATGGTCAGCAGGGCCGCCCCGCGCGTCTCGCCGAGCGTGCGGGCCTCCGCCGCCGAGGCGTTCTTGGCGCACATCCGCTGGGTAGCCGAGCACATCCGGATCCCCGCGGCCCGCAGCAGCTCGTACAGGCCGTGCTGCTCCAGCATCTCGATGCTCAGGTGGACCAGCGCGGCGGGCAGGTAGTTGTGCATCAGCGCGATCGGCTCGCCGTTGGCCAGCCGGATCCGCTGCAGCGAGTTCACCAGCGCCCGCTCGGGCAACTGCAGCGCCTCCGCGACCCGGTCGCTGGCGTGAATGACCTCATTGCGCAGGACCTGCGTGGCCGGGGTCTGGTCCGCCGCGGCGAGATCGTCGTAGAGGCTGGTCAGCTCGACGTCCCGGTCGATGCTCTTGTTCGCGACCAGGGTGCCCGAGCCGCGCTTGCGGACCACCAGGCCCTTGTTGGACAGGTACATGAACGCGGCGCGCACCGTGGGACGCGACATGCCCAGCCGCTCGGCGAGCTGAACCTCGTTGTCCAGCCGGGAGCCGACCTTGAGCGCGCCCGACCTGATCGCCGCCTCGTAGTGCTGCGCCAGCTGGAAATACAGCGGCACCGGGCTGGTCCGGTCGATGTTGATCACGCCAGGCGCGGGCGTATCGAGATCCGGCGGCACGCTCGTCATCCAGCCCTCCGTCGGTACCGCAGGCTCCCGGCCGCGCTCCTGGCGTGGCCCGGGTCCCGCGAGGTCTCCAGGCTTGTTTGTTTGGACATTTTATTCATTGCCGAGCAAGTTCAGTATAGGGAGCCCTGGTCCAGGGCGTTCACGGCCGAGGTTCCGGGGACTTTACCGCGAGCCCTCAATACTACTTGTCACGACATTTTAACAGTATCTTGACAGGTCATAGGCGTCAGAACCAGACTCAGCAACGTGACGGGCCGACGGGAGCTGCGTATCGGCGTAGTGCTGGAAGCCTTCACCGACCGGCCGCTGCCGGACACCCTGGCCTGGCTGCGGCGCGCGGCGCCGCAGGTCACCCACGTCGAGGTCGGGGCCGGCGGGTACGCCCCGCACCCGCACTGCGACGTGGCCGCGCTGCTGGGCAGCGCGCAGGCCAGGACGGCGTGGCTGGACGGGATCGCCCGGCACGAGATGGCCATCAGCGCGCTCAACGCCTGGGGCAACCCGCTGCACCCGGACGCCGGGCTGGCCCGGCGGCACGACCAGGATCTGCGCAACGCGATCCGGCTGGCCGCGGAACTCGGGGTGGACCGCGTGGTCGCCCTGGCGGGCTGCCCGGCCGGGGGGGCCGGGGATCAGGTGCCGCACTTCGGCGCGGGCGGCTGGCTGCCGTACCTGGAGGGCGTCTACGAGCGGCAGTGGGAACAGCAGATCGGGCCGTACTGGGCGGGCCTGGCCGAGTTCGCGGCGGCGGCTGCGCCGGAGCTGATGGTCTGCCTGGAACTGCACCCCGGCACGTGCGTGTTCAACGTCGAGACCTTCGCCCGGGTGGCCTCGCTCGGGCCCTCGATCGGCGCCAACCTCGACCCCAGCCACTTCTTCTGGATGGGCATGGACGCCCACCGGGTCGCCGCGGCGCTCGGCGCGCGGGTCGGGCACGTGCATGGCAAGGACACAGTCTTCCACGCCGACTCCCTGGCCCTCAACGGGCTGCTCGACCGGCGCTGGCCCGAGCCCGCCGCCGACATGCCGTGGACGTTCGCGGTTCCCGGCCGGGGCCACGACCTGGACTGGTGGGCGGGCCTGGCGCGGGCCCTGGCGGCGTCCCGGGCCGAGGTCGTGTCGATCGAGCACGAGGACCCGTTCGTGCCGGCCCAGGCCGGCGTGCCGGAAGCCGCGCGGCTGCTGAGCGCGGCCATCGAGGCCGCGCAGCAGGTGGCTCCGTGACCGCGCCGGTTCCCGGCGGCCCCGCCGGGCGGCTGCGGGTCGGCGTGGTGGGCACCGGGCTCATCGCCCAGGTCATGCACCTGCACTACCTCGCCGAGCTCAGCGACCGCTTCGAGGTCGCCGCGGTCTGCGACATCGCGGAAGACAGCGCGCGGGCGTGCGCCGAGCGCTACCGCATCCCCGCCGTGTTCACCGACGCCACCGAGCTGCTGCGGCACCCGCTGGACGCGGTCATGGTGCTGACCTCGGGCAGTCACGCGCCGATCGCCGTGGCGGCCGCGCAGGCCGGCCTGCACGTGTTCGTGGAGAAGCCGATGTGCTTCTCGGTCGGCGAGGGCCGCGCGATGGTGGCCGCCGCCGAGCAGGCCGGCGTCACCCTGATGGTCGGCTACCCCAAGCGGTACGACCCGGCGTTCGCGCGGTTCCGCGCGCAGGCCGGCCAGCTGACCGGGGCCCGGCTGCTGCGGGTGACCACGCTCGAGTCACCGCTGGCGCCCTACGTGCGGCACTACCCGCTGCTCCCGCGGTCCCCGCTGCCGGACGCGGTCGCGCGGCAGCTGCGGGAGGACAGCGACGCGCGGGTGCGGTCCGCGATCGGGCCGGCCAGCCCGCTGGAACGGCACGTGTACGAGCTGGTGCTGCTCGACACGCTGGTGCACGAGCTCAACACGGTCCGCGGGCTGCTGGGCGAGCCGGACCGGCTCGACCATGTCAGCCTGGCCGAGTCCAGCGTGACCGTGCTGCTGCGTTTCGGGGAGCTGCCGGTGGCCATTCACTGGATCGACCTGCCGGGCATCGCCCGTTATGACATGGAGTTCGCGCTCTTCGCGCCGGACCGCCGCGCGTACCTGTCGTTCCCGTCCCCGTTCCTGCGCAACGAGCCGGCCGTGCTCGAGGTCGAGGGCGGCGACCCGGGCGGCGCGCGGTCCTGGCGGAGCCGGGAGGTCGTCTCCTACCAGAGCGGCTTCAAGGCCGAGCTGGAGGCGTTTCACGAGTCCGTGGTCACGGGCACCGCGCCGGCCACGTCCGGGCGGGACGGCCTGCGGGACATCGCGCTGTGCCAGGCAATCATCGAGTGCCATCGCCAGGGAGGACCGGTCGACGACCCGGCCGGCGGCCGCGAGGGAGGGACACCAACGTGAGCGCACCACCCGCGGCCAGCGGGCCGCCGATCACCGTGGCGAACGCCCCGGTCAGTTACGGCGCTTTCGAGATCACGATCGGCCACGACCCGAACGTGCCCGACGGGATCAGCGTCCTCGACCAGGTGGCCGCGGCCGGGTACGCGGGCATCGACCTGGGCCCGGTCGGGTACCTGGGCCGCGGGGCGCAGCTCGGCGAGCTGCTGGCCGAGCGGGGGCTCGGCCTGGCCGGGGGATACCTCGAGCTGCCCTACGCCGACCATGACGCGCTGGAGGCGGCCCTGGGCGAGCTGGACGCCCTGCTCGACGCGTTCGACGCGGTGCGGCCGCAAGTGCCCGGGCCGGCGCCGCGGCCCACGCTGGCCGACGCCGGCAGCCCGCAGCGGCGCAGCCGGCCCGGCCGGTCCGCGGCGCAGCGCTCCGCCGGGCTCGACGCCGCAGGGTGGCGGAAGTTCTCCGAGGGCCTGGCCCGGGCGGTGGGCCGCTGCCGGGACCGCGGCTACGAGCCGACCTTCCACCCGGAGACCGGGACCTACGTGGAGGCCCCGTGGGAGATCGGGGAGGTGCTCGACCGGTCTGATGTCGGGCTGTGCCTGGAGACCGGGCACATGATGCTCGGCGGCGGCGACCCGGTGGCCATGCTGACCCAGTGGGGGAGCCGCATCAACCACGTGCACCTGAAGGACGCGGTGCTCGCGGTCATGGCCGGGATCGTCGCCGACGACGCGCCGGTGACCGACATCTGGTCCCGCGAGGCGTTCTGCGAGCTGGGCCGGGGCGACCTCGACACCGGCGCCATCCTGGACGGCCTGCGGGACATCTCGTTCGCCGGCTGGCTGGTCGTCGAGCAGGACATCCTGCCGCGCAGCGCGGAGCGGTTCGCGCGCGCCGCCGACGAGCAGCGGCACAACCGCGAGTTCCTGGCCGAGCGGGGGCTGTGACATGGTGAACCCTTTTCATCCGCCGGACTCGGTCTCAGAATTCGTGGACAGCCATGGAGAGGATGAAAAGAGTTCATTGTTCCGGTTCGGGCTGATCGGGGCGGGCCGGATGGGCCGCACCCACCTGCGGGCGTTCGCCGGGTCCGAGCTCGTGGCGGTGACCGCGATCGCCGAGGTGTCGGCGCCGACCCGCCGCACGGTGGCCGAGGCCGGCTATGCGGCGGCGGTGTACCCCACCGTCGCCGAGATGCTGGACCAGGCACCCGTCGACGGGATCCTGATCACGGCGCCCAGCGACCAGCACGCGCAGATCGTCGGCGAAGCCGCCGCGCGCGGCCTGCCGGTGCTGTGCGAGAAGCCGTGCGGGGTGACGATCGCGCAGGCGCGCGCCGCGCTTGAGGCCGCCGCGGCGGCGGGCGTGCCGTTCCAGGTCGCGTACTGGCGGCGCTACGTCCCCGCACTGCGGGCGCTGCGGGACCGGATCGCCGCCGGCGACCTCGGCACCGTCCACCTGGTGGCCTGCTACCAGTGGGACGCCGAACCGCCGTCCGCGGCCTTCCGCGCGCACAGCGGGGGCATCTTCATCGACATGGGGGTGCACGAGTTCGACCAGCTCCGCTGGCTCACCGGCCAGGACATCAGCGCGCTCCGGGCGGTCGCGTCCGGCCTGGTCGCCGACGGGCTCGGCGAGGCGCCGGACCAGACCCCGGACGTGGACGGCGCGCAGGTGGTGGCCGAGCTGTCGGGCGGCGGCACGGGGTTCATCTCGCTGGGGCGCTATCACCCCGCGGGCGACATGGCGCGCGCCGAGGTGTTCGGCACTCGCGGCACGGAGCGGTGCGACTTCCTCGACCCGGCGGACGGGGAGCGAGCGCAGCTCGACGCCCTGCGGCGGCAGGCCGAGAGCTTCGCGGCGTTCGCCCGCGGCGGCCCGTGCGAGGGCGCCACCGGCGCCGACGCGGTGGCCGCCCTGGCCGCGGCGGAGCAGGCGGGCGCGGACATCCCCGCCCTGGCCGGCGTCCGGGGATGAGCGCCGCGCCGGAACTGCGGGTCGGGGTCATCGGCTACGGCGTGATGGGCAAGGCGCACTGCTACGCCTACCGGATCGCCCCGATGCTGCGCACGCTGCCGGTCACGCCCGTGGTCAGCCTGATCTCGGGCCGGGACAAGACCGGCGTGGCGGCGGCCGCGGCCGCCTACGGCGTGCCCGCCTGGACCACCGACTGGCGCCGCCTGATCGCGCGGGACGACATCGCGGTCGTGGACATCTGCACGCCGCCCGGGACGCATGCCGAGATCGCGAAGGCCGCCGCGGCGGCAGGCAAGGCCGTGCTGTGCGAGAAGCCGCTGGCCCTGTCGTACCCGCAGGCCGCCGAAGCCCTGGCCGCCGTCACCCGGGCGGGCGTGCCCAACGCCATCGGGTTCAACTACCGGCGGCTGCCGGCGGTCGCGCTGATGCAGCGCATGGTCGCCGAGGGCGCCGTCGGCGAGATCAGGCTCTGGCGCGCCACCTGGCTATCCGACGAGTTCACCGACCCGGACACCCCCTTCGACTGGCGGTTCGACCGGGCCATGGGCGGCACGACCATCGCCGACCTGGGCAGCCACCTGATCGACCTGGCCCTCTGGCTGGCCGGAGACATCCGCAGCGTATGCGCGCAGGCCGAGACGTTCGTCCGGGCCCGTCCGCAGGCTGGCGGCGGCACCCGGCCGGTGACCGTCGACGACGCGGCCAGCGCCCTGCTGAGGTTCCGCTCCGGAGCGCTCGGGACCATCGAGGTGGCCCGGGCCGCGGTGCGCCGCCCCTGCGACTTCACCATCGAGGTCAACGGCAGCCGCGGCACCCTGGTCTTCGACTACGCCCGCCTCAACGAGCTGCGCTACGGCCGCGCCGACGACGAGGCGGGCCTGTACGGAATGCGGCGGATCCGGGCCGAGCATCCCAGCCACCCCTACGCCGCCGACTGGTGGCCGCTCGGGCAGGGCGTCGGTTACGGCTCGTCCTTCGGCAACCAGGTGGCCGACCTGCTGGAGGGCTGGCCGGACGCGCCGTGGAGCCCGGGGTTCGGCCAGGGCGCCGCGGTGCAGGCGGTGTGTGACGCGATGGAGGCCTCGGCGGCCCAGGACCGCTGGGTCGCGGTCAGCGAGGTCACCGGGGCCACGTAGCCGTCATCCTCGGGACTGATGCGCCGGACGGACGCGCTGACTACCGTCGGTGTTGTGTCTGGTGACTCCTTGGCTAAGGGCCCGTTGCCAGGGCCCGTTCCTGCTGCGCTGGGCGAGCGCCAATGGCTGGCCCCCGTGGTGCTCGGCGCCGGCATGGTGCTGGCCGTGCTGGTCCTGGCGATCCTGCCAGGTCCCCACGACCGGGGCCAGCCGGCCATCCTCGCGATACTCGTGGTGTGCGCCCCGATCGTGTTGCTGCGGCACTGGCCGCTGCCGGCGCTCGCGGTCGCCACCGCGGCCACCGGTCTGGCCGTGGCCTCGGGGAGGGCCCCCCTGCCGCTCGGCATCATCATCGGGCTCGCGCTGTACTTTACCGCCTCGCGCCTGCCGAGGCGGGTGTCGATCCGGGTCGCCGTGGCCGCGGCCGTGCTCCTGGGCGCGGCACTCGGATACGCGGCGTTCTCGGGCAGCACGGCATCGCTGACGGCCGACGCCGTGGTGGGCTTCTCGCCGCTGGCAGCGGGGTGGTTCGTCGGGGACAGCGTCGCCGCGCGCCGGCGATACCTGGCCGGGCTGGCGGAGCAGAGGGAACGGGAACGGGCCGCTGAGGTGGAACGCGCCCGCCAGGAGGTCCGGGAGGAGCGGGTGCGCATCGCCCGCGAGCTGCACGACGTCGTCGCCCACACGCTCACGGTGATCACCGTCCAGGCCGGTGTGGGCCGGCGGCTCATGGCCAAGCGCCCGGAGGAAGCGGGCACCGCGCTCGAGTCGATCGAGATGATCGGCCGGACCGCCCAGGACGAGCTGCGGGTGGTGCTCGGGCTGCTGCGCGACGAGGAGGTCGCCGCGGCCGCGCTGACGCCGGCGCCCGGGCTGGTCGACGTGAAGGAGCTCGCCGAGCACGTGCGGGCCTCGGGGACACCGGTGGAGCTGCGAATGTCGGGCGCCGATCGTCAGCTCTCCCCGGCGCTGGAGCTCTCGATCTACCGGGTCGTCCAGGAGGCGCTGACCAACGTCGTGAAGCACGCGCCGGGAGCCCGCGCCACGGTCGACCTGGCGGTCTCGGATGACCAGGTCCGCATCGAGGTCGCCGACGACGGAGCGGCCGCCGGGGGCCCGACGGGTGAGGACGGCTGGCCGGCCAGCCCGGGCCCCGGGCACGGGATCGTCGGGATGCGCGAGCGGATCGGCGCGTTCGGCGGCTGGCTGGTGGCCGAGCCGCTGGCCGGCCGCGGCTTCCGGGTGCTCGCCCAGATCCCGATCGAGGGGACGGGGTGATCATCAGCGTCCTCGTCGTCGACGACCAGGCCCTGCTCCGCACCGCGTTCTCGTCACTGATCGACGCGGAGGACGACATGGAGGTCGTCGGCCAGGCGGCCGACGGCCGGCAGGCGGTCGAGCTCGCGGCCAGCCTGGCACCGGACGTCGCCGTTATGGATGTCCGGATGCCGGTCATGGACGGGATCGAGGCGACGCGGCAGATCACCTCGGGCCGTAGCACGGGCGCGCCGCGGGTGCTCATCCTGACCACGTTCGACCTGGACGAGTACGTCTTCGAGGCGCTGCGGGCGGGGGCGAGCGGCTTCGCGCTGAAGAGCCGCCCGCTGGAGGAACTGCTGAGCGCGATCCGCACCGTCGCCGCCGGCGAGGCGCTGCTGGCCCCGAGCGTGACGCGCCGACTCATCGCCCATTTCACCGATCAGGCCCGGGCGCCGTCGAGAGCCCCCCGCGGCCTGGACGAGCTGACCGAACGCGAACGCGAGGTGCTGGCCCTGGTCGCCCGGGGGCTGTCCAACGCCGAGCTCGCCGAGACGCTGCGGGTGAGCCTGCCCACGGCCAAGACGCACGTGAGCCGGATCCTGACCAAGCTCGACGCGCGCGACCGCACCCAGCTGGTCATCCTCGCCTACCAGTCGGGGATCGCCACCGCGGTGTGAGCGGCCGCCGGTCACTAGCTGGGCCGACCGCCTCGCCTGCACCGCGTCAGTCTCGGGAATGACGCAGAGGTGATCCTCGCGCACGATGACAGCGCCCCGCCGTTCGTTCGACGATTAGCGGCGTTGACTACTCCCCGCCCTGAAGGACGGGGATTCCGGCCCTCGCGAGCCGGGGTTCCTGGTTCACGGCCGATTGCACCGGAGGGGTCTCCAGGTGTCTGACATCAGCTCCGCAGGCATCGCCCGGGTTGTCCCGGGCTGCGGCAAGACCTGCCGCAAGGATGTTCTTGGCCGCGTTGATGTCCCGGTCGTGGCGGGCGCGGCAGGACGGGCATCGCCACATCCGGATCTGGAGGGGAAGATCGGCGAGCAGGAACCCGCAGGCCGAGCACGTCTTCGTGCTGGGGTACCAGCGGGCGGTCACGACCAGCTGGCGGCCGGCTCGCTGGCATTTGTACTCCAGCTGGCGGCGGAACTCGCCCCACCCGCAGTCCGAAATGGCCCGGGCCAGGCGCCGGTTGCCGACCATGTTGCTGACCGCGAGGTCTTCGATCGCGATCAGGTCGTGGCCGCGGACCAGACCGGTGGTGGTCTTGTGCAGGAAGTCGGCTCTGGCGTTGCGGGCCTTGCGGTGGGCCCGGGCCACCTTGCCCTTCGCCTTGGCCCGGTTGGCCGAGCCGCGCTGGCAGCGGGCCAGCCGCCGCTGGTAGCGGGCCAGGCTGCGGGCCCGCCGCTGCAGGTGCCGCGGGTTGGCGATCTTCTGGCCGGCCGAGGTCACCGCGAAGCTCGTGATGCCCAGGTCGACGCCGGCTGCCTGCCCGGTTCCGGGCAGCGGCGCCGGTGCGCTCGCGTCGACCGCGAAGGTCACATACCAGCGCCCGTCGGGCTCTTTGGAGACGAACACGGTCGTCGGGTCCAGCCCGGCCACCTCGACGCCCGGCCACGACCACACGAACACCAGCGGGCCCGGGGTCTTCGCAAGGCGCAGCTGGCCGTCCCGCAAAGTGAACGCCGACCGGGTGTACTCCGCCGCTTGCCGGCCGCGGCGGGACTTAAACCGCGGATAGCGGGCCCGTTTGGCGAAAAAAGCGGCGAACGCCCGCTGCTGGTGGCGCAGGGCCTGCTGCAGCGGGACACAAGACACCTCGTTCAGCCAGGCCCGCTGCGGGTCTTGCTTCATCGCCGTCAGCGCCGCCGATGCCTGGCCATACGATGTCCCCTGGCGCTGTTGTGCATACCGCTCCTGGCGTGCCGCCAGGATGGTGTTCCAGACCACGCGGACGCAGCCGAAGGTGCGGTTCAGTACCGCCTGCTGCGCCTCGTCGGGATAGGCCCGGCACCGGTACGCCGTCCGCACGCCGCCAGCCTGCCAGGCCATGCCGACAAAATCCTGACCTGCCCCGCAGGGCACCGGATTCCCTGCCGACTCAAAGGCCGCGGTTTCCTCCGGAGGTCCAGATGAACACCATCGACCCGCGAGCGATCTCGCACTACGTAGCAGGCCCGGCCGGCGCTGCCGCCCCGCATGGCGGGGGCGCGGGCATCCACGCCCCGGTGATCCTTCTTGGGCTCATCGTGATCGGGGGTGCGGTCTACGGCGTGTCACGCACCCGCCGCGCCCGCACCAGGGAACACGACGACCAGTGGGGCCGG
>Ga0318567_10000421_pt1 | contig 17828 bp, 12 predicted proteins | sample GRESIP088b5f20_FD_203691 | JGI IMG/M metagenome (GOLD analysis project Ga0318567, IMG submission 203691) | Tropical soil microbial communities from Luquillo Experimental Forest, Puerto Rico - GRE.SIPMG.088b5f20 | ecosystem: Environmental > Terrestrial > Soil > Tropical forest > Bulk soil...
GCATTCGCTTTGCAAAGATACAAAATATTTCGCAAAAGTGGGGCCTATAGCTCAGTTGGTTAGTAGCACCTGACTCATAATCAGGGGGTCACTGGTTCAAGCCCAGTTGGGCCCACAAAGTAAAAAAACACTTACACATTCAGTTGTGTAAGTGTTTTTTTGTTTTACAAGGTTTTATGGGCTCACCGCTATCGGGTTATAAGAAATGCTGCATGAACAGAAGCGGGACATTTGCTGTCTACTCCTTTTACTGCTTTCCAAATTATTTCATTAAACAAACCATCGGGAGCTTCATCTTCTTTGCTGAAATCTAATTGCTGGCTCAGCTCTGCGTATTTGCTTGTATTGCTATTCACTTCATTCAAGTCGACCTGGTGTGGCTTTTTATTGTAGGGTTTATGTTTTGCAACGGTATCGAAACACCGCCACATTGGTTCGGCTGAAGCATCGTATTGGCTCATTGGCGGAATGCCAAGTATTAGTTCGATCGTATGGAGCATTGAAGCTGTTGAGTACATCGTATGGTCAACAAAACCTTCCTTTACAAAACCACCTGCAACAAAAGCCGTAGACCGGTGGGCATCCACATGGTCGGGTCCGTTTTGGGCATCATCTTCTACAATAAACACGGCGCTCTCATTCCAGATAGGAGAGTGGCTTAAATAATCAACAAACATTCCAACGGCTAAATCATTATCGGCAACATGTGCCTTTGGAGTTGGCCGGCCTTTGTTCAATCCTTCGGTGTGGTCGTTGATGAACCGAAGGGTGTTTAGCCGCGGTAAACATTGATGAACCAGCAATGAGTCGAAATCCCTGCGCCACTGTGTGAAGCGTATCGTGTCGCGCACTTTTTGGTCCCAGCTGGTGTAATACGGGCAAAAATGATCTTTCAGAACTGGAATATTCGGTTTGTAATCATCGGCAAACTCTCCATAGGTACGGTAGCTCACTCCATTTCTTTTGCAGAAATCCCAGATAAATCCGTCTTTGTTGTTGGATATCTTGCGGTTTCCCTCGGCATCGTAATCACCACCCCGGCCGCCATAACTTGTAGGCCATGTTTTTTCCAGGTAATCGGTGGCATATCCTCCCAAACTCCAGTTGTGTCCGTCGGCACTCACTTCGCCATTGACATAAAAATTATCAAGCAGTACAAATTCACGCGATAGTGCGTGTTGGTTTGGAGTTACACGTTCACCGAAAAGCACAAGGTTCTTATCTCCGTTGCCTTCCGGCATATCCCCTAATACCTGATCGTAGGTGCGATTTTCTTTTACGATATAAAACACATATTTGATAGGCGAATCGGCTTTTAATTTATGGGGTATCGGATTATTTTCGGGGATATTAATTGCCTTTTGAGGGGAGTAAGCTGTGTTTTCATATACAGCACCGGTAAATGTTTTAAGAAGTGCATTGTCCGGTATGTCGAGAATTTGAAGGCTTCCTTTAAAGAGTCCGCCGATATATTGTACCGGTTTTGTTTTTTCGGTTATTCCCTGTTGGTATGTTACTTCTTCATCTTTTCTGTAAGGGTTTGGACCAAACGGATTGGCCATTGACATATTTCCTTTTCCGTTGGAAACAATAATTTTCTTTCCTGCAGTACGAACACAAGTGGGATACCAGGCGGTGGGTATAAAACCTTTGCTCACACTTTCGCCCGGCTCGCTTACATCAAATACTGCCAGGCAATTATTATCGGCATTGGCAATAAAAAGCTTTTTTTCATCTTTGCTTAGCGCCACGCTATTGGTGGTAGAGCCGGCTATGGAATTAGGAAACATGGCTGCGTTGAGTACTTCAATCACTTTTCGTTGCTTGACGTTTATTACGGAAACCGAATTATCGTTGGCGTTGGCTACGAACAGAAATTTCCCGTTTTTTGTCACGCATAAGTCGTTGGGATTACTGCCAACGGTTATATCGGCCGAAAATCTGCTTTGTTTTGTGTCCCAGATCTTTACTTTGCCACATCCCCAACAGCTTATGTAGAGTTCGCTTCCGTGTGGGGAAAGCAAACAGGCATATCCTTCGCCACCAATCGGATTCCGGGAGATAATCCGTTTGTTTTTTAAATCATATACGTACAGCGCATTATCTTCTTTGGTAACGGTGTAGAGCACATTTTTTACATCGTCTACCGCAATTCCCGTCACAGATATTCGCACGGGCCACGGTTTGCCAAGTTTTAGCGTATCAACCGCACTGAGTTTCAAATTCTCAACACTGTACTTTATAATACAGTTGTCATTTCCGCCTGAGGCATAGAGAAATTTATCGTTTGCGGAAAAAGCCAAGCCTAACCAGGACTTGCCTATTTCGACGGAGTCAATCACTTTTTGATTAACCGCATCAATAAGCATAATAGTCTGCGTACTTTGCCCGTTGTTGGTAACCGCAAGTAATTTCTGCGAATGTGAAACGGCAATATTTAAAGGAAGATCGCCCAAAGTCAGCATCTTTCCAACCGGAGTTAGCCCCCAGCCATTGGGTAATATTAATCTGTTTTTTGAGATTTCGTCTGCTGACTGTGCTCTTAATGAAATATTTATCAATAAGAGAATGAGTATACCCAGGCTTTTTATTGTTTTCATTGTTTTAATTTTTTATTGTAGAGAAATGCATTATAAAATCAGACCATTAATTGGGATTCAAATATAGTTATAGAATACCTTCAAGATGCATTTTAAATTGAAAAAGATTTTCAAATAATCCATCGTTGTCATATTTCTCTAACTCGTTTTTTGTGTGGGTTCCATTAGTTACTCCAAAGGAATGCCTGCAACCAGCGTTTTTGCCTTCTTGCAAATCGGAAGGTGTGTCGCCGATTTTTATAATTTTTCGTACATCGGTGACATTGCAAAGTTCCATTGCGCGAAAAATCATAAAGGGTGCCGGCCGTCCGGCTTTTACTTCATCACTGCAGATGGAAGCAGAGATTAATTCAGTGCCTGTATGGTTTGCATCTAAACCAATATCCCAACCAATCTTTTGAAGAATAATGTCGGTTACTTTGCGATAGAATCCGGTTGTTAGTGCGATTTTTATGTTTTTAGACTTTAGAAATTCGAATATCTCAACGCTTCCTGCTGTGGGGAGAATTTCGGAATTTATATAATGTGCCTCAAGAATTTTTTTGAAAGTTGAATAAGAATAATCAATACGCTTAGCTAAATCAGGTACAGATGCTTTAGGCAACTCCTGCTTCCATAATTTCTCAAATACAGAGAGTTTTGACCAGCCCATCATGGAGTTGATTTCGTCGTGGGTGGTGGTTAGCCCTGTTTGATTCACTGCTTCAAAGAAACAGTCTTCAACTTCATGGTTGTCCTTTACAGTGGTTCCGGCCATATCAAAAACAATCATTTCTATTTTTTGTGACATAAAAGAATAATTTTATTGGTTGAATAATAAGTAAATGACGAGTATTCGGGCGGTTGTTGTCGATTTGTTGATTTTTAAATGAGGCACACGCCCATCGAAAAATAAAGAATCACCCTGATTCATTGTAATAATTGTATCTCCAAGTTTGTAGTCAATATCTCCCTCTACTAAATAAATAAATTCCATTCCATCGGTGGTGACCATATCCCGTTTGGCCTGGGGTTCTAATTCAAGGAAGACAACATTGAAAGTGATGTCTTTGAATGAATGGCTCATAATGGAATAATAATGGAAACCAAGTGAGTATTCTTTTTCTATAGGTTGATAATCATTCTTTTTTATTAGCATGTAGAACGGTGAGTTCGATCCAAAATCTAACTGTTCAAAAAAAGTGGTTGGATTTTCATCCAAAGCATTTATAATATTAAAAAGAACAGGTAGTGATGGTATGGTGCGTCCGTTCTCTACGCGCGACAACAAGCCTTTACTGATACTTGATTTAATCGCAACTTCCACCAATTTTAAGTCCTTGCTAAGTCTGAGTTCCTTTATCCGTTTCCCAACAAAACTTATTTCATTTCCATTCATAATGTTTACTAATAATAAATTTTAATCATTCTCAGTTCTATCCGCTGCAAAAATATGAAAAATATATGAGCCGGTGTCTGTGGTTGTAAGTAATTCATAACTATGAAACAGACTTGTAATATTTAAGCAGTTTATTTGTGCCGTAATTAATAATGTAGTTTAATATAAGTAAACATGAGTAATGATAGAACGCTAAAGGTAGAAGGAGATATAAATCTGACTGAAGCCAGGAAAGAATGGATAAGCGGATTGCAAGCAGAAACGATTGAACAATTGGATAGCGATGCCTGCTGGTTTATCCACCAAGCTTTATCCACCCCTTGTATGGAAGTGTTGGCAGAATGTGAGGGTCCGTATATAATTACAAGTAGTGGGAAAAAAATACTGGATTTTCATGGAAATAACGTCCATCAGGTTGGGTATAAAAATAAGTATGTAATCGATGCTGTTACACGGACATTAAATAAATTGCCATTCTCGCCACGTAGGTATACCAATATCGAGTCTATTCGTCTTGCCCAAAGACTTGGTGGCATGATTCCCGGATTAAACCGTATTCTATTTGCTCCCGGAGGTTCGGAAGCCAACTCCATAGCGCTCAAGCTATCCCGGATTGTTACCGGAAAACATAAAGTTGTATCCATGTGGGGTTCTTTTCATGGTGCAGGGCTCGATACCATTTCAGTAGGAGGTGAAACTCCTTTTCGTAAAAGTACAGGGCCGTTGATATCCGGTATAGAGCATGTTCCGCAGCCGGTTTTATACAGATCACTTTGGAATAATGATCCCAATCAGGATGTCTACATTGCCTACATACGCCATGTTTTTGAAAACGAAGGAGATGTTGGTGCTTTTATCGCTGAAACAATTCGCAATACCGATGTCCAAGTGCCAGTAACGGGATTTTGGAAGAAAGTCCGGGCATTGTGTGACGAGTTTGCTGTAACGCTTATACTCGACGAAATTCCGATTGCCCTGGGGCGCACGGGACGTTTTTTTGCTTTTGAGCATTACGGTATTGTTCCTGACATTGTAACGATAGGCAAGGGATTGGGTGGGGGAGTATTTCCAATGGCTGCCGTACTTACCAACGAAAAATATAATTCAGTTGCCGAGCATTCTGTCGGTCATTTCACTCACGAGAAATCTCCTGTTGGCAGCGCTGCTGCCCTTGCGGTTTTGGAAGTGATTGAAAAAGAGAATTTATTAATCCGTGCACAGGAACTTGGAAAAATAATATTTTTCCGATTACAGGAAATGAAAGATCGCTACGAAATGATTGGTGATGTACGGGGCATTGGCTTGCTGTGGGGGATTGAACTTGTTGTTGATCGCAACACAAAGGAAAGAGCTGTAGATGTGACTGAAAAAATCATGTATCGTTGTCTGGATAATGATCTGAATTTTAAAGTGTCTCAGGGCAATGTGATTACCTTGTCACCAGCGCTTATCATCTCAGAAACAGAGCTACATCACGCTCTCGACATTTTGAATGAAGCATTTCAATATCTAATTCACTAATCAATGTACAATACACTTAAAATAAAGATTGGAAAATGGATAGCGCAGCGGCCTGATTGGGTCTTTGCGCTGCTTGTATCCCTTTGCGCCTTTCTCACGTATTCCTGCATGTATGCTTTCCGAAAACCATTTACCGTAGGAGTTTTTGACGGGTTGAGTTATTGGGGAGTTGATTATAAAATAGAACTTATTACAGCGCAGGTAATTGGGTATACACTAAGCAAATTTCTGGGAATCAAATATATTTCTGAATTGAAAGCTACTTCCAGGGCTATGTACATCTTGGTTCTGGTTGGAGTAGCCGAAGTGGCATTATTGCTCTTCTGGCTCGTACCAAGACCCTATAATATCATTTTCATGTTCTTCAACGGCCTTCCCCTTGGAATGATTTGGGGAGTAGTGTTTAGCTACCTTGAAGGCCGGCGGCTGACTGAGTTATTGGGGGCAGGGCTCAGTGTAAGTTTTATTATTGCTTCGGGTGTTGTGAAGTCGGTAGGCAGATGGGTGATAATGGATTTGCACTTCAGTGAGTTTGCGATGCCTTTTATCACCGGTTTGTTTTTTGTTATACCATTAGTTATCTCCGTTTTTTTGCTGGATTGTATTCCTGCTCCCACAGCAGAAGATGAAAGACTGCGTACAAAACGTTTACCTATGAATGGGGAAGAGCGAAAAGCTTTTCTAAATCAGTTTTTTGCAGGGATCATATTGCTGGTAGCCACCTATACGTTTCTGACTATTTTCAGGGAATTGCGTGATAACTTTTCGGTTGAGATATGGAAATCGCTAGGATATGGGAATGATCCGGCTATTTTTACTGTTGCCGAACTGCCGGTGGCAGTATTCACTCTACTCTCATTGGCGTTAATCACTTTTATACGCTCTAATTACAAAGCTTTCAATATCATTTTGTGTGTCATTTCCACCGGATTTGTACTCATTATAGCCTCTACTTTGTTGTTTTCGTCTCATTTAATTGACGGAAGAGCTTGGATGATTACCGTAGGAATAGGTCTTTACTTAGGATATATACCATTCAATGCTTTTCTGTATGAAAGACTTATTTCTACTTTTAAATACATAAGCAATGTGGGTTTTGTTATTTATTTTTCAGATGCTTTTGGTTATTTGGGTAGCCTGGGAGTTATTTTCTATAAGAACTTCTTTAGCTACCATATAAAGTGGATTGATTTCTTTAGTCAATCCGGCTTTTGGTTTTCTGCTCTTGGACTTTTGCTCACTGCTCTTTCGTTTTTTTATTTTAAAATAAAGTACAATCAATTTAAAACATTCAATAAAGATGAATACTAATAATCTACCTGACAATCCATATTTACTGTTGACCCCAGGTCCATTGTCAACAAGTAAAACTGTAAAGGCTGCCATGCTACGGGATTGGTGTACCTGGGACGAAGATTACAACCTGAAAGTTGTTCAGGAAATAAGAAACCGCTTAACACTACTTGCTACGTCTGAGAAAGACTTGTATTCTGCGGTTTTAATGCAAGGTAGCGGAACGTTTGCCGTCGAGTCGGTCATCGGTTCGTCTATTCCTGCTTTTGGTAAATTGCTTATAATTGCCAATGGGGCTTACGGTATGCGTATGATTCAGATAGCTAAAGTTTTGGGTGTCGCTTACGAGACTTATATTTTAGCTGAAGTTGATCTGCCGGATATTGGCAAGGTGCGGAAACTGCTCGAAATGAACCCCGAGATTACTCACCTAGCTATTGTGCACTGCGAGACCACTACCGGTATTTTAAATCCGGTACGTGAAATCACCACTTTAGCTAAACAGTACAATAAAATCACCATTGTGGATGCTATGAGTAGTTTTGGGGGAATTCCTATGGATGTCCATGACTGGCAAATAGATTTCCTTATCAGTTCGGCCAATAAATGTATTCAGGGCGTGCCGGGTTTTAGTTTTATTATAGCCCGAAAAGACAAGTTGGAACAATGTAAAAATCTGGCTCGTTCATTATCGCTTGACCTGTATGATCAATGGACAACCATGGAGAACGGAGGGAAATGGCGTTTTACTTCGCCAACTCATGTAGTCAGAGCTTTTTTGCAGGCACTTGTTGAGTTGGAAGATGAAGGAGAAGTTGAGAATCGTTACGAGCGTTACTCTCAAAATCAGAAAAGGCTTGTAGAAGGAATGCGTAAAATTGGATTTACAACACTTTTACCCGATATTATGCATTCTCCAATCATTACATCTTTTTTATCACCGCAAGAGGAGGAATACTCATTTCTAAAATTCTATAACCTTTTGAAAGATAGCGGATACGTTATTTATCCGGGCAAAATATCAAATGGAGATACATTTCGTATTGGAAACATTGGAGTAGTCAATCCAGCGGACATAAATCAGCTAATAGAGGCGATAATAAGAATAAAATTTTGGTAGGATTAATTTTGGTTGGTTTCTTATTTGTAAACATTTTAGCAATTATCTGCAATTGTTTAATCGTATTATAATATGGTGTTAATTAAACAGTAATATGTTATACATAATTTTGCATCGGTGAAAATGTATATAATATATGTAAATGACACCATAAATAGCAAGCTCAAATAAGGTATAATTAAAAAGGTAAAAATCAATGAAAAATTCAGTCAAACTGACCATTTTGTCACTCTGTTTAATTGCTTCGGCCAATGCTCAAGAAGGATTATTAATTGCTGGAAGAACTGAGATTCATACAAGCGAATCTACGAGCAACAGTGCTATTGCTACCAGCACCAGCATAAAAAGTACTTTCGAATTTGCATCTGCTTCGCAAATTGCATCTACTGAAAGTATAACGACTGAAATGGCTGGAAATCATTTTCTTGGTAGCGAAATAGCAAAAAAAATGTACTTGTTTAATGATCATTACAGTTATAAAGTGGCTATTGCTCCGGGCAACTCTGCAACAAAAACTGTTTTTCGTAAGCCGGAAATTTATTCGTCAGTAAAGAAAATAGAACGTTTTTTGAAAAAGTGTGTAAAAAATGGTGATATTAAGAGTGTTGTCGCACAAAATGAATACGACAAGGTGCTTAATGTCGCGCTTAATATCCTCGATGAGAACACAGCTAAATTTGAAGAGCGTTTAAAATCAGCAGGTGAAAATGCCACAGAATTGCTGAACATTTATCTTTATGAGGTAAAGCTCGAAAATATCAACTAGTTTTTTCACCCTCTTTGTAAAATACAACGACAAGTATTTATTGTAATATATTGAATTGCAGTCATGTGTAAAAATCATGAATTGTGATACAGGGCTTTTTGTGTCGAAAATTAGAAAGAATATCATAATTAAAAATTATAAATATGCAAAAAATTAGTGTTTTTCTATTGATTCAGTTTTTGCTGCTGTATGGAACTTTTGCCTATGCTCAAAAGATTGCCGTACAAGGAAAAGTTGTAGATTCCAAGGGTTTGGAATTGCCCGGAGTAAATATTAAAATTAAAGGTAAAAGTATCGGCTCAATTACAGATGTAAATGGACATTTCAACTTTAATGCTTTAAAAGGTGATGTTCTTACGTTCTCGTACATAGGTTACGAGCCCAGCCAGATTATCGTAAAAGATCAGAATGACATCAGGTTGATACTACGAGAATCTTCCCAGGCAATCAGGGAAGTTGTGGTAACGGCACTTGGCATTGAAAAAAAAGAATCTACAATTGGTTATGCTATTGGCGAAGTTGATGGTAAAGATTTAGTAAAAGCTCGCGATCCGAATCCGATTACCGGGTTGACCGGGAAAGTGGCCGGCCTCTCAGTGGGGGCTTCATCTGAAATGCTTGGTACTCCGAACGTTTTATTAAGAGGTGATAATCTGACTTTGTATGTGGTGGATGGTGTTCCTATCAGTTCGGATACATGGAATATTAGTCCAGATGATATTGACTCATATTCAGTGCTGAAAGGTCCGGCTGCAGCAGCTTTGTATGGTAGTCGTGCTAAAAACGGAGCTATTTTGATTACAACTAAAAAGGGAGCTAAAGGTAAAAAAGGATTAAGCGTTGAAGTGAATTCTTCTAATATGTTCGACAAGGGATTTTTAGCATTTCCACGTTTACAAACAGAATACGGTGCTGGTGAAAATTGTATTTACGCATTTGGTGATGGTAAAGGGGGTGGTTTGAATGATGGAGACTATGATGTATGGGGACCTAAATTCAAGGGACAATTGATACCGCAATGGGATGGTGAATACACGCCAAATCAGACATGGACAACGACTTTTGGTGATGTTGCTTATAATGGTCACGTTAAACCAACACCTTATTTAGCAAGAGGAAAAAATAATTTGGGCAATTTCCTTCAAACCGGATTTCAGACAACGGATAATATCTCGGTGACTAAAAGTGGTGAAGATTATACCATTAGGACCTCGGTGTCGCACTCCTATCAAAAGAGTATTATCCCGAACATGAGTTTGAATATCACCAATTTCAATATGTTTGCTTCGTATAATATTAGTAAGAAATTTTCAGTAGATGCCAATCTGAATTTTAATCATCAGTATACACCTAACTATCCGGATGTTAGTTATGGGCCAAACAGTTTGATATACAATGTAGCTATTTGGACCGGTGCCGACTGGGATGTAAATGATCCTGCTATAAAAGGTATTTGGCAAACTGGAAAAACAAACACTCAATCTGTTTTTGCTGAGTACCAGCGTTACCATAACCCCTGGTTGATGGTTAAAGAATGGTTGAGAGGGCATGATAAAAAAGATACTTATGGGTATGTTACGGGTCATTACGTTATTGATGACCACTTAAATTTAAGTTTGCGGTCGCAAATTTCTACTTACAATTTGCTACGAACTGAAAAAATGCCATTTTCAGCACATCCTTATGGCCGTGAAGGTGGTATGGGTGACTATCGCGAGAATCATCGAAATTTGATGGATAACAATACTGACTTGCAGTTGAACTACAATTATATGTTGGGAGATTTCATTCAATTGTCTGGTTTGGCGGGAGGCAACATCCGTACTTTCAATTACAACTCCAACTTTACAACTACCGATTATTTAGTTGTGCCTAATGTCTATTCATTCAGTAATTCATTGAATGCTGTTCAATCAACTAGTTTTGCATCCCGCATGAATGTTTACAGTGCTTATGGTTCCATGGATATGGATTTTGGGAAATATGCCACCCTCTCAGCAACAGCTCGTGTGGACAAATCGTCAGCAATTGTAAGTAGTAATGATACTTACTTTTACCCAAGTGTATCGGTAGCTACTTTGGTTTCGGATTACGTTAAATTGCCTGATTTCATTTCGTCATTAAAATTAAGGGGCTCTTTTGCTGAAGTAAAAAGTGTACCTACGAGTGAAACTATCGGCACAGCTCCATTCAATACGATCACAGCACTTGGTGGAAGTGCTTCTACAAGTATTTACGGTTATCCGCTCGGGTATGGAACAAATTATTTGTCGCCTTATGGTGGACCTAATTATTCAATGGGTAACACCTATTCAATTTCGAAGTTATACAATAACGAAACTTCAGCCAGTTATACAAACACCCTTTACGATACGAATATACAACCTGAAGTTCGTGTAAACTATGAAGAAGGGATTGATATCAGTTTTCTGAAAAACCGCTTAGGGCTTAATGCAACGGCGTTTCAATATATAGATGGCCCTACAATTCTACAGAATGTGATTTCCAGTACTACCGGATATGATTACAATTACATTAATGCCTTAAAAACCCGCAAAACAGGTATTGAGTTAACGTTTACAGGGATTCCGGTTAAAACAAAGGATTTCAGTTGGAATGTGTTAGCTAACTGGAGCACATTCAAACAGGTTTATGCAGAACTTCCTTCAGGACAAGATACTTACAATACTTTCTATAAAAAAGGTGATCGCACCGATAAACTTTACGGATCGGCATTTTATAAAACGAAGGATGGGCAGATTATCCACGATTCATCCGGAAAGCCTCTTGTTATGCAAGTAAACCAATATCTGGGCAATCTGAATGGCGATTTCCAATGGAGTTTTTCGAATAAATTTACATATAAAAATGTATATTTAAGCTTTCAGTTCGATGGCAATGTAGGTGGTGTAATGGTTGACTATTTGTATATGAAAACCATGCGTGGTGGTAGTAATATCGGAACGGTACAGGGAGCTTACGGAATTGCCAGAAGTTTGGACGATCAGCATGCCGGCGAAAATTCCTGGACAGGAGCTTATGTGGGTAAAGGAGTTGTTGTCTCAAATAAGACGGCTATTCTATATGATAGTAAAACGGGTGCAATTACCAATTATGATGCACTTCAATTTACGTCAAATACCACTGCTGCTCAAGTGCAAGACTATATAAGCAAATATTATGGCGTAAGTGAAGCTGATTTGATGAGTAAAACTTATATTAAGTTACGCGAATTGACCATTGGTTTTAATTTTCCTGAGAAATGGATTGCGCCACTTAAAATAGCCAAAGCATCTTTATCATTTGTAGCCAGGAATCTACTTTACATTTATGGTGATACACGCTTCAAAGATGTGGATCTGGATCAATATAATGGAGCTTCAAGCTCATCCGGGCTGCAAACTCCCACAACACGTAGATTTGGGGTCAATTTTAATCTAACATTCTAATTTTAAAAGCATAGTAAAAATGAAAAAAATAAATATATATATCATTCTTATTTCGCTGACTACATTACTTTTATCGTCGTGCAGCAATTTTGAAGAGCTTAAAAAGAATGAGAATTTAGCAGAGTCAGTGCCTGCTTCCATATTGCTTAATAATGTGTTGTACTCGTTGAATGACGAGCCCGAGGGAATGTCTGAGCGGTGGTGTCAATATTATTTGATGAACTACGACTATTATGGTAACAACCGCTACGATTTCGGAGCTGGTGATAACTATTACACAACTCTCAAAAATGTTGTACAAATGGAAAAAGAAGCAAATGGAAGTGAGGCGTATTTAGCACTTGCCGACTTTTTGAAAGCGTATTATTTTACGAAAATGAGTCTTGAAATGGGTGACATTCCTATGAGTGAGGCATTGGGAGGTGTAAGTAATTTGACGCCAAAGTACGATACGCAAAAAGATGTATTTACTCAGTCTCTCCAGTGGCTGGAAACTGCAAATACACTGCTTGCCACTGAAATATCTAAAGGAACATCAATTGCTGGTGACATTTATTACGGCAATAATCTAAGCAAATGGCGAAAACTTGTAAATACCTTCCACCTTCGCCTGCTCATTCATTTAAGTAAGAAAACGGCGGATGCAGACTTGAATGTGAAACAGCAATTTGCTAAAATAATAGCTGATCCAACTACTTATCCGATTATGACAAGTTCGGCTGATAATTTAGAATTCACCTATTTGTATCCTAGCAATAAGTATCCTAGGAATCCCGGATCTTACGGATATAATGCTACCCGCGAAAACTGTTCAGATACTTATGTGGGTTTATTGACTAAGTTGCAGGATCCACGTGTGTTTATTACTTGTGAGCCGGCACAAGCCTTACTCTCTGCTTATTCTGCCACCGATTTTAATGTTTTTAAAGGTGCTAACCCAGGCGAAGATCAGGGTGTTATGTATACAAAAAATACTAATGGGGAATACTCTATGATTAATAGATACCATTATTACAGAACATATACAGGTGAACCTACATTGGAAATTAGTTATCAAGAGATGTGTTTCAATATTGCCGAGGCTATCAATAGGGGCTGGATTGCGTCCGGTCCATTGGGAACTGCTGAAGATTATTATAAAGCGGGCATTAAAACTTCATGGGCATTTTACAACATTCCTTTTTCGGGTGCAATGAGTGTGTATTTTATGAAGCAAGGATCTGGGATAAGTGATGCATCACCTTATAATACTTACTCTGTGAATGTGGATTGGGATACTTATTACAATCAGCCAGCGGTAAAGTATACCGGAAATGATAATACCGGATTGATTCAGATTCTACAACAGAAATATCTGGCATTAGCTTTTCATTCAGGACTGGAATCTTACTTTACTTACCGTCGTACAGGAGTACCTACTTTTGAAACGGGTACGGGTACAGGTAATAATCAGAAAATTCCTCTTCGTTTTCAGTATTTTGATAGCGAGAAAACAGCAAATGCAACAAATTACGCAACTGCTATATCACAGTATGGTAATAACGATGATATTAACGGCGTAATGTGGATTTTAAAATAATATTTAGAACAGGCTACATGAAAGCTGTAGCCTGTTTATTTGAAAATACGTAATAAGAAACAGATGAGAAAAATTAATTTATTGTTCATTTTAATTGGCTTAACGACAGTTTTGTCAGCTCAAACAAAGTACAAAACCCAAAACATTATTTTGGTTACAATTGATGGATTTAGATGGCAGGAGCTTTTTAATGGTGCCGATTCTTCTTTTCTTCATAATAAAAAATTGGTGGAAAATACCGGTAAATATCAGAAAAGATACTGGAATGACGATCTTTCTGAAAGACGGAAGTTGTTATTGCCTTTTATTTGGGGGGCAGTAGCAAAACAAGGTCAGATTTATGGTAACCGGACTAAAGGTAGTTTTGTAAATGTCAAAAATCCATATTGGTTTTCCTATCCCGGATATAATGAAATTCTTACCGGATTTGCTGATGCACGTGTGAATTCCAATGAATTCGGACCAAATCCCAATGTTGGAGTATTCGAGAGAATGAATAAATCGGCAGAGTTCAATGGACGTATTGCTGTATTTGCATCGTGGGATGCATTTAATGACATTCTCAATGAAAAAAGAAGTGGCCTTTTGGTAAATGCTGCTTTTGAAAACGTGGATGGGTTAAAAAGCGAAAGTAAACTGGAACTTTTGAATGAGATGCAAACAGCATTACCCGATGTATTTGATGGTGTGAGATTGGATGGAGTAACATTTAATATGGGTTTTGAATACTTAAAAGAGAAAAATCCCCGTATACTTTATCTGGCCTTTGATGAAACCGATGATTTTGCTCACGGTGGAAGATACAGCGACTACCTGAATTCGGCTCATTACACAGACAATTTTCTGCGGAAATTATGGGATTGGGTGCAGCATGATCCGATTTATAAGAATAAAACGACTTTACTTGTTACTTGTGATCACGGAAGGGGCGAGGGTCCAATCGAATGGAGGGATCATGGAAGTAAGACGGCTAATTCTAATCAAACCTGGTTTATAGCGCTGGGTCCAGATACCCCTGCGGTAGGTGAAGTGACAGAAGGACAATATTATAATAATCAATATGCTAAAACCATGGCAACATTGGTTGGATTTGATTACAAAACAGATAATGCAGTTGGAGCTGCGATTGATTTGGTTTTGGGGAAGAAAGTTGGAGAAAAGTAATATTATCTTTTCTCTGTAGCGCAAGCCCAATTGGAGCCACAAAGTAAAAAAAACACTTACACGATTTGTGTGAGTGTTTTTTTTGGTTTAATAAAGTTCTGTATAAAATATTGAAACCCGGATGCGGATATACAGGCAAGAGAAAAGCGTTTTGAAATAAATCTTACTTAAAGAAAAGAATGATTACTTCCGGTAATGGAAGGTCAGCATTCTTTTCTTTATGAGAAAGATATTTGTTCGTGTTGTACTGCTGTGTGTCTTTGTTGCTCCCTGGATACGCAGCTGACCTTATTTAGCTTTCTGTTGGAGATGTTTCTTCGTTCGATTCTGCATTGTTGAATGGAGCGAGATAAGTGATCAGAAAAGATGGTATCGTGGCCACCAGTACCCAGGCAAAGAATATCTTATACCCTAAAAAATCGCTTAAATAGCCGCTAATCATGGAGGGAATCATAAAGCCAAGCGCCATAATGCCGTCGGCAAACGCATAATGGGCCATTTTGTATTTTCCGGGGGCAATTTGTTGCATAATATACAGTATCAGGCCTACGAATCCAAATCCATAACCGAAATATTCCAATACCACGGCGGCGCCTATAATATAAAGGCTTTCAGGTTGTGTTATTGCTAATACATTATATACAGCGAAGGGTATATTGAAGCAAAAACATAGGATCATTATTGTTTTTTTTAATCCTCTTTTTGAAGTGTAGTAGCCTGCCAGTAATGATCCCAGCACAAAAGCAATTGCCCCAAACAGACCATAAACAAGCCCGATCTGCGATGTTGTAAGTCCTAAGCCACCATGATCGCGGGCTGCTTTGAAAAACAACGGGGCGATTTTAATGGCAAACCCTTCGGCAAAGCGGTAGAATATCACAAAAAGGATACTCATGAAAATGTTTTTCTTCTGGAAAAATGTAACCGCTACATCTTGAAGCGTGGCAAAACCTTCTTTGAGTGACTTTACTTGCGTAGATGAGCCGCCTGAAGGTAGCATTTTAGTATGGTAGACTGAAAGGCAAAACATAATGGCGCCGTAAATTCCCATTACAATCATCCATGCATGAACAACTCCCAGTTTTTGTTCCAACTGGCCTGCTACATAAACGAGGGCACCACCTGATAGTATCTTTGCAATATTGTAGAAAGCGCCTTGCCAACCCACATATTTTGCTTGTTCCGCTGGCGAGAGTTCATTCAGGTATATGCCCACGGTGGCAATGTCATGGGTTGCGCCGCTAAAAGCAATTACGGCCATTAAAGCAATGGAATAAGTGAAAAAATTGGGCAAAGGTAATGAAAGCGCTACCAAGGCAAAGGTAATACCGGTAACCAGTTGGGTTGCGACTACAAAATGCTTTTTTGTCTTGAACATTTCAAGTATCGGGCTCCATAACGGTTTTAAAGTCCAGGGTAGCATGATTAATGAGGTCCAGAATGCAATTTGTGAATCGGAAATTCCCAGATTCTTAAACATTAGCGAAGATGCGGCTGCAATGGCTACAAATGGCAGCCCCATGGCAAAATAAACGGATGGAACCCAGGTTGCAGGGTGTCTTTTTTTGAGATTTTCTACAGACATATAATTGTTTTAATAGATTTGATTATTCGAAATAGTCAGGCTCAGATCAGTCCCAACATTTTGCTGCGTGCAAGCATACAGGCCCCAACAACGCCGGCTTTATCCCCAAGTTTACTTAGCTTTATCGCTGTGTCTTTGTTTACCAGGTTTAGGGAATATTTTTTGACGGTGCTTCTGATGGGCAATAGCAGGTAATCGCCTGTTGAAGCTACTACTCCACCAATAATTACCAGTTCGGGGTTAAATAAATTGATAAGCCCGGCAATGTGTTTGCCAAGTGTATTGCCAACCTCTTCAATTAGTTCAATGGCAAGCATATCTTCTTTCATGGCTGCCTCCAGGATGTCTTCTTGTATAATGGTTTCGCCGTTTTTTATTCTTTTCTCGAGGATGGTTGAATTTCCTTCGGCAACCTTTTCTAAAAATCGACGGTGAATGTATGAACCGGATGCCTGAGTTTCAAGGCATCCTTTTTTTCCGCAATGGCAAAGAATCTCGTTGTCGAATGCGTTTAAGTGCCCAAATTCACCTGCAAATCCGGATTTTCCATAATATAATTTGCCATCGATGAAAATGCCGAGTCCTAAACCCCAGCTGACATTTACGAATAGAATGTTTTTCTCTCCGTTGACCACTCCGTTTATATATTCACCATAAGCCATTGAGCGTGAGTCGTTGTCGATGGTGACATGCATACCCAAGCGCTCCTGAAATATCTCGGTCAACGGTTTTTCGCTGAAAAAGTAAAGGCTGTAACTGTGCCCGGTTTCTGTGTTAACCCGTCCGGACATGTTTATTCCTGCACTCAGTATTTTGGGTTTGGCTATGGATGAATTGTTTACAAATTCATTGATGATGATACACAATTTGTCGAAGCTGTCCTGTGTGTTTTCGTAAGAGAAGGGAATGCTGGATTTCGATTCTATCATCTCGCCTTTGAAGTTAATCAAAGCTATGTTTATGCGAAAACGCTTTATGTCTACTCCCAGAAAGTATCCTGAGTCCGGATTGACTCCATATATGTTTGGACGGCGTCCACCGGTTGTTTCTTGTTTGCCAAAGTCAACCACATAACCTTCATCTATTAGTTCGCCCACTAGTTTTGTTACGGTCGGTACGCTTAAGTCCATTTCTTTGCCCAAGTCAGCCAACGTATTTTCGCCGTTATTGATATAATAGCGGATGATATTAATTTTTATAAGGGCATTCTTGGAGCCAAGTTCAATTTCTTCAATAAATGTGTGTTTCATAGATAATATTTTTTTTAATTACGCTGCAAATATAATTCATTTTTAATAATAGTAAATGAGAAAAATGGCAATTAAAGTTTTAATGCTTGAATTACATTAAATATAGGTCATGAAATCAATAGG
>Ga0318567_10000422_pt1 | contig 17791 bp, 9 predicted proteins | sample GRESIP088b5f20_FD_203691 | JGI IMG/M metagenome (GOLD analysis project Ga0318567, IMG submission 203691) | Tropical soil microbial communities from Luquillo Experimental Forest, Puerto Rico - GRE.SIPMG.088b5f20 | ecosystem: Environmental > Terrestrial > Soil > Tropical forest > Bulk soil...
TTGCAAGCCCAAAGAATAAGAAGAAAAATAATTAAAAAATACAGATATGAAAAGCGGAATCCATCCAGAAAATTATCGTCCGGTAGCATTTAAAGATATGTCGAACGGTGACACCTTTATTTCTCGTTCAACCGTAAACACAAAAGAAACTATCGATATTGATGGTGTAACTTATCCTGTGGTTAAAATGGAAATTTCAAGTTCTTCACACCCATTTTATACAGGTAAATCTAATTTGGTGGATACGGCAGGACGTGTTGATAAGTTTATGACCCGTTACGCAAAACGTGGTGAAAAGAAATAATAGTGCTGAAAGGCATTTATAAAAAAAGCCCTGACATTTAGTGTCAGGGCTTTTTTTATATTTCACGAATCCACGTTCGTCCTTTTAGTTTGAACGATATCGGTTTATCCGTTACATAAGGAGCTATGATTTTTCTGTCTGCATCGCTCAAAAACTCCAAAGTATTGTTTTTTGCAACAATGCTTTGGCCTTCCGTGGAGAAACTTAATGAGATGAAGCTAAGTCCCAGTGAGTTTTTTAGCCACTGAATATCTACTTTATCTGTCGGAATATCGTTTTTCGTTATCCATTCTATCGCCTTAGGTACTGTAAATTGCAGTGGAATTTGATTCCACGCAGTATCATAAAATTCAATATTAGAAAGGCATACTGGAGCGCAAATGGTACGAATAATTCCAATTGCTGTTGTGTTGTTTCCGAGCTTAAAAGCTTTCATTTCGAATGTAGAACTAGGAGTATTCCTAACCAGAATTCTGTTGTTTAATGAATCCAAAGCCAGCAAATGAGCTTGATTCCCAATTCGATTCACAGTACTATTACTTTGATGCGCTTTGTGATATTCCAATAATTCTAGTCTGTTTTGCTTGCTCAAAGTTGGATTGAGAAAATCGGGCATATTTACGTACCAATCTTCAATGGTTTGCGCGAGTAAACTCTGGTTGATTAGAATTAAACAACAGGTAATTATTAAATTATTTTTGAGGAATAGTCTTTTTTTCATCTGTTTTAGTTTTTTTGTTACCAACAATAAAGCGCCAATAATAATTGAACAATTCGCTCATACTATTAAAATCTTCTTTGTAAATAAAACCAATGCCCTGGGTCTGGGTAGCCTTGCTGAGTTGGTATCTGTCAATTGTGTGGTTATAAGCCTTAAAACGTAATTTTCCGGATTCGGTAAGTAGATATTGGATGTCTATATCTCCAATAAACCTATTGGTGTTATTTATCAGATTGTCGTTTCTGTATCCCAAGTTTCCATTGATTATTAGCCTGTTGTTTGGTTGATAAAGAATTTGCGCCTGGAAAACATCGCTATAGGTCTGATCGGTTCGCTGCCAGTCGATTCCAAATGAAAAATTGTTGCTTTTAGACATTTGAGAGACCCAATTATTTAACTGGGCACTCAACGTGGAAGTTGCAAACGAAATTGCTTCACTGCTTCCAACGTTGGTTGAAGCTGCAGCACGCATATAATCGGGCGTATAAAATTTGTTGAAAACCAATAAGTAGAGAATTTGTCTGTTCATCATCTCATCGGTATTAATAATGTTTCGAACCCGTTGCTTCACGCCCTCATCGCTTTGTGGGAGGTTAATATCGAAATTCACTGTAGGCTTCATAATATTGTCCGATAACTTCAATATGCAATTTACCGGTACGCTTGTGCGGGTGGTAGTACTTGCCAGTGTTTCGTCCAAATCTTTAAGTGAAGCGGTCAGGGAGTATAAGGCGCGAATGTCTCCTTTGGCTTGATAAGGATTTCCCGTCCAGGAGAGCGTGCTGCCTTGGTCAATTTTAAATTCTTTACGTATCAGGTTTTGAAGGGTAAATAAATAACTACCACTGTTTATGGTGTAAGTGCCATATAATTTTATATCGGAGAATGTATCAAATGCAACTCGTAAGTTTCCATTTCCATTTCCTCTAATCATATCTCCCCCCTTAGGATCGACGATCAATTCCATTTCAGCATCGGGCGTAATGTCGACTTGTAAATTTACCTTTACATTCATGTCGCTGCTAATCGCTTTACGTGCTGGATTAATATTGTCTTTTCTGATGTTGTTATTATTCTTTTTGTTTACGAAATGAATAAAGCTGTTATCCAGTACTTTGGATGCACCACCCATCTGTATAAAGCATTTGGTTTGAGGTTGCGAGGTGGCTATGACATCTATGTTGGCTACTTTCTCATCACCGTAAATATGGACTTTTCCATTTGCATAAGCTTTTCCGAAGAAATAATCATTGTCCTCAGCCTGTGTGTTTAAGGCAAGTATATTTTTTCCTGCAATGTCAGCATCGAATTTCATGTGTTGAAAAAATCCGTTATGTGTCAATGTTGCAGTTAAATTTGCCGGATTGCGTTCCTGATCGTATACTTTTATATTATTAAGCTGGATGGTGTTTTGAGTCATGTGAACAGAGTCGTTGAAGAAATAAGTTGTTTTGAGCATTTTCATAGTAGCCTGGCCCTTATCAACAAACGCATTTCCTTCGAAGCACATGCCTCGTTTTAATGGTCCGAACATCCGGATTTTGCCGGTGGCTAATCCTTTTACATTTTGAACTACACTTTCGAAATATTGAGACAAAAACTCAATACTGAAATTTCGTGCATCGTATAAAACGCTTATTGTGTCAGCTTTTGGGTTAAAGAGCCCATTTGCTATCACGACAGTGTCGTTCTTCTCATTTACAAATGCACCATGTGCCAAAAGTAAACTGTTTTCTTTATCCCAGTTTGAGGAGACTTTGCCATTTCCAACCCATTTGTGATTCAATTTCAGATCTTGTACTCCAAGATTAGCTTCAAAAATAGGTTGTTGAAGTACGCTCAACAGGGTAGCTTTACCAGTGACCATGCCGCTTATGCTAAATCCTTTCAATCGAAGAAGTATCATGATAAAATCTAAATCCAGTTTGTTCATATCCAAGCTTAAACCATCATTTTGGTTTTTTGAAGCAATTCCATTGATGTGTATAAATTGATTGTTTTTTTCAAATACAAAATTATGAACCTGTATGGTGCTATCTGATTTGAACTCAATTTTACAAGGATGAATATTCCATATCGAGTCTAATATTATTACTTGTGTCGGTAAAATAGACAATTCAGCCGATGATTTGTCATGATCTTTTTTGAATCTGGTAATCGATTTAATTTCGCCGGCATTTGTAATTGACTGAGCATTTTGCCAACCTAATTGTGTGGTTAAAGAATCTTTTATCGCGATAGCTTTGAGAAATATATTCATTAATCCATCCTTTTCTTGTAGTTGAGCTCTGGATGTAAATTGAAGTTCTTTTCCGGGGTTTTCGAAGTGCAGGGCGATATTCTCAATTTGCTGTTTGTTTGATTTCAGCATTGGGAAGTTTGCTGAAACATCTATTTTGTTTGATTTTTCGTCTATAACACCTTTTATCGTAGAAACACCATCAAGCGTATATGATAAATCTAGTACATTCGAAACTTCACTCGTATTCGCAATTTGAAGATCGATATCGATATGATTTTGCGTTTTTTGAGTCGTTGGTTTGACCGAAGTAGCGAGGGATGGCAGGTATTTCTGAACTATTTTGTCAATAGTTTGCCCAATAGTGCTATATTTAAAATTGCCGTTGAAGGCTCCGTTTACATAATCCGAACTTATGCTGAATTGAGTTAAGTCCTTATCGATGCGTGATACAAACTGAATTTTGTCAACATTCAGGGTTTTATTTTGATTTTTAAACTCAATGCTATCGAAGCGAATAAATCCATTGATGTTATCCAACGAATTCCCAATCATATTTGTTTGTCCATTGAATGAAAGAGTTGCTCCCGGATATTTGTCGGTAAGCTTTAATGCGTTTAGGTTGATATTGTTTACTTTTAACCCAAAATCATAAACTGGCAGTTTTTGAGTCAAATCAATCTTTCCTGCGAAACGGGCATTGATATTTTGATCTTGTAAATCTACAGCCCCATCGTATCCTTTCCCATCGTACTTTCCATTAAGCTGAATGTCGCGATAGGTATAATTGTTGTATTGGAATTCAGGGATTTTAGCTTGAATTGTTCCTTGAAATTTGGTATTCTCTTTTTTTGTCCCTTTCGTATTTAAATTGAATGAAACAGTTCCAAACTGTTTGTTGTTGAGTAGTTTTCCTAATAGAATACTCTCAGACTTGATGGCTCCGTTGTATTCAAAATCTTTTAGGTCATTTCTGATTTTAAGTAAAATGTCGGAAGATATATTTCCTACGTTTGTCGTTAAGTTCCCATAAATAACCAGATTGTTTAAGAATCCGGTTATATTTCCCTTGTATCTGATTAATCCAAGCTGGGCAACTTCATCGGGAAGTAAAAACGGCTTTTTGTTCAATTGTGAAAGGAAATCTTGAATATCCCCTTTATTGCAATGTAGTTCATTGATTTTTCCATAGATGAACACTTCGCGGAGATCTGGCAAACCATTCACATCTAAGTCTGCATTCAACAAAGTGGAATTACCGTATTTAATTTCCATTTTTTGAAAGCGTAAGCTTGATACACGACCGGTTATCAGGCCTTTAAGTGTTGCTATGCCTTTTATATTCTTGAAATCAGGAACAAATGCTTTTAAATCGGAAAAGGCTATGGTAGAGGTACTTATAGGGGCATTCCATTTTACATTACGATTGAAGTTCTGTAAATCAGCCATACTTTTATACTTTAATTGAACATCGTCTAGTCGTATTTTTGAGTTTGGCATTTGTATTTCGACAAAGGGAATTTTCAACTCTTTTGCAGATGCAACTATCTGAGTGCTGAAATCAGTTAAAGTTAATCCCGAATGCTCCTCGGCACTTAAGCTGGAAACTTTGAGTGTAATTGAGTCTTTTTTTATGATGTTGAGAGATATATTGGCATTTATATTTTTAATTCGAAGTTTGTTGCCGTTAAATACGTTAGGAGGCAGATTTTTTAATTCCTTGTAGTTGGAATAATTGAACCGGCAATTTTTTAGTTTGAACCGATTAATGCGATACTCTACCTGGGTGGTGTCTTTTGTAGCAGGCTTTTTGAAGGCATTTATAACAAAGTCTAAGTTTGAATGTCCGGCTTTGTCTATTATCAGATTGCCAAATAGTTGATTCAGTTCAATAGAGGTGAAAATGACTTTCCCCTGAAAGAATTTCCAGAACTTGAAATGAGCGTCTGCCCGGTTGACAAATAAGAGCGTGTCTTTGTGCTGGTCCTCAACGTATAAATCGTGAACAACAAGGTCATCAAAAAGCCTGTACTCAATCTTGCCAACGCTTACCTTGGTGTGGAGTTTATTGGAAAGTTCTGATACGATGAAGTTAGATACAGCAATCTTCATCATGCTGGTTTGAAGCAGCATAAACGCCAGTATGATAAATAAAATTATTCCATCGATACTAAAATCTAATATTTTACCTGCTTTTTTTATACCTTTGAAGTTTGTTTCGCAAAAGTAAATAATAATTTGTGAATAATGCGAAGAATTGTTCGTTACAAAGAAATTATAAACTCTAAAAATTACAAATAGCAATTGTCATGCCATAGAATCCCGGATTCATTGATAAAACATTTGTTAGTTAGTCAATCTCAAGTTCTGAAGAATGAATTCAACAATTATATTAGGTATCGAATCTTCTTGTGACGATACTTCTGCGTCAGTTATTCGTGATGGTGTAATGCTTTCAAATGTAATTGCCAGCCAGGCCGTACATACCAGTTTTGGTGGTGTGGTTCCTGAGTTGGCTTCCAGGGCACATCAATTGAATATTATTCCGGTTGTTCATGAGGCTTTGAAACGTGCAGGGATTGAGAAGACGGAATTGAGTGCAATTGCCTTCACACGTGGACCTGGTTTGTTAGGATCATTGTTGGTTGGAACCTCTTTTGCCAAGGGCTTTGCTCAGGCTTTAAATCTTCCGCTTGTTGATGTCAACCATCTTCAAGCTCATGTCCTTGCTCATTTTATACGTGAAGGTAAACTGGAAGAACGTCAACCGGAATTTCCATTTTTATGTTTGCTTGTGTCGGGGGGGAATTCACAAATTGTGTTGGTGAAGGCTTATGACGATATGGAAGTGATAGGGCAAACCATTGATGATGCTGCAGGTGAGGCCTTTGATAAGTGTGCTAAAATTATGGGACTTCCGTATCCCGGGGGGCCGCATATCGACCGCTTGGCAAAAGAAGGGAATCCTAAAGCTTTTACATTCAATAAACCACAAATTCCTGGATACAACTATAGCTTCAGCGGGTTGAAAACTTCGTTTTTATATTTGTTACGTGATAAAACGAAGGAGAATCCCAACTTTGTGGTGGAGAATTTGAATGATCTTTGTGCCTCCTTGCAAGCTACTGTTATCGATATTTTGATGAGTAAACTTCGTAAGGCTGCTTCGGATTTAAAAATTAATCAGGTGGCTGTTGCCGGTGGAGTGTCGGCAAATTCCGCGTTGCGTCAGGCATTTTACGATCATGGGGCGAAGTATGGTTGGCAGGTTTATATACCTCCTTTTGCTTTTACAACTGACAATGCGGCTATGATTGCCATTACAGGTTATTTCAAATATCAGCATAATGATTTTTGCTCTATCGAAGAAGTTCCGTTTGCCAGGGTTTCCAATAAATTCTGAAATACACGCAATTGCTCTTTATGAAACTGCCGTCTATTAAATTGCCCCAAAAACTGGAACCTTACAGAGGGGTTATTTTATTTGCCATTATTTTGATGGGATCGAACGTTTTCTGGAAATACAACGTTTTGGGAGATGAGTCGACGAATCTGGATTCGGTGGTTACATTTTGGGGTTTTGATATTTCCGGTCCTTTTGTTTGGCTTGCTCATAATGTAGCGCATGTTTGTGAGTCTGTTCTGCATTTTTTCGGATCAAAAGTGGTACTTGAACCGAATAACTCGCTTAGGCACCCAAATGGGAACTCAGTGCAAATAATCTGGGCGTGCACCGGTTTGAAACAAGCTTATATATTTTTTTGTATTATAGCTTTTTATCGTGGAGCATGGATTAATAAGCTTTGGTATATCCCGGCAGGATTGGTGATTGTTTATCTTTTTAATATTTTTAGAATTACATTTATTACAGCATGCATTGAGAGTCACCCAGGTTGGTTTGATTTTTTGCACATGTATCTATTTAAATATGTTTTTTATGGGATTATTTTTCTAATGTGGGTGCTTTGGGAAGAGAGAATTTCGACAAAGCCCCAGATTTTACAAGAAAATTCCGAATCCTCGCTGTAGTAGTTTTACTACTTTCTTGTAGTTGTTTGTATAGTGTTTTGTCGCATTTAGTTTGATTGTATCGTAATAATTATCAATAACTTAGCTGAAATATGATTTTATGAGGTAATACATAAAACATTCTGTATTTTTGTCAAGATAATTGAAAGTATCTTCGTATTTTTGTGAAATGTCACTTTAAATTGACAAATTGCATGAATCCTAGAAATATACTTTGTAAATATCTTGCTGGTCGTAAAAGAATTCATTTTACGACATTTTTTTTGAGAATTGTTTTAATTTTTCTGTTCCCAATCATTCCTAATGGAAGTTTTGCTGAGAAATTCACCAGTCCAAAAACAGATTACTTTGATGTTGTAAATTCAGTAACAACTGCTAACGCCTCTGCAAGTATTTCGGCAACGGTAGCTGGTGCTGCAACAGTGTGTCTGAATTCAACAAGTCCGGTTGTAACTTTTACCGGCTCTGGAGGAACTGCCCCATACACATTTACCTATCAAATAAATGGTAATCTCCAACCAACAATAACTTCTGCGGCTGGGAATAATTCGGCAACAGTCACTGTTCCGGCTTCCAGTGCCGGAACTTTCACCTATAAATTGATAAACGTTTCTGATGGAACCAATGCTCAAACAATAGATGCAAGTGTTGATGTTGTTGTGAATGCTTTACCAGTTGTTGATTTTACTTTTGTGGATAATCAATGTTCGGGGGCGGGCATACAGTTTACTTCTACGACAGATGGGGCCTGCACTTACCAGTGGGATTTTGGTGATGGTGTAACATCGACAGATGCAAATCCATCCCATGACTATGCAACTTTTGGTACAGGTACAAAAATCTTTGTTGTAAAGTTGACTGCAACTAATAACGCAACAGGTTGTGTGAAAATGGTTTCAAAATCAATTACGTTGCAGCAATCTCCGGATCCGACGATTAATTCGGATGTTGAGTCGGGTATCTACAATGGGCAATTGGTGTTTAAGAAATGCAGCAGCGCAGCTACGATTATTACATTTACGAATGCATCCAGTACTTCGGCAACAAATACAGGTTATACAATAAATTGGGGGGATGGAACTCCGGATTTTACATCTTCAACATGGAGTGGCTTATTGACGCATACTTATGGTCTGGGTTTTTGGACATTGACTTATACTGTTTCCGGACCAAATGGTTGTTCAGTAACAAAATTATATAAGGTGTTCGTAGGTGCCAATCCGGCAGGAACCTTAAGTTCTCCTGGAAATACGGATATTTGTGGAAATAATACAATTACTTTCCCTATTTCGGGTACTGAAAATAATCCTCCAGGTACTACCTATACAATTACGTTTAGTGATTCTCCAGCAAATCCAATAACATTTATTCAGCCAGCTCCGGCATCGGTAACCCATACGTTCACAAAATCATCGTGTGGATACATGACTCCGGATGGTATGACTAACTCTTTTTATGCCAAGATCGTAATTTCAAATCCATGCGGAACTACCACTGCAACGGTTGCACCTATTTATGTATCTACTCCACCGAAAGCTAATTTTAATGTAACTACAAATAAAACCTGCGTAAACAATCAAGTTTGTCTGACAAATACAACAACCGGATCTGTTGAAATAACGAATAATGGAACCAGCAGTTCGTGTAGCACGGCATTGAAAATAATATGGAAAATAACTCCGTCGACAGGATTTACGCTAAGTGCCGGAGATATGTTGGGAAATGATTTTGGCTCAACAAACCAAGGTCTTTGGACAACAGGATCGGCTTCAATCTGTCCACTTTTTACAACGCCAGGAACTTATACGGTTTCGATGAAAGTGGCAAACCGTTGTGGTGTGAGCGAAAAAGACACTACGATTTGCGTTGAGCCAGTATTAGTTCCGCAATTCACATTAGATAATACAGAGGGTTGTGCTCCCATGCAGGTTAAAGCAACTAATACAACTGATATATCGCAATCTTGCAGCGTGCCCAGTTATTTATGGCAAGTGACTTATGCGGCAGCTAATTGCGGAACATCCTCCTTATACAGCTATACGAATGGTGCAACTTCAACTTCAGCGAGTCCTTCATTTCAATTTACCAATCCGGGGACTTATACGCTAAAGCTGACTGTTAATTCATTATGCGGCCCGGTTACTATTTCCAAAACAGTAATAGTAAAGAAGCCGCCTACGGTATCAATTAATAATATTCCTGATTATTGTGGCACGGCTACGATTAATCCTGCAGCGGTCATAAGTACTTGTGCACCTACAAGTTCAGGAATGACTTATGCCTGGAGCTTTCCAGGTGGTACTCCCGCTACGGCAAATACGGAAATTCCCGGGGCGGTTACCTATGGCTCTCCCGGAAATTATACTGTTTCCTTGACTGTGACTAATGAATGTGGTATTCCGGTTACGGCAACCCGAAATTTTGTAGTGAATGTAGTTCCTGTTCTAACAAATGCTATGTTAGCTCAAACTGTATGTTCCGGGCATCAGACTGATCCGGTAGCGCTGACGGCCAATCCTTCGGATGCTACTTTTTCTTGGACGGCAACTGCCACCCCGGGGGTAAGTGGTTTTATCGCTTCGGGAACAGCTAATACTATTCCAGTGCAAACCCTAACTAATACAGGATCTAGTCCTGGAACCATAACTTATGTTATAACACCTAAGAGGGGAAGTTGTGTAGGGAGTCCGGTTAACTACGTGGTGACGGTAAATCCGGCACCATATATAACAGAACAACCAACATCAAGTGCAGTTTGTAAAGATGGAGTCGCTACTGTGCTTAAAGTTGCTTATACTAACGGGGTTGGATCTGCAACTTATCAATGGTATTCAAACCCGACTAATTCAAAATCAGGCGGAACTTTATTGAATGGTGCAACAAATGATACTTACATTCCGGTAACTGCAACCGTTGGCACAACCTATTACTATTGTGTGATTTCGTTACCCTCAGGAGGTTGCTCGGATGTTGTTTCAAATACCGCTGCTGTTGTGGTCAATCCATTACTAGCTATTCAAAATCAACCAACTTCGTTGCAAACAATTTGTGTGGGATCGTCGATAGCTTCTCCATTAACAGTGAGTTATTCGGGTGGTGCGGGAACAGCATCGTATAAATGGTATCAAAATGCTACGAATTCAACAACTGGAGGAACATTGATCTCTGGTGCTACGAATTCAAGTTATACTCCGGCGCCATTTTTGACTACCGGGCAGTTTTATTATTATGTTGAAGTTACCTTGTCGGGTAATAACTGTGGTTCAGTGTTAAGCAATGTGGCTGAAATTGATGTTGTGACTAATCCTGTTGTAACAGAACAACCTAAAGTCGCACAAACGGTCTGCCAAGGTTCTACACCTAGTGATTTATCTACGACTGCTACGGGTGGATTTGGAACTTACACCTATCAATGGTATAAAAATACGGTAAATAATAATTCAACAGGAACTGTTATAAATGGAGCTACGAATAAAACATATACACCCTCAACTGCTACTGTTGGGACGATGTATTATTATTGCCTTGTCAAGCAACCTGATGGATTTGGATGTAGCGTAACAAGTGATCCGGGAGAGGTTGTGGTTAAGTTGGCTCCAACTATCAGCAGCCAGCCTGTGTCAAGTTCGGTCTGTGAGAATGGAACCGCAAGTTTGTTGAAAGTGTCTTATATTAATGGCGTTGGTACGCCAAGTTATCAATGGTATTCAAACGTTACAAATTCAAATAGCGGTGGGACTATAATTGCTGCCGCGACTAATGATACTTACACTCCTCCCACAGCAACTGTTGGAACCCAGTATTATTATTGTGTGATTTCTTTGTCTTCGGGAGGTTGTACGGAAATTGTGTCAAATCCGGCAAGCGTTACCGTGAACTCTACTCCGGTAATTCAAACTCAGCCGAAACCAACCCAGGATATTTGTGTGGGTGGAACAATTGTAGCTCCGTTGGCAGCAACTTATTCGGGAGGCACAGGAACGGCAACGTATCAATGGTATTCAAATACAACAAATTCTACCGCAAGCGGAACACCTATTACGGGAGCAACTGCTGCAAGTTATACTCCGGCTGCATTTTCTGTCGCGGGGGCTTACTACTATTATTTAAAAATAACGTTATCAGGGAATAATTGCGGATCGCTTTTAAGCGATGCTGCACAAATAAATGTAGTTCCCGATCCGCAGGTTGTAACCCAACCCTTGGCAATCCAAACCTTGTGTCAGGGTGTGGCACCCGATAATCTGGTGGTCGATGTTACCGGAGGAGTTGGAGCGTATTCTTATCAATGGTATCAGAATTCTGTAAATAATGTAACAACTGGTACGCCGGTAGCCGGTGCAACAGGTAAAACCTTTGCACCTTCAACAGCAAATTTGGGAACCCAATACTATTATTGTGTGATTTTGCAGCCTGATGGTCCGGGTTGTAATGCAATTTCAGCAACAGCCCAAGTTACGGTAAATGCGGCTCCGATTATAACCAGCCAGCCAGCTTCGAGCTCGGTTTGTTTAAATGAAATACCCGTAACGTTAAATGTGACTTATGTAAATGGAGTTGGGATTCCTCAGTACCAATGGTATTCAAATACGGTAAATAGTTCTACCGGTAGTATGCTGGTGTCAGGAGCCAACTCGGCAAGCTACAACCCGCCGGCTTCAACGGTTGGCACTATGTATTATTATTGTGTGATTACTTTGCCAACAGGAGGTTGCAGTACGTTAATCTCTGATATTGCTACTGTCACCATAAATCAATTTCCGGTAATTTCAACCTATAATAATCACATTGGCAGTGGTACTAGTTTTACGGTCAATCCGGTTAGCGGTGGTGCTGACATTGTTCCAGCAGGAACAACTTATACTTGGTCTCAGCCTGTAATTTTACCGGCTAATTCAGTAACGGGGGCAACGTCTCAATCTATTGCTCAAACGAGTGTAAGTCAGTTGCTGACAAATGTGACTAAGGCGGCAGCTACGGTCACTTATACCGTTACGCCTCGTTCGGGAAGTTGTAAAGGAGCTGATTTTAATGTAGTTGTTCTGGTTGATCCTCCATTAAATCCAAACTCAACAATTCAGAATGTTACCTGCTTTGGAGCAAACAATGGCAGTATTCAAACTAATATTCAGGGAGGTAATCCGCCGTATACTGTTTTGTGGTCAGGGCCGGGTGCGTTTACTTCTGCTCAAGCCACGATTACTGACTTGGTTCCGGGTGATTATACTCTTAAAGTTACTGATAACGGTGGATTGCCATTTATAACCACTTACTCTGTTTCTGAGCCGGCAGATATTCAGCTTAAAACGGATTTGACTCAGAATGTAAGTTGTTTTGGTGCTTCGAATGGTCAAATTGATATCTCAGTTTCAGGAGGTACTTTGCCTTATCAATACGCATGGCAAAAAGATGGAGTGGCTTTCGCCTCAAGTGAAGATATTTCTGGCCTGAGTCCCGGAAATTATAGTGTGTCAGTTACCGATGCAAACAATTGTATGCCAAAAACTGCATCTTTCTCCATTTCCGAACCAACGCTTCTTACTGCAACTCTGTTGAGTCAGACGAATTTGTTGTGTTATGGTGATTCTGTAGGTGCTATCTCAGTTGATGTAGCCGGGGGAGTTTTGATTGAAAAATTGCCAGGTGTGTTTGATTATAATTATTTCTGGTCAGGGCCTAATGGATTTACGAGTGCTTCCAAGAACCTGAGTAATCTCATTGCAGGATCCTACACCTTGACTGTGACAGATAAAAATGGCTGTACACAGGATTTGTTGGTCAATATAACTCAACCTGATCAGGTGAACATTAAAACTACAGTTACATCGGTTACTTGCTATGGAGCTAATGATGGTACAATTAAATTGGATCTATCCGGTGGGGTAGCTCCCTATCAAATTCAGTGGAGTAATTTTGCTAAAGGGACATTCCTTGATAATTTGTCTCCAGGGATTTATACGGTGACGGTAACTGATGCCAATGCTTGTCAGAAGACAATGGATATAACAATTCAGGAAGCTCAATTTTATATTACGCCAACAACAAAGGATGTTTCTTGTTTCGGATCTCGCAATGGTAGTATCAGCTTGAATATTCATGGTGGGGTACCACCTATTTCATTGGTTTGGCTCGATAATGCCACAGCCGGATCTACTCGCAATAATCTGGCACCGGGAACTTATACAGCCATACTGAGCGATGCATCTTCATGTAGTTTTACGAAAGTATTTACAATTGTAGAGCCCTTGGAACTGAAATTGTCGGCAGATGTCACAAATGCTTTTGATTGTACAAATCCTAATAGTGGTGCCATAAGTTTGGTCGTATCCGGAGGAACCCAACCTTATAGCTATGCCTGGTCAAATGGAGCAACAACCAAGAATCTTTCAAATATTCCGGCTGGGACTTATATTGTCAATATAACTGATGCCAATGGATGTGTTTTGAGTGAAAAATATCAAGTGATCAGGCAGTTGCCACTTGTCTTGTCTGTGAATGAAGTGCCTGATTATAATTGCGAAACAAAGGTGTTGAAGGAAGTATGTACAGCTCAGGTATCGGGTGGTATTCCGCCTTATCAGTTTACTTGGTCCAGTGGAACTGCAAAAGGGGCGAATAATGAAATCATGGAAACAGCTCAAAGTGGAATTGTGATTTTAGGGGTTACTGATGGATTGGGATGTACTAAAAACTATACATTTGAATTAAGTATCCCAAATCCCGGGATTGAGTATCAGGTGGTAGATTGTAATTCTCGTATTTATGGTTTCAGTTCAGTGGTGCCGGTTGGGAAAGCGAGCGACTATGCCTTCTCGTGGGATTTTGGTGATGGTAAAACAGACATAACGCAAAATCCGGAACATAAATATGCTGATGTTGGTACGTATAAAGTAGTTCTGACTATAAAGAATTCAACCTGTACAAATGTTTATGAAAAAGAAATTACGGTTGAGTCGCCTCCTAATTTAGTGCTTGATAAGTTGCCAGTATTCTGTACCGGTGATTCCATCTTGTTGCATGTGTCGGGCGCTGATTCTTATCGGTGGAGTGATAATTCTGTAAAAGATTATTTGTTGATAAAGAAAGCAGGAGATTACTCTGTAACGGGTACATCGAAAGCTGGATGTACCTCAATATTAAATTTCAAAGCAACCAATTTTGAATCGTTTAATTATACCATTCAGTCGGATAAAGAGGAAATTACAACGGATAATCCGTCGGTGCAATTATGGAGTGAGAGTATAACCTATTCGGATTATTTCTGGGATTTTGGAGATGGTGTATTGAGCGAGGGGAATAATCAAAATCATACCTACGATAATTTGAGAGGTGGGTATTATGAGGTGAAATTACGGGTTTTAAATCCAAATGGTTGTAATGAATATGCTACTAAAAGAATTTGGACTACGAATAATTCAACAAATAATGTATTTACACCGAATGGAGATGGTATTGATGATGTCTTTATGAAAGGGTGGCATATTCAGGTTTATAATAGAAATGGTGTCTTGTTATATGATGGTAGCGACGGCTGGAATGGAACATTCAAGGGAAAACCGGTTCCAACGGATACATATTTTTATGTTTTATACATTTCTACGGTGACAGGGGTAAAAACAAATACCGGATTTATAACAGTTGTTCGATAACATGATTAAGATGAGGAAATTTTTTGTATTTATAATATTCAATTTGTTTGTGAGTTTGTTGTTCTCTCAATCAAGCGTTCGGTTGAGCAATGATTGGACAAATACGTATATCATTAATCCGGGTTCAATAAACGATCAATATTTGTCTGAATTGAACATGGCTTACCGGAAGCAGTGGGTTGGTTTTCGTGGTGCGCCAACCACGCTTTTTGCATCCGGGACGCTGTATTTAGAGGACATGCACACTCAGTTTGGCGTAAAAGTAATGCAAGACAAAATTGGTTTTACCTCTACTACAAATGCGGCCTTGACTTATGGATATTCGATGATGGTTAATGCCGATTGGAAGCTGGATATGGGTTTGGGATTGAGTTATCAGAGTCTGGCTTATGATGTGTCAAAAGTAAGTTCGCCAACTCCAAGTGATCCTATCGTCCTGACAAAATTATTAAATCAGAATTTTATAAATTCAGATCTGGGGGCGGAGCTTGGAAATGCATCTTGGCGGTTCGGGGTGGCCAGTCAAAATGTGTTCTCAATATTTTCCCAGAGTAAAATACTTTTCCCCAATACGAATTTTCTTTATGCAATGTACAGGACTAACAATCCAGACCTTTTTAATGTCGGGTATGGAATCTGTGAAGTTCAGTATTCAAATGTGTACCAAACAGAATTTAATTTGACAGGGTATTTTAAAGCGGCACCCGAGACTACTCCGTTTCAGATAGGCTTAATTTATCGTACGTGGAGTGAAGTTGGTGCATTGTTTGGATTCAATTTAAATCATAATTTGCGTGTTTCCTACAACTATGATTATAACTTTAATGGCCTTAGTAAAACTTCGATGGGGTCTCATGAAATTATGATCACTTATCGTTTTGATAAAAATACCGGATGTAAAAATTGTTGGTATTGAACTAGGTCTGGTTTAATCTTAATGTTTTGTTGGGTAAATGATGTTTTTTTGCAGGGATTTTAATATTCCTTGCTCTTTTCTCCGCGCAAGACTCTTAATCCGCTCATTGCTAATGCCTCCATTTCATCTTCTCCAGGATAAACAACTACTTTGGCCATTGGAGAAATCATTTCTTTGATGTACTCGACTATAAACTTGCTGTGTGCAATTCCACCAGTAAGAATTACAGCATCAACTTCACCCTGGAGTACTGCCAGCATGGATCCAATTTCTTTCGCCACATTATAAGCCATAGCCTGAATAACCAGTTTTGCATTTGCATCTCCATTTGCGGCCTTGTGTTCGGCTTTGAGCTGGTCATTTATGCCTAAATGTGCCATTAATCCCCCTCTGCCTACAAGCATTTTTCGAATTTCATTCTCGGAGTATTTTCCGCTAAAACACAAATTTACCAGTTGCCCGGCATCCAATGTCCCTGCGCGTTCGGGAGAGAATGGTCCATAGCCATCCAATCCTTGGTTAGTGTCAATCACTTTGCCGTATTTGTGTGCTGCCACCGAAATTCCTCCACCCATATGGGCAACCACCAGTTTCAGGTTTTCGTACAAGGTTCCGGTTGCTGCGGCATGTTTTCTGGCAATTGCTTTGTGATTTAGGGCGTGAAACATTGAAATACGGGGAATTTGAGGCAGGCCGCTTATGCGTGCTACGTCTTGTAATTCATCAACCACAACCGGGTCTGCAATAAATGCCTGGCAATTTGGAATCGCCTGAGCTATTTCATGGGCAATGACTCCACCTAAATTGCTGGCATGTTCAGCTGTGTGGGATGACTTCAAATCGGCTATTAATTTATCGTTTACTGCATAAACGCCAGATTCTAGCGGTCGAACCATGCCTCCGCGTCCAACAACTGCAGATAAATCAGATAAATTTATACCATCATTTTTCAAATAATCCAACATTAAATTTTTGCGATATTCATATTGGTCAAACAAAGTTTTAAATGGCTTTAGTTCTTGTTCTGCGTGCCTGATCGTATGCAGGCAAACTAAAGTTTCATCTTCGTATACTGCAAATTTGGTCGATGTAGAACCCGGATTGATGGATAGGATTTTAAACATATTGGTTGAATGATAATATGTAAATTGTTATTGATTACAAAGATAACTTTAACTGTGGAATAATTTCTAATTTTTAGAAAATTTGGATGACGGATATTTTAAATGAGAGGATAATTAATCGGAAATCAATTTTTCATATTAAAACTTTGTATAATAAAGAATTATTTTGTACTTTTGCAAGCGAATTAGGATATGGAGGAGGGGACACATAGTCCCCTTGTTTGTTAATATAATGCGAATATGATTTTAAAAAATACTATAGGTCAAATAGTTGAAAATTTTCTGGTTGATACAAATTATTATTTGGTTGATGTAAAAGTTACTCCGGATAATAGAATTTCAGTGGAAATTGATTCGTTCGAAGGTGTGTCTCTGGAATTTTGTGCTCAACTGAACCGACATGTTGAATCACAATTTGATCGCGAGGTTGAAGATTTTGAGCTTGAAGTAAGTTCGGCCGGATTGACTGAGCCATTTAAAGTGGTGAAACAGTACGAAAAAAATATTGGCAATGAAGTGGAAACACTTACCAAGGGTGGCAAAAAGCTAACAGGCATTCTAACCGAAGTTCGTGAAACAGAATTCGTTTTGCAAATTGAAAAAACAGAGAAACTTGAAGGAGCAAAACGAAAAACAACCGTGATAGAGGACGTTACGTTCGCTTACGAAGATATTAAATACACAAAATATATTATTAGATTCAAATAAGCCATGAGCAAAAAAGAAACTATTAGCTTAATTGATACTTTTTCGGAGTTTAAAGAGCTAAAAAGCATCGACAGAAGTACATTAATCAGTGTAATGGAAGA
>Ga0318567_10000426_pt1 | contig 17748 bp, 9 predicted proteins | sample GRESIP088b5f20_FD_203691 | JGI IMG/M metagenome (GOLD analysis project Ga0318567, IMG submission 203691) | Tropical soil microbial communities from Luquillo Experimental Forest, Puerto Rico - GRE.SIPMG.088b5f20 | ecosystem: Environmental > Terrestrial > Soil > Tropical forest > Bulk soil...
TAGCTAAAGGGTTGTTCTAATGTGCGGTAAAGATAGGGGCGAAAAGTCAATGGGCAAAGATGAACGGTGAATGGCAAGCAGTGAAAGGCCAAATATGAATTATGAAATCTTGATAAACAGCCAGTCGTGATTTATGTTTTACCATTCACTATCTGCTAACTCCCCATTCACCTGTGAGATCGAACTTGTACAAAACGTCATTTATGATTCACGATTGATGATTCACGAAAATTATTGTCAATTACACAATTATTTCCGGTTTTGCCTTTTCTCATTCAAAATATTTCCTAACTTAAGCCACAATATTTTCACCCAGAATACAAATTGATCAACACAATGAACAGAAAAAAACACTTCGTGCCGCTTATTGCAGGAGCAGCATTGATTACGATTGCAGCTTGTAATAATTCTGCATCTACTGACAAGACTATTGCAGACGATAGCACGAAAGTAGAAGGGTCATCAGCGTCTTCACTGGATAAGAAAGCTTTTGAAGCAACTATTGATGGCAAACAAACTGACTTGTATACACTGAAAACAGCAAACGGCTTAAGCGCTGCTGTTACAAATTTTGGTGGCAGATTGGTTGGCTTGTGGGTGCCGGGTAAAGATGGCCAGAAAACAGATGTGGTAGTAGGTTTTGGAAGTGTGAAACAATACCAGGATTCAACTGATGCATTCTTCGGTGGATTGATCGGACGCTATGGTAACAGAATAGGTAAAGCAAAATTTTCCCTTGATGGTAAAGAGTATAAACTGGCTGCCAACAACGGTCCTAATACATTGCATGGTGGTAAAAAAGGCTACAGCTCTTGTGTATGGGATGCTAAGCAGCTGAATGACTCTACGCTTGAATTGACTTATTTGTCAAAAGATATGGAAGAAGGTTTCCCCGGCAACCTGAATGTAAAAGTTACGTATGCTTTGGCAAATGATGAATTGAAAATAGACTACGAAGCAACTACAGATAAGAAAACAGTTTGCAACCTTACTAACCATGCTTACTTTAACCTGAATGGTGAAGGTAGCGGAACAATCAACAATCATTTGGTGCAAATCAATGCAGATAAATATACTCCGGTAGATGCTACACTGATACCAACCGGTAAAAATGAGCCAGTTGCAGGTACGCCGTTTGATTTTACAAAACCAACAACCATTGGTGCACGTGTAAATGATACAACGAACGCACAATTGAAAAATGGTAAAGGTTATGATCACAACTTCGTGTTGAATGCAAACACAGGTTCAGGCCTTAATCATGCAGCAACTGTAGTGGGCGATAAATCAGGCATTGTGATGGATGTATTGACGCAGGAGCCGGGTCTGCAATTCTACGGTGGTAACTTCATGGCAAGCAAAAACACTTTCAAAAGTGGCGCGAAAGATGATTTCAGAACTGCATTCTGCATGGAGACGCAACATTTCCCGGATTCACCAAATCAACCTTCTTTCCCTTCTACAACTTTAAATCCTGGTCAAACATATAAGACCAGTACGGTTTATAAGTTTAGCGTGAAATAAAAATAATGAATGCCATAGGGCCGAATTGCATTCGCCCTGATACATGAACTTCGGAGACCAGAGACGCTTGAAAAGGCGTCTCTACGTTTTTTATGACGTAGTTTTAGCGTACATGAGAATAATATGGTGTAGCCTGTCTGTGGCACCTTCAAAGCCTTGACCGGTACTATATTTTTTATAAAACAACTAACGAATGTTATATCAAAATGTCTTCAAAAAGGAGACGCTTTTTCAAGCGTCTCTACATAGAATTCTTACCTGTTTATTTTTTGTTTTTGCTGCAACAAATTTGTTTGCGCAGCAACGCATTGTAAACTCCATCAACAGCAACTGGCAGTTTCACAAGGGAGAAGTTGCGAACACCAGCGATAAAAGTGTCAGCTGGGAAAGCGTCTCATTGCCTCACACATGGAACGCTACCGATGTAATGGACGACGAACCCGGTTACTACAGAGGTGTTGGCTGGTACAAGAAAACACTGTTCATTGATAACACCTGGAAAAATAAGGACGTTTACATTTTCTTTGAAGCGGCAAATCAAATAGCCGATATTTTTATCAATGGCAAAAAAGTCGGCTCACACACAGGAGGCTATAATTTTTTCTCTTTTAAAATCAATGACTTCATTCAACTTGGTGATGGCGCTGGCGTGACGGCCAATGAAATTACCGTAAGAGTGGATAATGCACACAACGAAAACGTGGCACCGCTCGGTGCGGACTTTACCTTTTATGGAGGCATCTACCGCGACGTTTATTTGATAGCAGCGGATCGCATTCACTTCGATATGGATAACTATGCTTCCAAAGGAGTGTTTGTGTCAACACCTTCCGTCTCTGCAGATAAAGCAAATGTTTTGATAAAGGGCGCATTCGTAAACAACAATGCAAAAGCAAAAAAACTTGTTGTAAGATCTGTTGTTAAGGATGCCGAAGGCAAAATAATTGCGTCGAAAGAAACGGCTTTCAAATCAAATGCAGCGAGCAACAATTTATTCGAACAAAAGATCGACAACATTCTCCAACCGAAATTATGGTCGCCGGAAAGCCCATATGTGTATAATGTAGTTACGACAATTTTGGATAAAGAAACCAATCAGCAAATAGATGAAGTGGTGAATCCGCTTGGCTTCCGCTGGTTTTCGTTTGATGCCAATACAGGATTTTTTCTCAATGGAAAACATGTGAAACTGGTAGGAGCAAACCGTCACCAGGATTATCCGGGAATGGGCAATGCCATTTCAGATGCCATGAACATTAAGGATATTGAATTGATGAAGCAAATGGGCGCAAACTTTATTCGCATTGCTCACTACCCGCAGGATCCAACGATCCTCGAAACCTGTGACAGGCTTGGCATCTTGGCGTCCGTTGAAATTCCTATTGTGAACAGGATCACCGACAGTGAAGCATTTTACAGCAACTGTAAACAAATGATGGTGGAGATGATTCGCCAGTCGTACAATCATCCGAGCGTGATCATTTGGGCATATATGAATGAAGTAATGATCTCTCCACGTTATGGCGACAAGACGCCCGAGAGAGATAATTATTTTAAGACATTGGCAAAGTTTGCACAACAGTTAGAGGATTTGACAAGGAAAGAAGATTCTACCCGCTACACGATGATTCCTTTCTACGGAAACTTTGATGTGCATTATAAATATGGCCTCACAAAAATTCCGATGGTAGTTGGCTGGAACCTTTACCAGGGTTGGTATGGCGCTGATATTAATGGCTTTGATGCGTTTCTTGAAAGACATCACAAAGAGCTGGCAGATAAACCTTTGATCATTTCTGAATATGGAGCCGATGTAGATGCTCGACTGCATGATTTTACACCCAATCGTTTTGACAAAACGGCCGAATACGGCAACTATTATCACGAGCATTACTTCAAAGCGATGATGGACAGGCCTTTTGTAGCGGGAATGGCATTGTGGAATTTTGTTGAGTTCAATGCAGAAGCAAGAACGGAAACAAATCCGCACATGAACATGAAAGGCATTGTATCTGCTACCCGTGAGCCGAAGGATGTTTACTGGTATTATCAATCGCATTTGCTGCCGACACCCGTTATTAAAATAGGTTCCCGCAACTGGACACTTCGCAGTGCAACAGCAACGGACGATAATGATTCCTATTGCTCGCAACCTGTGGAGATATATACCAATCAAAATGAAATTGAAGTGTTGCTCAACGGTAAATCTTTAGGCAAAGTAAAACCGGATTTCGGTGTGGCAAAGATCAGCGTGCCATTTGCCAACGGCAACAACAAACTCGAAGCAATCAGCACGGATAAAAATGTTACAGAAAAAGATGTAGTGGATTTTCAATTTATCCTGTTGCCTAAAAAACTCAACAGTACTAAAGTTCCCTTCAGTGATATTCACGTAAGTCTTGGTGATGAAAGATTTTTTACCGACACCAAAGAAAACATCGTGTGGCAGCCAGAACAGGCTTACACACCGGGAAGCTGGGGTTACATTGGCGGTCATGTTTTTAAATTGAAAGGCAATGATCGCTTACCTTATGGCTCTGATAGAAATATCATCGGCACTGATCATGATGCTTTGTATGAAACACAACGTGTGGGCATCGAGCAATTTAAACTGGATGTTCCGGATGGCGCCTATGAAGTAACGCTGCATTTCGCTGAATTGTCAACCGATAAACAAGCAGAAAAGCTGGTGTATAATCTTGATAAGAATGCCGGCGAAACTGCCACTGCAGAGCAAAGAACATTTGATGTGTTGGTAAACAACATTCCGGTAATAAACGGATTAAGCAACACAAACTATTTATTGCCAATTACTGCCTATGCAACAAAAACAAAAATCTCAGCCGCTAACAACGAAGGCATTACTGTAAGCTTCAAAGCAGTACACGGCGAAACGATTTTGAATGGCATTGAGGTGAGACGAGTTTATTAATTTGAAAATTTGGGAATTTGAAAATTTGAAAATTGTAGGGGCGAATTGCATTCGCCCTTGACGTTAACCAATTACGCTGTTGGCGCAGATATGCAGCACGACCATTGTAGCGTGGCGTATCTGTGCCAACACTTTTATTGTAAAAATAGTTCGTTTAATGTATCAACTGCAACTGGTTACAAGCGTAAGGTTGAATCAAAACTTTATCAGGATAGTTGGTTGTATCGCCGCCGCAAATAGCAGTTACTGTATAATAACCTGCGGGTAAGGTATAATTCGCGGCACCTTGTGCTCCACAAGCTGGAGCGGTTGCTGTATAGGTTTCGATGAATTGTTTTTGATTGTTGATGATCACCTGAATAGAATCATTTGGAGTGCAGCCTTGAGTTGCCCACACAGTTAAATTTCCCGTAGGTAGTGTAGCAACGACATTTTTCTTAAGCACAGAAGAAAATTTCCCATTGGTGATGTTCGCCGTTGTTCCATTGCCATTTATTACTTCACCGCTAAAAGTTCCAGATACGCTTGATGTGTCAATGTTCGTAATGTTTACGGAAAACTTTGACTGGCTTGCATCACTTTGATAAGTGACATTGTTGTTTTGCGTGTAGGTAAAAAATGCTTGCGGTGAGGTATATGTGCCATTCGCAATTTGGGTTCCATAAATAACAATGGCAATTTTATCAGAGCCGTTATCAGCCGTACCATTGAGGTTCAGAAAGACTATGTTCGAAGCGGTATCAATGTAGACAGAATCCACGGTGCCTTTAAAATTGTTGGCTCCTTCGGAAAATGACCAGCTGGAAACTATTGTACTGTCTTTTTGTTCAACGCTGTGTTCCTTTGTGCAACCTGCAACCAGAAGAAATGCCAAAAAAGCAATGGAGAGAATGCTTACGATAGGTTTCATAAACGGTGATTTTCTGTTTTAAATATACTTGGTCATTCACGGGCGCTTGTTTCCATACACGAAAAGTGTACCAAACAACGGATATTGAATACATCAGGTTAATTTAAACGATCGAAGTTACCGTCAGGGCAAAAGGAGGGTGTTTTCTGGTTTAAGAAACGTTTTGACAAAAATAATATTGTGATTGGTTCTATTGCTTAACCAATCGTTATTAAACAGCTTTTATATCATCATTCACCGTGGTGTTTGGCGTAACAATTGTTTCGCTTCCTGTGTGATGATGATGGAAAAACTTTTTCTGGAACAGTAAAATGGCAATCACGCCAACGGAGATAGAAGCATCCGCAAGGTTGAACACGGGGCTAAAGAATTCAAAATCGTCGCCGCCAATAATAGGCAACCATTTTGGAAAATGTGAATGGATAATAGGGAAGTAGAACATATCCACTACTTTGCCATGCAGGAAGCCTGCATAACCTTGTTTCGGGAACATTTTGGCAACAGTAGTAAAAGTGCTTTCTTCAAAGATCAAACCGTAGAACATACTATCGATAAGGTTTCCAAGTGCGCCGGCAAATATTAAACCCACGCAGATGATAAAGCCTTTGTGATATTTCTTTTTGATAATGCTAAGGATATAGTAAACACCAAAGATCACCGCAAACAAACGGAAAAGAGTCAACAACATTTTTCCCCAGTCCCCGCCAAATTTCCAACCCCAGGCCATCCCCTCGTTTTCTACAAAGTATATCTGGCACCAGCTCGAGTTAGGGCCAAACGGACGGATACCACGGTCGTATTTCGTCATAGGTATGTGAGAAGGGTCCCAGTTGTAGCTAAGTGGCATATGCGTTTTAATCCAAATCTTAATCACCTGATCCACTACGATAATCAACAGAATCAATAAGAATATATTCCTTGGCTTCACTTATGTAAAAATTTTGTGGCAAAGATAATGGGGAATGCGAGAAAGTACATTAAAAAAGCCAAATACTCAAAGCGCTCAGTATGTTATTGATAAATAAGCAGTTGTAAAAAAGCAGGGGCAAATTTATAAACCCTTTAATTTTGTCTATCTTGGCAGCCTAACCCAAAGGCATCACCCGACTAAATCGAAGACTCAATGAAATCTCCTTGCCCTGGAAGATGGTATTTTATTTTCCTTCTGTTATTGCTTGGCAATACAATTAATGCCCAAAGGGCCGATTTTTCCGTTAATAAAATGACCGGATGTTCGCCGCTTCAAATCAATTTTACGAACACCAGCACCGGATTCAGTGGCAATGTAACTTACAAATGGGATTTCGATAATGGAAACACATCAACGATCACTAACCCCTCTGCGATTTTTTACGAAGAACGTGACTATAATGTGAAGCTGACAGTGACAAGCAATGCCGGTAGTTTTTCCCAGACTAAAACAATCACCGTCTATAAAAAACCGGTAGCCGACTTTACTGTTGACGTAACACATGGTTGTTTGCCGTGGACGCCGAAATTTACGGGCACGGCTACTTCAGTCAATCCTATCACAACTTATGCATGGGATTTTGGTGATGGAAATACTGTGATCGGCAAAACATCCAATGTTACCCATACCTACAATGTTGACAAGAAAGCAACGGTAAGTCTAACTGTGTCTGACGCCAATGGCTGCTCAAATACGATTGTGAAAAATGACATTGTCGAAACTTTTCCCGCTATTACAGCCGCGTTCTCGGCAGACCAAAGAGTGCTTTGTAAAATCTCAGATCCGGTTCAGTTTACAAATACATCCACCGGGCCGGGTACATTGGATTATTCATGGAATTTTGGCGATGGCACTACATCTACGCAATATGCGCCGCTGCATGTATTTAGCCAGAAAGGAATCTATTCTGTTTCGCTTACAGTTAACAGTTCTACGGGATGTTCTGCAACAGTCTCGCAAAATAATTATCTGAATGTGGCCAGCTACCAAACGGATTTTACGGTGCAGAAAAGCACATGCGTGAACGATACCCTGACATTTACCAATACCAGCAATGCTGTTGCGACAAAAACAACATGGGATATGGGTGATGGGACGCAGGCTGAAGGTGCGAGTGTGAAACATGTTTACAAAAACGTTGGCGATATAACAGTAACGCTGACCAATTATTACAACAGCTGCCAGGAAACAGTACAAAAGACAATTACCATCAATCCACTGCCGGCCATCCAGGATTTTACAATGACAGATAAAATGCTGTGCGATCATTCGACGGTAACATTTACTGATAACACACCAGGTGCAGTAAGTTGGGAATGGAAAAACGGCTATTATGGTAATAATGTTTTTTCGAATGTTCAAAGTCCATCGCTTGATCTGTATAATTACGTTACCAACAATAACGAAAAAACGACCTACGAACGTATCCGGTTAAAAGTAACAGACAAGAATGGATGCAGTGATAGTTTGGTTAAAGATATTCACACAGTACTGCCTTCTGTTACCATGAACGTGATGTCTACAACCGGTAGCGGATGGCCCGCCTCCTGTGATGGTCCTTTGGAAATCAAATCAAGCACATGGTCCAACGTGGAAATTGTGAAATATGATTGGAATTTTGGAGATGGATATACAACCCAGGACGCAAGCCCGGCTAATCACACCTATACTAACCCTGGCAGATACACCATTACATTAAAGTACACAACTAAAGGTGGCTGTACAGGCACTTTGACTGCGTGGGCAGAAGTGGATCAAAAACTTGATTTGGATTTTGCGATTGCCGGTGGTGGTTACGATGTATGTGGAAACAATCCTGTAACCTTTGTCGGAAAATCGAATAACAATGCCGTTATATCTGGCGGTTGGTGGGACTGGGGAAATGGCACATGCTTAAACGATTTGCAAGGCGGTACCTGTAAGACGCAGTACCCCGTATATGATAAGCCGGGAACGTATACAGTTATCTGGAACGCCTATAGCAGCGGATGTGCTCAAACAATCAAACACGACATTACCGTGCATTTGCCCATTGTAAAAATAACCGGTTACCAAAATACCTGCCAAAGCATGATGGCGTCAATGGCGTTTACACAGGAGAATATTGGAGCGGAAACACTCACCTGGGATTTTGGCGATGGAACAACGCTTTCAAGCTTTGATAATACTGTTTACCACACTTACACAAAGTCAGGCTTTTACAACGTTAAGCTGCGGGGCACCAATGGCGGTTGTGTGGTAGTGGCTTCCTACCAGGTTGCTGCTATTGTGAGACAACACGTCGTGCTGAGCGCCAGTCAACAATCGACTTGTATTGATGGACAGTTTAATGCAAAAGTGAGTCTTGATGCTAACCCGCCGAATCCGTTCATTGAAAATTATACCATCGCTAATTGGCAATACGGCGACGCGACTCAGTTTGATGGTACGGCAACCCTGAATTCAAGTTACATTTCAGGAACAACAGGAGTGACAGCTACTCTGTCTGGATTCAAGCCTCTTGAAAATGATCTGCGCGTAATACTAAAAGAATCTGTGTCCGGTTGCTTAGACACATCGGCCTATATAAAATTACAAGTGATTGGTGCACATGCGGATTTTGACATTGCCAACGACAAAAAATGTTTTAATGAAAATGCTGCGGTAACATTTACAGACAAATCACTGGTCAACGGAGCAACTATAAATAAGTGGGAATGGAATTTTGGTGACGGCCAAACAAGTGTTGCAAACACCGGAGCGCCCGTAACCCATGTGTACACCAGTCCCGGAACTTACAATGCCACACTTAAAATTACTGATGACCAAAGTTGTTCAAGCACTACAAATGCAACTGCGAAAGTTGTGCAGATAAACGGACCTATGGCTGCATTTTCTGTATCGCCGTCAACAGATGTCTTTTTAAATACACCGGTTAGTTTCACGAATACTACAAAAACAACAGGAACAAACGGTAATACAACTTATAACTGGGATTTCGGTTTTAATAATCAAACCTCCAGCGCTTCAGGCAGTCCTACATTTACATACACAAAAGCCGGTACATATACTGTTACGCTAACAACGACAGATCCAGATACAAAATGCGCCAGTACAACTTCAGCAACAATTAATGTGAAGGATTTTAATTCTTCTTTCTCAATTGGAAAATCATTTGTATCGGGCAATAATTGTCCGCCGGTCCTGGTGCAATTCAAAAACACATCAACGAATTATACTTCAGTAAAATGGGATTTTGGGGATGGTGTTACAGCAAATGTTGTTAACCCAAGTCACATCTATGACAAACCCGGCAAGTACATTATAACGCTTGTTGTTACAGGCAATAACGGCGATGTGCAAACCTATACTGACGAAGTGGACATAAATGCACCAACTGCTGCTGTAAACGCAGATGTTTTTGAAATTTGTAAAAACCAAAGTGTGCAATTCAGTGCAACCATCACTAATGGTTCTGCAAGTGCATGGGACTTCGGTGATGGCAGTTTGATAAATAGTACCGATCTTACGCAAACCCACGTTTACAAAGTGCCGGGTCAATATGCACCAGCAATTATTTTGAAGGATGAAAATGGTTGCGCCGGCGCAGCAAGTCTTGCAAAAAAAGTAAACGTGCATGCCGATCCCGCAGTTAATATTCAAACGGACAAAACATTTATATGCAAGGGTAACTCAATCACTCTGAATGCGGTTAGCAGCGCTGTGTCTTATTCATGGACACCGGATGATGGTAGTCTCGACAATCCTTCTGTCGCAGCGCCAAAGGCATCTCCTGTTGCTACAACAACTTATAGCGTCGTTGCTAAAGATGATATTGGTTGCGCCAACCAGGCAAACGTAACCTTACTTGTCGTGCAGCCTATTACCGTTAAAGCAAACAACGACACTGCAGTTTGTATTGGCAATAACATCCAGTTTTTTGCAAGCGGCGCATCAACTTATCAATGGATCAATTTTACAGACGGACTAAGCAGCACAAATATCAGCAACCCAGCCACCACCGTAAAAGCAACCGAAACATATACTGTAAAGGGTTTCGATGAATACGGTTGCTTTACTTCAACTGCAGATGTAAAAGTAACGGCACTCGATTTGCCTACAGTTGATGCGGGCGCCGATGTAAAAGTGCTCGCTGCCAATCCTGTTCAGTTAAATGCTCAAACCAGTAATGATGTTGTGCAATGGGTATGGACACCTGACAAGTACCTAAGCTGCAACAATTGTGCGGCGCCTGTTTGTACGCCGATCAGTGAAACCACCTACAAAGTGACTGTAATAAACAAAAATAAATGCCAGGCATCTGATGAAGTAACGGTGAAACTGGAGTGTGAAGCATCACGCGTGCGCATACCAAACGTGTTTAGTCCAAACGGTGATGGCAACAATGATCTGTTTGTCATTAGTGGAATAGGCATAATCAAACACCTGACCATCTTTGACAGATGGGGTACGAAGGTTTTTGAACGTAGTAATTTTGTTGCAAATGATCGCGGTAGTTGCTGGGATGGTACGCGCAACGGATTACCTGTGCCTGGCGGCACTTATGTGTATTTTGCAGAAATGCAATGCGAAACAGGAGAACCGTTTGCAATGAGAGGAACGGTAGTGTTGATAAGATGAGAAACCTTTTAAACCTTTTAGTTGTTTATGCCTAATAACAGACGAAAGAAAATGCTTTTCAACCTTTTATTAATCATACCGGTTTTCTACGTGTTTGTTTGTGTTCTTTTGTATTTCAGTCAGGAAAGATTGATCTTCTTTCCCGACAAGCTTGCTAAGGATTATAAGTTTTCATTTAATGAACGGTTTGAAGAGGTTTCTGTAAAAACAAAAGATGGGACCACATTGAACGGAGTGCTATTTAAAGCAGATAGCTCAAAGGGGCTGATCTTTTATTTGCATGGGAATGCAGGTGCATTAAATTCCTGGGGTGAAGCTGCGGCCATTTATACCTTTTTGAATTATGATGTTTTCATGCTGGATTATCGTGGTTATGGAAAAAGTGAAGGCGTTATAAATGGACAAACAAATTTTTTCGGCGATGTTCAGTCTGCTTATAATGAAATGAAAAAACGTTACGCCGAAAATAAAATAGTGGTGCTGGGCTATTCCATCGGAACCGGTGCTGCCACTCATCTTGCTGCTACTAACAATCCGAAGCTTCTTATTTTGCAAGCCCCATACTACAGTTTAACCGACATGATGCGGCACAAATTTGCTGTTCTACCAACTTTCATTTTAAAATATAAGTTTGCAACAAACGAATACATCGGGGGCGTCAAATGTCCGGTTGTTATTTTTCATGGAGATAAAGATGAGGTCATTTATTACGGTTCTTCGCAAAAACTGAGACCTTTACTAAAACCAGCAGATACATTAATTACACTTCACAATTTTGGCCACAATGGAATGACAGATAATGAAGAGTATCAAACGGCCCTGATGAAAATATTGGAATAAAAAGGTGGGGTAGTCACGGTGTTTATATTCAAGTTGCGGGTTTACAAGACCTGACAGGTTTCTAAAAACCTGTCAGGTCTGGGTGCCACATTCTATCCCTCTTCAAAGTAAACCCTCTTCACTCTTTGCGAAATGCCCGTCATGATCTCGTAAGGAATAGTGCCCGCCCATTTTGCGACGTCAACAATGCTCAAGCCGTTTCCAAACACAGTTACTTCATCGCCTTCTTTTACATCTTCAATGTCGGTAATGTCAATCATCGTCATGTCCATGCACACGCTGCCAATTACAGGCGCGAGCTGTCCTTTAATCATCATTTTTCCTACACCATTGCCAAGCCTTCTTTCATAACCATCTGCATAACCGATGCGTACCGTGGCAATTACTGTATGCTCTTTTGCTTTGCCACGACGATTGTATCCAACCGTATCGTTGGGATGCAAATGCTTTACTTGTGCAACGGTTGTTTTTAAAGCAGATACTTCCTGCAATGATAGCTTGCCCGTCTCTGCACTGTCAACGCCATACAAGCCAATGCCCAGGCGCACCATGTCCAGCTGCAAATGCGGATGGCGCAGTATTCCTGCAGTGTTGGCAATGTGCTTTATAAATTTATATCCCAGCGCCTCTTCTATTGCAGCGCATGCACGCAGAAATTTTTCTCCCTGCTGCCTTGTAAACTCATCTTCGTTTGGATCTTCACTTGCTGCGAGGTGACTGAAAACTGATTGCACTTTGAAAGAACTGTTTTTTAATGCTTCCAATAACAACGGTAATTCCTGAACATCGAAGCCGAGCCTATTCATACCTGTTTCCAGTTCCACATGCACCGGAAAGTCTTTTATGTTTTGTTGTTTTAAGAAACCATCAAAGTCCTGCATCTCCTGGAACGAAAATAAATCGGGTTGCAATTCAAACTGTACAATCGCATCATAGCTGCTTTCTTCAGGATTCATCACCATGATGGGCAATGTAATGCCAGCCTTTCTTAACTCCACGCCTTCGTCTGCATAAGCCACAGCCAAATAATCTACTTTATGAAACTGCAATAAATTGGCTATTTCGTAACTGCCGCTGCCGTAAGAAAATGCTTTTACCATTGCCATCATTTTGGTGGATGGCTGTAGTAATTGCTGGTAAACTTTCAGGTTATTTGCAAATGCTTCGAGGTTTATTTCAAGCACTGTTTGATGCGCTTTTTGTTCCAGCAAACGGCTTATTTGTTCAAACTTAAAAACACGTGCGCCCTTCAGCAAAATACTTTCATTAGTAAAGTTGTAATGATAAAAATCGCGTTTGAAAGCTTCAGTCGAAGGATAAAAATGCGTTTCAAGTCCTTCTATTTTTTCAAATGATTTATGATGTCGGCTAATGTGGTCACCGATACCGATGAGACGATTGATATGTTTTTCTTTTAGCGTTTTGGCAACAAGATCATACAACTCTGCATCGCTTTCTGCACTTTGCAAAATGTCGGAAAGGATCACCGTTCTCTTTGCATGCTGTTGTTGCTGCGCGAGAAAATCCAATGCAATTTTAAGCGAGCTGATATCTGCAGAATAACTATCGTTTATAATGGAACAATTGTTGGTTCCCTTTTTCAACTCAAGGCGCATAGCAACCTGTGTAAGTTGGAGCATGCGCTCCGCGATGACTTCCTGCGCTACATTTTCGTGCAACAAAACGCACCAGCAAGTGATCGCATTTTCAATAGAAGCATCATCAATGAATGGAACCTTCAAAGAAATTTTTGCGCCATTGTATTCCGCTTCGATGGATGTTGCATTGTTTTTCTTTACAATAGAACAAACCCTGACTGTTGCGCCGGTCTTTGTGCTCCAGTCAAATAATTTCATATCCGGCCTGCTCTCAGCCTGCTGAAACTGGTGAAGGTAGGAGGCAATGCCTTCATTTATTTCTGAATAATCTTTACAGTAAATAAGTGTGTTTACATGTTTGAAAAGTTGCAATTTCTCGTTCACCTTTTGACGCATACTCATAAAACCCTGGCTGTGTGCTTCGCCAATATTTGTAAAAACACCGATAGTTGGCTGAATGATCTTCTCGAGCTTTTCCATTTCACCGCTCTGTGAAATGCCCGCTTCGAAGATGCCGAGATTGTGTTGTTCATCCATTTGCCATACACTCAACGGAACACCTATTTGTGAGTTATAACTTTTCGGACTTTTTACAATGCTGTAATCTGCTTCCAGTAATTGATTCAACCACTCTTTTACAATTGTCTTTCCATTACTGCCGGTGATGCCGATAACAGGAAATTTAAATTGCTTGCGGTGATGAATCGTCAATGTTTGCAAAGCAGACAGTGTATCCTTTACCTGGATGATGTTTGCACCCGGCAGTTCTATTTCGGGAACCTCGCTCACAACAAAACTGCGGACACCTTTTTCATAGGTTTCCTGTAGAAAATTATGACCGTTCCTTCGGCCACCTTTCAGCGCAAAAAACAAGGAGGTTGCAGGAAATAAAACTTTACGGCTATCCAACAAAAGCCGGTCAATGGAAACGTCGTCCGTTCCCTGCTGCAGTAGTTTTCCTTTGATGATCTGAACAATAGTCGGAATAGTATATTGCAATGGTTCGATATTTTTAAATAAGCAAAAGCAGCTTCTTCCTTCAATTTACATACCGTAAAATTGAGTTAACAAGCATGCAGAAAAATGTTTTCTATCTGCGATCAGGTTAAGCGGTAAAGGTGATCAATGAAGGTCTTTCTGTTCCATGTCCTGGTCCGTTTCTTTTTTAGCAACCGCGGCTGAATAAAGGATCGAAACGCCGATGCAAAGAACAATCACCAGTAACGAAATGTACGAAGGTATTTTAATGTGAATGATTTCTGCCAGCATTTTCAAGCCGATAAAAACCAACACGATCGCAATGCCTTGTTGCAGGTACGCAAATTTGTTTACCGCACCCTTTAGCAAAAAGAACAGGGAGCGCAAACCCAGCACCGCAAAGATATTGGAAGTATATACGATCAATCTTTCCTGTGTAATGGCAAACACTGCAGGAATAGAATCCAGCGCAAAAAGAATATCTGTTGTTGCCAGCATGATAACGGCTACAAATAAAATCGTGTAGTATTTTTTGCCGTCTCTGTGCATAACAAAGGTTCCATTGCCATCCTCATGCGTCAATGGTAAAACGCGTTGCAGGAATTTGTACACTCTGTTGTTGCTCAAGTCCGGCTCTTCATCATGTTTTGTGGTAAACATTTTAATACCGGTCCACAACAGGATCGCGCCGAAGATCCACAGCACCCAGGAAAAGCGTTCAATAAGCACAATACCAACTGATATAAAAATGATACGCAACAAAATGGCCATTAAAATACCGATGAGTAATAGCCTTCCGTAAAATTTTTCCTTTATGCCAAAGAATGTAAAAATGAGAATGAAAACAAAAATGTTATCGATGCTGAGCGACCATTCCATAAGGTAAGCACTCAAATATTCAACAGCTTGTCTCGGACCATCTTCAAACCAAACAAATATGCCGAAGCCCAGCGCAAGCGTTACCCAGAAAATGGTTTGCGTCAAAGCCTTCTTAATGGTAACTACAGCATTTTTTTTACTGAGTAAACCAAGGTCAAAAACCAATGCAAGGATGATTACAATTCCAAAAACGATATAAGAGATTTGTTGTGGTGTCAGTGCCATTCTGTTGAAGGAATTTTAATGCTCGCAAAAATACTTATTTGGGTGCATGCGTCCCAACGGGACTCTCATAAATGTAATGAAAAAAGCCAATCGTCAATAGCGTAAAGCAATTAACGATTGGCTTTTTTTAGCGCTGCAAACTTTATTCCCCTGTGCGGTATTTTCTTTTTCGAATGTATTGATATAACATCCCGAAAATAAACACCAGCAACAACGGCAACACAATGTTAATGATCTGCCATTTTGATTTTTCTGATTCTATTTTCTTTTTATCCAGCAAACGAAGGGTATAATCTTTACTACGCGCCTCGAGAATACCTGAGTTGTCTGTCAGGTATTCAAGACAGTTCGAAAGAAAATCTTTGTTGGCATATTGATAATGCGTAAACATATTCATGCCCAGTGGCAGCGGCCCTTCTTTTTGTGTAACTGCATTTAATGCGATATCACCATCAGCGATAACGATCATCTTGTTCTCAGGTGAACCATTTGCAAAAGCGCCAGGTCCCGCAAACGCATCCTTTTGTTGTTGCGTGAGCCTGTTTGCAAACAACGACTGGAACTTTCCTTCTAATAAAACGGCTACCGGAACATTTGCTTTGTTGAATGTTTTCAGGTCGTCCTCGTTTTGAATGCTTTGGAAAGAAACCTTTGCAGGAGTACTTAAAATTCTACTGCTGGAAGAAGATGCCAGCAATATTGTTTTCTTAATGCCGTCGGCTTTAACTGTGTCTATACTATTTGGAAATTGAGACACTACATAGTCAAGATTCTTCGCAATAGGATGGTTGCTGTAATTGCTTAACAATGGGAAATACGGCCATGGTAGCAATTCCATTTGCGGCTTACCGCCCATGCTTCCCACAACAGAAGGAATTTTGTCAGCGTTCAAATCCTGCAGCAAATCAGGATTAATGCGCACGCCATATTTGAACAGCAGATCTTCTATGTTGAGATTTCTGTCAAAAGCAATGAAATCGTTTTGTGCCCTTTGCAGACTGTCCATTTCAGCATACAGCTCATCTACCATCCACATGATCTTGCCGCCATGCATTACATACTGATCAAGTTTTACTTTTTGAATGTCAGTATATGGAATTGTTGGTTTTACAATTACAACTGCATTAAAAATAGAAGGAATTTCCGGGAAGCTGTCTATGTTGAAAATGCGGGTAACATAATCGCGCCTCAATACATTTTCACCAAAGCCGGTTACATTGTAGGATAGCGGTTCTCCATTTCCTGTTAGGTATGCAACAACCGGAACACTATCCTGTGTAATTTTTTGAATCGCACGTGCAAACTTGTATTCGAGCAATGCTTCGGCATTGTTAAGTGAATTGAGACCATCTACAGAGCTTTGTCCTTGCAACAAATCAATGGCAATGGCACGGCCCCTGTAAGAAATCAATGCGCCGGGATAAACAAGACGTTGCTCTTGTCCTTCACCTTCTTTCACCCGGGCTTGAATGTTCATTGGGTTCAACCCCAGGTGACTTAATGAATCCTGAAACTGCGCTTTTGCGCTATCTCCCAGGCCCTCGCCCGGTTTTGTAAAACTGTATTGAATATTTGTTTTGCTTACTTCTTTGAATTCCTGCAACAGATCTTTTGTACTGTTCGCCAATTTCTTAAAACCAGCAGGAAGTTCACCACTCAGGAAGACATTGATATTAACCTTATCCTCTAAACCGTATATAAGCTTTTTGGTTGGTTGGGAAATTGTGAACCTTTTCTCCTTTGTAAGATCCAGCCTGTAATGCACGGCAGAAGCGATATAGGTGATTGCCAGCAAAATGATCAATAAAAACAGCCACCAGAATTTCGTGTTAAATAACTTCTTCATTCAAATATTTTTTGCGGTAAACCGCTATGGAAAGTTTTGAGTATTGAGTTGTGAGTGTTGTGTGTTGCAAATTTTCTACGCGGCACTAAATCTTCTCGAAAGATTTCTCCATGTAAACACCAGGAAAAATACAATCACTGATAAAAAGTAAATAACATCACGACTGTCAATCACACCACGGCTTAAACTTTTATAGTGGAAGTCAATTCCTATCATTTCAATATAGTAATCTGCACCGGAAGCAAAAACAGGAATGCGGCTGATAGCATTAAATCCGGTATACACTATGAAACAAGCAAACGCACTTATGATAAATGCAACAACAGCATTGTTGCTAAAACTGCTACAACAAACGCCGATAGCAGTAAAAATTGAAGCCAGCAAAAACAAGCCTATGTATGAGCCAATCGTTGCGCCGGTGTCAAT